>ENA-OPDD01002515-OPDD01002515.1-human-gut-metagenome-genome-assembly--contig:-NODE-2515-length-11137-cov-5.218643_pt1 | contig 11137 bp, 10 predicted proteins | sample MGYA00241574_ERZ501499 | MGnify/ENA primary metagenome ERZ501499 (study PRJEB25962, sample SAMEA2042576) | human gut metagenome | biome: human gut; feature: human-associated habitat; material: faeces...
TGTATGTGGTTTTGAAGGTACATGTAGAAAGTAAGGGAGCTGTAAACCGTAAGGGTTTGCAGTTTTTTTATTGCATAGCAAAATCCGTAGGAACTTCCTGTTAAATAAAAGGCACTACGAGCCTAGGCACATTCTTTATTATTACATATTAAATAATAAAAATAGAATGCACAGTCTGAACTGCAGCATTCTTTTTCTATTATTGTTTAAGTCTGTTCTGATTACGCCAGTCTCTTGGCGATATTCCATAAATATTTTTAAATGCTCTGGAAAAATGTAATTGGTTGGGATAACCGACTGCATTACCTACATCTTTAATGGAAAGCTTTGTCAGTTTTAATAATTCAGCAGCTTTAATCATTCTATAATTCAACAAAAATTCCTGAGGAGATTTTCCAATTCCGTCTTTGAAAATTTTTCCGAAATAACTGCGGTTTAATCCGCATACAGCAGCGATGTTTTCGACAGAAATATCGTTTTGGAAATTCTGCTCTATATAAGATAGGGCTTCATGGATATAAAAATCCTGAAGACGGCTGATTTTTGATGTCTGCATGATGGAAGTAGAACGAATAAGAGCATCAATTGCAAGATAAAGATGCCCGATCAGGTGAAATGGTGTAGCGTCTCCGTGACTTGCAATATAGAGAAGTTCTTCTTTCAGTATTTCACGCAGATCCTTAGAAGTAGCTTTATAAATCGGATTATCCAAACTAAGTCCGGAAAGTTCAATGGTTTCCTTTGCACGTAGTCCGTCAAATTCAATCCATGTATATTCCCATGGGAGTTTTTCATCAGAGATATAAGTATTGATCTGACCGGGGAAAATCATAAAGCCCTGGCCACTTTTTACGTGATAGGTCTGTGTGACACCGTGAGAATCATTTGCCATTAAAATTCCGGTGCCGGAGATAATGTAGTGAAAAAGAAAATGATTACGGACGGCAGGACCAAAACTATGTGCAGGTTTACATTGTTCGTAACCGAATTGATATAATCCAAGGTCAACAAAGTTTTCGCTTGGAAATACAGAAAACATGAGCTCTTTCATACAGATTCCTTTCATTTAGTTGTGTTTTGTTAAAGTTGTGTTCAATAGCTGGTAATTCAGTGAATATATCTATATTTTACTTAATCTGAAAATGGATTGCAACCGAAATATACCAAAATGCTAGTTCGTTTACAAAAAAATAGAAAAAAATAGCATTTTGGAATAAAACATCAAATACAATGCTATTCTTGAACGCATAATGGTATGTTATAATGCAAATATAAACAAAGTACTTGATATATCGAGGAGTAGCAAAGTGAAAATATACCTGTGAGGAAGGAGAAAAAATGAGAAGGAAAAGAGCAGCAATTGTTTTGGGAATGTCCTGTATTCTGATGGCATCAGCTGTATTACAGGGATGTCAGCAAAATCCAAAAAGCGGAAAAGTGGAAATCGAACTTGTTCAGTATAAACCAGAGGCGGTAGATATATTTGAACAGCTCGAAAAAGAATTTAATGAGACACATGATGATATCCATTTAAAAATATCTTCCCCAAATGATGCGACAACAATTTTGAAAACACGTTTTATCAGAGAAGATTATCCGGATATTATCGGAATCGGAGGAGATATCAATTATTCGTATTTTGTTGATTCAGGAATACTGGCTGACCTTTCAGATTATGAAGGACTTAGTGAGGTAAAACCTGCTTATCTGGATATTATTGAAGGATTGGAGTTTGTTCCGACAGAAGGAACATATGGGCTTCCGTATGTGGCAAATGCGGCAGGAGTGCTCTATAACAAAGATATGTTTGCGGAACATGGATGGGAGATTCCGCAGACCTGGGATGAATTTATTTCTCTTTGCGAGGAGATTCAGAATGAAGGAATCCAGCCACTTTATTTTGGATATAAAGATACCTGGACCTGCCTTGCACCTTGGAATGCACTTGCAGTCGGACTTGCACCATCCGATGTTTGTCAGCAGGTGAATAAGGGAGAAACAACCTTCTCCAAAGAATATCCGCAAGTGGCAGAAAAAATGCTTGAATTGTTAAATTATGGTGAAGATGGACCGTTTGGATACGGATACAACGATGCATGTACTGCATTTGCAAATGGTGAATCAGCGATGTATACAATCGGAAGCTATGCAATTCCGCAGATCAAATCTGTAAATCCGGATATGAATATCGGATCTTTTGTTATGCCGGCTAATGATTCTGAAGAGGACAATGTATTAAATTCAGGAGTAGACCTTCAGTTCTGCGTGATGGATGCATGTGAAAATAAAGAAGCGGCATATGAAGTCCTTGATTTTCTGATGGATCATGAAAATATCCAGGCATACTTAGATGCGCAGAATGCAGTGCCTTGTAAAGATGAAGATTTTGCACTGGCTCCGGAGCTGGAAGATATGAAACCATATATTCAGGATAACCGTATGGCGGATTACCAGGACCACTATTATCCGTCAGAAATGGCAGTCGATGCACAAATCCAGACATTTCTCATAAACCAGGATGTTGACGCATTCCTGAAAAAGTTTGACAAAGACTGGATCAGATATAACAGGGATATCATTCGTATGATGGAAGATTATGAAGCAGGCAAGTAGGAGGGATACAGATCATGAATAAATTGAAAAGGATGAATGGCAGAGAGCGGACATTTTTACTGATTACGATACCGATACTTGCGTTGTTTTTCTGCTTTAATACGCTGCCACTTATTAAAGGTGTTATTTATAGTTTTACAAATTTTCGAGGATATGGCGAGTTTGACTGGGTAGGTATTCGGAATTATACAGACTTATTTACTGATGCAAGAGTCGGGAAATCCTACCTGTTTACATTCAAGCTTGCAATTGTTGCAACAATAGTTGTAAATGTGTTAAGTCTTGTTTTAGCTCTTGGATTAAACAGTAAAATTAAATTTAAAAGTGCACTCAGAGGAATGTATTTCGTTCCAAATATTTTAGGAGCACTTGTAGTGGGCTATATTTTCAATTACTTTTTCACTTATATTCTTCCGGCAGTTGTAAAAATGATGGGCGGAAAAGGTGACAGTATCCTGGCAAGCTCAAAATGGGCATGGGTTGCGATCGTAATTGTATGTGCATGGCAGTCTGTTGCAATGAATACGATTATTTATATTTCCGGACTTCAGACGGTACCGGAGGATGTATACGAAGCAGGTTCTCTTGATGGAGCGACCGGATGGAAAAAATTCAAGAATCTGACATTTCCACTGATCCTTCCATTCTTTACCATCAATATGGTACTTTGTATGAAGAATTTTCTGATGGTATTTGATCAGATCATGGCTCTTACCAAAGGAGGTCCGGCGCAGAGTACAGAATCAATTTCATTTTTGATTTATAACAATGGTATGGCCGGAGGACAGTTTGGGTTCCAGAGTGCCAATGCAGTTGTGTTCTTTGTAGTGATCGTTGTGATCTCTGTATTACAGATGAACTTTTTGGGAAATAAGGAGGAACAGTTATAATGAAAGTAAAGGTGAAAGAAAGAGTAAACTGGCCAATCACAATTTTATTGATTCTGGGTCTTGTAACCGTTATTTTTCCTCTTTATCTTACAGTTGTGATTGCATTTAAGAAACCGTCGGAAATGACAAACAGTATTTCCGGAATCTTATCACTGCCAAAAAGCTGGAGCTTTTCTAACTTTGCAGAAGCAATGCGTGTAACAGATTTCTGGCATTCACTGGGCAACAGTGTGCTGATAACGATTGTAACGGTAGTTCTTTCCATTCTGATTCATTCTATGATCGGTTATGTGATCGGAAGAAGTAAAAGTACCAGTAAATTTTACAAAGTAGCCTATCTTTATATTGTAAGCGGTATGTTTGTTCCATTTGCAATTTTGATGATGCCACTTGTGAAGCAGACAGCACAGATGAGAATTGACAATATTTTCGGTGTTATTTTGTGTTATCTTGTATTTTATATGCCGATGAATGTGCTCTTATACTCCGGTTATCTGAAAAATATTCCGCTGGCACTGGAAGAGGCTGCACATGTAGACGGGGCAACAACCTGGAAAACTTACTGGAGCGTTATTTTCCCAATCATGAAACCGATGCATGCAACAGTAGCGGTACTTACAGCACTTGGTACATGGAATGATGTTATGACACCACTTGTAATTCTGGCAGGTAGTGATGTGAACACACTGCCACTTGCACAGATGACATTCCAGACACAATTTGGAACCAATTATAATCTTGCATTTGCATCCTATTTACTGGCACTGCTTCCGATTTTGATTTTCTATCTGATCTGTCAGAAACAGATTCTGAACGGTGTTGTAAATGGCGCAGTAAAATAAATTTGACAGAAGCTTAAGGAGAAGAATATGGGAATCATATACAACGAGAAAGCAAAAACATTTACATTACATACCCAAAATACAACGTATCAGATGCAAATTGATGCATATGGATTTTTACTGCATTTATATTATGGAAGAAAGACAGATGGAGTTATGGACTATCTTCTGACCTATGCAGACCGTGGCTTCTCAGGAAATCCGCATGATACAGGAAATGACAGAACATATTCCCTTGATGTGCTGCCACAGGAATTTCCGTGTCGACTGACAGGAGATTTCCGAAGCCCGGTGCTTGATCTTGTAAATGCAGATGGTTCTTTGGGATGCGATTTAAGATATCAGGGATATGAGATTTGTGATGGAAAATACAATTTGAAGGGACTTCCGGCAGTTTATGCTGCCGAAGAGGAAGCCCAGACTCTGATCATTTATATGAAAGATCAGGTGACAGGATTACAGGTAGAATTACTTTATGGAGTTCTTCCGGAGTATGATGTGATCACAAGAAGTGCAAAAGTGATCAATACAGAAGAAGATAAAATCAGACTGACAAAAGCCCAAGCAGCGTGTATCGATTTCGTTCATGGTGAATTTGACGTAATTTCATTTTACGGCCGCCATGCGATGGAAAGAAATATGCAAAGAACATCGGTAGGACATGGAGCTTTTGTAATTGGAAGCCGCAGAGGAACATCCAGCCATCAGTACAATCCGATGATGATACTGGCAGAAAAAGAAACGACGGAAGACGCAGGTACTTGTTATGGAATGTCCTTTGTATACAGCGGAGGATTTAAAGCAGAAGTAGAGAAGGATCAGTTTGGACAGACAAGAATGCAGATGGGATTGCAGGAAGAGCAGTTTTCTTATCCATTGGAAAAAGGACAGGAATTTGTGATTCCGGAAGTTATTTTAACCTGCAGCAATCAGGGACTCGGAAAGCTTTCCCAGAATCTGCAGAGATGTATCCGTAAAAATCTGTGTCGCGGAAAATATAAAGAAAAAGTAAGACCGGTACTGATCAACAGTTGGGAAGCATGCTATTTTGATTTTACGGGAGAAGATATCTATCATCTTGCCGAGCAGGCAAAGGATCTGGGAATCGATATGGTTGTACTGGATGATGGATGGTTTGGAAGTCGAAATGATGACAACAGTGGACTTGGCGACTGGAAGGTTAATGAAGAAAAGCTGCAGGGAAGTCTTGGTGACCTGATCAGCAGGATCAATGCGTTAGGTGTTAAATTCGGGCTCTGGTTTGAGCCGGAGATGGTAAATGAAGACAGTGATTTTTACCGTGAACATCCGGACTGGGCAATTCAGATCCCGGGAAGAAAACCGGTAAAAGGAAGAAACCAGTTGCTCCTTGATTTTTCGAGAAAAGAAGTTGTGGATGCTGTTTATGAGCAGATGTGTCAGGTGCTCGATCAGGGAAATATCGAATATGTAAAATGGGATATGAACCGAAGTATGGCAGAAGTATATTCTATGACAGCAGAAGAACAGGGCAGTGTGCAGTATGACTACATGCTTGGACTTTATGATTTCCTGGAGCGTATTATAAGCCGCTATCCAGACCTTCTGATCGAAGGCTGCAGTGGTGGTGGAGGTCGTTTTGACGCGGGAATGCTGTATTATACACCACAGATCTGGTGCAGTGACAATACCGATGCAGTGGATCGTGTAAGAATCCAATACGGAACATCCTTTGGGTATCCGGTATCTGCAGTTGGATCTCACGTATCTGCAGTTCCGAATCATCAGACAGGAAGAAAGACATCACTCCATACAAGAGGTGTCTGTGCCATGGCAGGAACCTTCGGTTATGAACTGGATCCGGCGAAAATGACAGATGAAGAGCGCAGAGAGATCAGGAAACAGATAGTAGAATACAAAAAATACGCACAGCTTGTACAAAATGGACTTTACTATCGACTGAGTAATCCATTCGCAGAAGAAATCGGCGCATGGGAATTTGCATCAGAAGATGGGAAAGAAGTACTTGTAAATGTAGTTATGCTTGAAATCCATGGAAACATGACAGTAAATTATGTAAAAATGAAAGGTCTGTGTGCCGGACAATTCTATAAAGATTCAAATACCGGAAAAATTTATCCGGCAGAGGCGCTGATGGAAGTTGGAATTCCGATGCCGCTTGAATTTGGTGAGTACAAAGCATATCAGATTTATCTGGAAATGGTCGAGTAAAAATGAGAAAAACAAATGATATTTTTGAAAAGAGACTGGCGAAGCATATGGATGAGCTTCGCTGGCTCTATATGGAATTATATGATAATGAAGCAATGTTTGCAGAGCTCTGTGAACAGATGCAGAATTACTATCATGCAAGAAATGCGAAACTTCGAAAGAGAGATCTGGAGAAGGAAAAGGATCAGGCGTGGTATCGTAAAAAAAACATGCTGGGAATGATGCTGTATATTGATAATTTCGCCGGAAATTTAAGAGGAGTCAAAGGAAAGCTTAAGTATCTGGAAGAATGTGGTGTAAACTGTGTTCATCTGATGCCGTTTCTCGATTCGCCAAAGGGAAGATCCGATGGAGGCTATGCGGTTGCGGATTTCAGAAAAGTAAAGCCGGAACTTGGAACCATAGAAGACCTTGCAGATCTGGCTGAAGCCTGCCATGAAAAAGACATGAATCTGTGTATGGATTTTGTAATGAACCATACTTCCGAAGATCATGAATGGGCACAGAAGGCAAGAATGGGTGAAGGCGAATATATGAGCCGGTATTTTTTCTGTGACAATGAAAACTATGTCAGAGAATATGAGAAAACAGTGCCACAGGTATTTCCGGAAACTGCACCGGGGAATTTCACCTGGCTTCCTGAAATCGGACACTACGTGTTGACTACCTTTTATCCTTACCAGTGGGATCTGAATTATAAGAATCCGAGGGTGTTTAACGAAATGATGTATAATTTCCTTTTCCTGGTCAATCAGGGGATTGACATTCTGCGGATCGATGCAGTTCCTTATATCTGGAAGGAAATGGGGACAAGCTGCAGAAATCTTCCACAGGTACACACGATAGTCAGGATGATGCGTATGATCGGGGAGATTGTGTGTCCGTCGGTTGTATTATTAGGGGAAGTCGTGATGGAACCGGAAAAAGTAGTTCCTTATTTTGGTACCATAGAAAAGCCGGAATGTCATATGCTTTATAATGTAACCATGATGGCTACTACATGGAATACGGTTGCGACGAGAGATACCAGACTTTTACGGATGCAGCTTGATATTATGAACAACCTTCCGAAAGAGTATACTTTCTTAAATTACCTCAGATGTCATGATGATATTGGATGGGGATTGGATTTCCAGACTCTTTCTGGTTGGGGAATGCAGGAAGTCCCACACAAAAGATATCTGAATGACTTCTTCACGGGAAAGATCGCAGAAAGTGTGAGCCGCGGGGAACTTTATAATGAAGATCCGATAACAGGAGATGCCAGATTCTGTGCAACGACAGCTTCCATGTGTGGAATTGAAAGTGCCGGATTTGAACAAAATGAAGAAAAGAAAAAAAGAGCAGTCAGATTTGATCTGATGCTGCATGCATATATGATGGTGCAATCCGGAATTCCAATGCTTTACAGTGGAGATGAGATTGGTCAGGTAAATGATTATACTTATAAAAATGATCCGGAAAAACGGGTTGATTCCAGGTATATCCACAGAGGAAAATTTGACTGGAAGCTGGCAGACGGACGAAAGAGAAACGGAACGGTACAAAAAGAACTGTTTGATGGAATTGGAAAACTTAGATCCATCCGAAGTAAGGAAAAAGTATTTGACGCATCGGCAAATGTCTGGACGCTTGATACCTGGGAAAATGGAATCCTTGGAGTTGTGCGGGAACTGGAGGGCGAGCAGATGACAGCACTTTTTAATTTCGCAGAAGAGGACCGGACAGCCTGGATCGAAGAAGAGGGAGAGTATATGGATTTATATACCGGTAAAAAAGTCAGCCTTCAGGCAATAAAAATGGAAGGCCATTCCTTTGTATTAGCAAAGAAATGCTAAAGTAAGATAGAAAAAGAGCAGGTAAGAAATTTTATCCTTTCTTACCTGCTTTTTTTACTTTATTGGTTTTCCTGCATATCTTTCAGCATCTGGATAAGTTCCAAATCCTTTTCGGTAACACGGAAATTAGTGGTATAATTCCGTCCTTCCGGAGATTTGACGGAGATTTCGATGATGCTGTCTTTGCGGCATGCATCTCCTTTTACTGCATGAATAAAAGGCATAAATTTAGGATGCTCCTGTTGAAAAGTGGAAAATGCGGATTTCAGTTTTGCAAGCATTCCAAGCTGTTGAAAGTTAAGCGCCATAAAATACTCCTTTATAATTCAATATATCCATTGAACCCTCCAAGGGTGTAATATGCTTTTTTATCTTCTGGTTTCAGATAAATGGAGAGAGCTTCCGGATTTTCTACAGCGTGTCCCTTTGCATTGCAGTCAGCGATCACACGTTCTGTGATAGCGGCTACAGTATATTCTGCACTCTGGTACTGAACATAAAATGCAGGATTTTTGGCAGGAACTTCTACTGGTACTTTGACTTCTTTTACAACTTCTTTTATCTCTACAACAGGAGTTGCTGTAGCCGGTGCTGATGATGTAGCTGTAGCAGTTACTGCTGATTCAAGTGTTCTTTTCTGTTTTTTCTTATCGATTCTTTTATTCATTATTATTACCCCTTTTTCAAATTGTACAACATCTATTATATTACTTTTATATGGAGAAGTCAAAATGGTATTTATCACAGATATTTTGCAGAAAATGAAAAAGGGTTGCGCATAATGGTGAGATATGAGTATAATGAGTATCGTGTAATTGGAGTATAACCGGGAGGAAAAGGTAGAATGAATAGAGCAGCATTATTTTTTGATATTGATGGGACCGTACTCAGTGAGATTACAAAAGAGATTCCCGCAAGTACGGTAGATGCACTTAAAAGGGCACACGACGCAGGACATTTTTTATTTATCAATACAGGAAGAACATACTGCAGTGTTCCGGTGGAACTGAAAAAACTTCCATTTGATGGATATTTGTGTGGATGTGGGATTTATTTTACATTTGATGAAGAAATTATTTTTGAAAAGCATCTGGATCCGGAGAGAGGCGATGAGATCGCTGATTATATGACAAAATGTCAGATTGATGGGATTTTTGAGGGAGCAGAAGATGTGTATTTCACTTCAAGAGTTTCAAGATTTGACAGATTGGAAAATACAAAAAAATACATGAATAACCGTGGACTTGGAATCGAGCGTTATATGGAGCAGAGAAGATGTCCATATGATAAAATCTTTATTTATACGGATGAAAAAAGTGATGTAAAAGCATTTTTTGAATTTATCAAAGATGATATGGAAGTAATCGACCGTGGAAGTAATACGTTTGAATGTATCCTGAAGGGCTATACAAAAGGAACTGCGATTGACTGGGTACTGGAGCATTTTGGAATGACGAGAGATCAGTCATATGTATTTGGAGACAGCAGCAATGATCTGGCAATGTTCCGGCATGCCGGGCATGCGATTGCGATGGGCGCGCATGACCAGGTGCTGGAACCTTATACAGAATTTGTTACAAAGACCGTTGAAGAAGATGGAATTGCTTATGCGATGAAGAAATATGGACTGATCGATTAGAGAATCCTCCGATAAAGTGACAGAGAAAAATTCCTAAGATGCAGTAGCTTTTATAAGGTCATCAAGAGAAGCAAAATGATAACCCATTTCTTCCCATTTGGTGAGAAGTTCATCTAAGATTTCAGCGTTTGTAGAGGACGTACTGTGGAGTAAAACGATGGCACCGGGATGGATCCGCCCAAGCAGCTTTTCAAAAGCCTCTTCGTGGGATGGCTGGCTATCCTGATACCAGTCGACGTAGGCGAGACTCCAGAAGAAGGTATGATAGCCAAGATCCTGTGCCATTTTCAGGTTGGCTTCGCTGTATTTGCCTTGTGGTGGACGATAAAATCTGGAAATTTCCTGTCCGGTGATCTGCTGATACAGTTTTTCAACTGTCTGGATTTCTTCAGAAAAGGATTCCATTGTAGAAATCTGTGACATGTCTTTGTGATGCCAGGTGTGGTTGCCGATGGTGTTACCGGCAGCGAGGATCTGTTTGATAAGTTCTGGATTGCTTTCCAGAAGTGTGCCGACGACGAAGAACGTTGCCGGAGCCTGATGTTTCGTAAGAGCTTCCAGAATAGCCGGTGTATTTCCATTTTCATAACCGGCATCGAAAGTAAGGTAGATTACTTTTTCGCCGGTGTCCTGTGCGTAAAAGGCATCAAATTTTTTCAACTCGTCAAATGTGGCATTGCCGACAGGGGGATCCCCATCCGTTTGGAAGCTGAGCCCCCAGTTGCCTTCAGAAGAGGTGGGAACAGCGGCTGAAAAGAAATGATCATGCAGAAATGCAGTGCCGGTTCCCACAAAGAAAGCCGCGAGGAAAAGAAAACAGATCCGTATAATATTTTTTGATTTTAATCTGGAAAACATAAAAGGAACTCCGATCGGATAGAAAACAGGTGATTGATAAAATATATGTGGAAATGGAAGGAAAAGAACCGAAATAGATAAAATAGCGATCAGAAAATAAAGTGGACAAAAAGTAATAAAAGTGATCAAAAAATAAAAAAAAGGCTTGCATTTTTTCTGAGATGTGATATCATATTACTTGTCTTTAAGACGCGGGTGTAGTTCAATGGTAGAACACCAGCCTTCCAAGCTGGATACGTGGGTTCG
>ENA-OPDD01002524-OPDD01002524.1-human-gut-metagenome-genome-assembly--contig:-NODE-2524-length-11099-cov-6.925480_pt1 | contig 11099 bp, 7 predicted proteins | sample MGYA00241574_ERZ501499 | MGnify/ENA primary metagenome ERZ501499 (study PRJEB25962, sample SAMEA2042576) | human gut metagenome | biome: human gut; feature: human-associated habitat; material: faeces...
GGTGGCCGCCATTGAGCCGCAGTTCCAGTACAGCTACAAGGCCATGCTGGAAATCGACATCCTGCTGGCAAAGGCGCGGCTTGCACTGGAGTTGAAGGCCTTCAAGCCCGCTGTGCGGACGGATTCTTCCTTTAATCTGATCCGTGCCCGCCACCCGCTGATCGATCCGCAAAAGTGTGTTCCTGTGGATATTGCACTGGGCGGGGAATACGATTCCCTTATCATCACCGGCCCGAACACCGGCGGTAAGACGGTCACCCTGAAAACCGCCGGTCTGCTGTGCGCCATGGCACAGTGCGGTTTTTTGATTCCTGCTGACGAGCGCAGCGAGATCTGTGTGTTTGATGAATTTCTGGTGGATATCGGCGACGAACAGAGCATTGAGCAGAGCCTTTCCACCTTCTCCGGCCACATGAAAAAAATCACCGGTATTCTGGAACTGGCTATGCCGCACACCCTTGTGCTGCTGGACGAGCTGGGTGCCGGTACCGATCCCGCCGAGGGCGCCGCGCTGGCAGTTGCCATCATTGAGGAGTTGCGCCGCCGTGGTGTGCTGCTGATGGCGACCACCCACTATGCGGAACTGAAGGTTTTTGCACTGGAGACTAAGGGTGTGGTCAACGCCAGTTGCGAGTTTGATCTGGAGACCCTGCGTCCCACCTATAAGCTGAGTGTGGGCGTACCGGGCAAATCCAACGCATTCCTGATCAGCGAAAAGCTGGGCATCCCCAGCCGCGTCATTGAAGCGGCTCAGCAGCATCTGTCTGCCGAGGATAAGCGTCTGGATGCGGTTCTGGGTCAGCTGGACGACTTGAAGCTGCAGCTGAAGGAAAGTCAGAACGAAGTGGAGCAGCTGCGCAACGAAGCTTCCCATCAGCTGGAAGCAGCCCGCAAAAAGCGGGATGAACTGATCCAGCAGGGCGAAAATGAATTGGAAGCTGCCCGTGCCAAGGCGCGCACGCTGGCACAGCAGGTGGAAACGCAGGCCTACGCACTGACCGATGAACTGCGCCAGCTGCAAAAGGACGAGCGCATGAGCGCCCAGCAGAAGGCGCAGCGTGCCCGCGAAATTGCCAAAAAGGAGACCGAAAAGCTGTTTGCCGGTACGGAGGTGGTGCATAACCCCGTCAAGGAGTTTGTACCGCTGAAGGATGTAAAGGTGGGACAGGAGGTCTGCATTGCAGAATTGAACCAGCTGGCCACCGTTCTGGCGCTGCCAGACAAAAACGGCGATGTTCTGGTGCGTGCCGGTATCATCAAGACTAAGGTGCCCCTCAAGGGCCTGAAGCAGCCGGAAAAGCTGGTAAAAGAATCCACTGCGCCTAAGACAAAGGCGCAGCAGCGGTATTCCCGCCTGACCGGCGATACCAACCGTCCCAACGGCAGGGTAGAGCGCGTACAGCGCACCGCCAAAATGGAGTGCAATCTGCTGGGACTTACGGTGGATGAGGCACTGTCGGAGGTGGATTCCTTTATTGACCGCGCCATCCTGAACGGACAGACGGTGGTTTATCTGATCCATGGCAACGGCACCGGCGCACTGCGCACCGCCATCCATAAGCATCTGCGCGGCAACCGCATGGTAAAAAGCTTCCGTCTTGGCCGTTACGGCGAAGGCGAAAGCGGCGTGACGGTTGTAGAACTGAAATAACCCCAAAGGACTGCCTTTTGAAAAATTGGCAGTCTTTTTTTGTTGCAGTGCAGGGAAAAGGCGAGTATACTCGTATTATAAATGTAAAACGAACAGGAAGTAAAACTTTATGCCAACCAGTCAGCGCAGACCAGTAAATAAACATAGCAAACGTAAAACGCACCGCTGCAAAATGAGGAACCGGTTTTTACACGGTTTGCTGTTTGTTTTTGCGGCACTGATGCTCTGTTTCGGCCTGTTTTTATGGAAGGCGGCGCTGGAACTGAACGCACCCGCAGAATCCGCAGTCTCAGTCTCAGCGGAGGACTTTCGCCCTGTGGTGGGCGACCCGCCGTACCGTGTGGCAGTGGACGCCGGACATGGCGGCAACGACCCAGGCGCAAGGGGAGTAGTCGAGGAAAAACAGGTCACAGCAGCAACGGCTGCTGCGCTGCTTCAGTGGTTAGAGCAGGACCCGAATTACATTCCGCTGCAGACCCGGGAAAGCTTTGATGCAACCGCCACGCCTGCCCAGCGTGCAGCCGTAGCCAGCGCTCAAAGCCCGCAGCTGCTGCTGTCCATCCACGGCAACTCCGCAGCCAATGGCTCTACGGCAGCCGGGTTTGAATGCTATCCGGCAGTGCCCGGGCGTACATGGCATCAGGAAAGTTTTTATTTTGCAAAACTGCTGGCCGGTGGAATGCAGAGCATCGGCGCAAGGCTGCGCGGGCGAGGGGGAGTGCGTTACATTTATTATCTGGAAAACGACCAGAAGCAGCTGGTGGAGAATACCTACACGCAGGTTCGGCCTGAGCGCAGCTTTACGCTGCTGGAGGATGTGGATTGTCCGGCAGTGTTGGCAGAGCAGTGTTTTGTGACGAACGATGAGGATGTGGAGCATTTTGGCAGTGAACAGGGCTGCAAGACTGTGGCACGCATTTATTACGAAGCCATCTGTACATACTTCGGCACAGAACCGCTACCGGTGAAATGAACATCGCACCACCAAAGGAAAAGAAACGATACTGCAGGCATAAGTTGAACGCTTGAACATGCTGGTAATACGTCCAGCGGCGTAGAAGCGGCCGTGTGCAAACAGAAAAGCGTCCACAGAAGCTGCCGAAAATCTGACAGAAAGAGAGAAGGGCAGCTTCTCTTTTTAATTGTACATGTTTCGTATAATGCACGTTATGCGAAACTTAGGGAAGTGAAAAATGCCCATTTCCCGGATTTTTGGCGTTCCAGCCTCAGCTGGCTCATTTTCGGGCTTAGTTCAGCCGTTCTGCACATATGGTTTTATTTGTCTCATACTTACAGATGCTTCCTGTGTTATGCGCTGCTGCATCGGTTCATTTGTAATTCATTTTATTCCGATAAGCATCTCTGCGCTTGATTTATAACATTTCATGTTGTGGCTTGTTGTGGCTGTGGTTGTTCATTTGTTTTTGTGTAGACATTACGTTGCGCGTTTCTATGGATGCTCCTGTATGTATTGCTGCTGACTGCTTATAATGTAAATTATAAAGACCCATGACGTTATCCGGTCAAGCCGGATCGCGCCATAGGTCTTTGAATTTTTGTACGGGTTCAAGTATCGATCGATGAATCGTTGGTTTCTTCGTTGGACATTGCCGAGATATCTGCCCGGAAGCCATCCTGTGCAGTGCCCTCAAAGGCCGCCATAGGGCCGGACGGCTCAGAAGTGTCCTCTCCCGCCGGGGCATTTTCAACAGATGTCTCCCCTGTTGCATCTGTTGTATCCAAACTTGCTTTTGCAGCATTGATGGGTAGTACCTTGCCCAGCGGGTTTTCCTCAATGGCAGAGCGCACCTGAAATTCTTGTAAGTGCGTATAAATTTGTGTTGTTCCCACACTGCTGTGCCCCAGAAGCTGCTTGAGGGTAAGGATATCCACATTGCCGGTCTGATACATCAGCGTTGCGGCGGTGTGCCGCAGCTTATGGGTGGAAAAGCCCTTCAGCCCCGCAGCCTTCATTGCACCGGAGATCAGCTGTTCTACTCTGCGGTTCGAAATACGTTCCTTGCGCATACGGGTAATAAACACCGCTTTTTCCTTGGGTGAAAGTCCCTCCATGGTGTTGCGCTTGCGCAGATATAGTTGCAGTGCCTCCACGCAGGCATCATTCAGGTAGACCATGCGTTCCTTATGCCCTTTGCCGAACAGGCGGATCTGCCGCTGTTCCAGATCAATGTCTCCAAGATCCATACCAACCAGCTCTGCAAGGCGCATACCGCAGTTGAGAAACAGCACCACCATGCAATAGTCCCGCTCCGGGAAATCGCTCTGGGTCTGGGTGCTCTCCAAAAGCGAGATTGACTGCTCTGCCGTCAGGTACTTGGGCAATACTTTATCCTGCTTGGGCGGGCGGATGGCCGCCGTAGGGTCCTCGGATAGGCGGTTGACCTGATTGACCAGATAATCATAAAAGCCGTGCAGACTGGCCAGCCGCCGGGCGGTGGAGGATTTTTTGTTGCCGCACTCCCGGTTCAGAAAATACAGGTATTCGTAGATATCCTCTTTTGTTATGCTGCCCCAGAAGGCTGTATCCAGCCCTTTGGGATCGATCTCCTTAAATTCTGCATCCGTGGCCACAAGCCCGCGGCGGCGCTTCATAAAGCGGCTGAAGGAACGCAGGTCGCAGTAATAACTGAAAGCTGTATTGGCGCTTTTACCGGCGATCACCTCAAGGTACCGCACATATTCTACAATATCCGGGGCAGCATCCTCAAAGGGCGCGTGCTTGCCGGGGTTTCTTTCGTCCAGATAGATCGACATAGGTTCCTCGTTTCATCACAGGCGGTCATTTTTCAGCGCATTGATGGCATCTGCGATATACGCTGCACCGACCAGCTTCATGCCGGGATAATCTGCGGCATTCAGGTGTGCAAGGCTGTGCTTTGGGATAACAGCCCGCTCAAAGCCGATACGCTCAGCCTCGTGCAGGCGCTGTTCCAGATTGGGCACACTGCGCACTTCCCCGCCCAGACCTACCTCTCCGATAGCGATAAGCTTATCACTGACCGGGCGGTCCAGCAGCGAGGAGACCATACTCAGGCAGACTGCAAGGTCGCAGGCGGTATCCCGCAGTGCAATGCCGCCCACAATGTTGACGTAAACATCCAGATTTCCAAAGAAGTACCCTGCCCGCTTTTCCAGCACGGCAATCAAAAGGTTCATGCGGTTATAGTCGTATCCGCTGCAGGCGCGGCGGGGTGCCGGGAAATTCGTCTTGGTGGCAAGTGCCTGTATCTCGCTCAGGATGGGACGGCTGCCCTCCATGGTGCAGGCCACGCAGTTGCCGGAAACGCCCAGCGGACGTCCTTCCAGCAGCATCTGGGAGGGATTTTCAATCTCGGCAAGCCCTGTGCCGGTCATATCAAACATTCCCAGCTCATTGGTGGAGCCGTAGCGGTTTTTGGCTGCCCGCAGAATGCGGTACGGCAGCATCTTGTCGCCCTCAAAGTAGAGCACCGTATCCACGATATGTTCCATGACCTTGGGGCCTGCAATTGCGCCGTCCTTGTTCACATGACCCACGATGAACATGGGAATCTCCTGCTTTTTGGCTACCGCCAGCAGCCGGGCGGCACTCTCCTTCACCTGACTGACCGTGCCGGACGAGGACGAGATATCCATGCAGCGCATGGTCTGGATGGAGTCGATGACCACAAGATCCGGTTTTTCTTTTTCGATTAGGCCGCATATCTCATCCACATCGTTCTCTGCCGCCAGAAAGATGTTATTCTGCGGTACCTTCAGCCGCGCTGCCCGCAGCTTGACCTGCCGGACAGACTCCTCACCAGTGATATACAGAACGCTGTGCTGGTTGGAGATGGCACCGCACAGCTGTAACAGCATGGTGGATTTACCCACGCCAGGCTCACCGCTCAAAAGCACTACACCGCCCAGCACGATACCGCCGCCCAATACGCGGTCCAGTTCCGAGATGCCGGTCAGGATGCGGCTTTTTTCCTCAGTTGTGCTGATCTCTGACAGCCGTTGGGCGGTCAGGGTGGTCACGCCCTCCTGACGAGCCGCGGCAGCCTGACGGGCGGCAGGAGTCCCTGCCTTAGGGGCTTCGGCCACAACATCCTCGTTCATGGTATTCCAGCTGCCGCAGCTGGGGCAGCGCCCCATCCAGCGGGGGCTTGTCTCTCCGCAATTGGAGCATACATAGACGGATTTTAGTTTCATGTCTGTCCCTCATTTATTATGGTCTTTTGTTATTGTAACACACTGCGCCAAAACCCGCAAGAAAAGGATACCATTTACAGGCGGCTGCCCAAATACGAAAGCCCTGCCGCCGCGCCGCACAGCGGCAGCAGCATAACCATGGTTAGCAGATATTGTCCCAGCAGTGCCTGCACTCCGGGGCGGGCTTGTCCGCCGGGATGCTTGCGGAAAGAATATGCGTGGATCCGGCTGCTGACCTGCAAAGCGCAGGCTCCGAAAAAACACAGACAACCGCTTGCTGCTGCCGCCGGTAAGCCTGTCCATAGCAGTGCCGGAAGTATTGCTTTCCACCCGCCTGCGGCGCAAAGCTGTACCATAAGCAGCCCGCTGCCCAAGCCGTACAACATCATATTGCCAAAGATCATTACTGGGCCAAGGGCAGAAAGTCCCAGTAACAGAAACAGGCTGACCACAAGGCCGAGTGTCAGATATTCCATGCCGAAAAGCTGTACAGCCCCCTGCATACCGCTCGGTGTAAACAGCCCTTGCCACGCTTCCAGATAATACCGCAACAGCTCTGCCTGCCGGGCATCGCATACGGCCTGTAACACACCGGCTGCCGTACACCCCAGCAGAAACGCCGCAGCCAGCAGCCAGCAATCCCGGGTGGCGTGGCGCTTTGCCGGGGTGCAGGGCTCTTTTTGCGTCAATTGTTCTGCCGGTTCAGCTGCCTGTGCCGGTACAGGCGGAAGGGCAGACTCTGCTGTTTGCACCGGTAGGCCGACCGTCTGCGGCAGCAAAGAAAAGTTTTCTTCTGATTTTGTCTGTTCATAGATCCACATACGCTGTTTTCTCCCTCTGATGGATTCGATTTGCCGGATCGATCAACGAAGCGTGTGTCTGCGGCTGCGCAGGGTGACCCCAAGAAGCCCACCAATGCAACCGCAGAGCAGCACCGCCAGAAGGCGGCATACCACAGCAGGCTCGGCGGCTGTGCCGTTCCATACAGCAGAAAGCGCCAGCGGCACTGCCAGAAATGTACTTTGGAGCAGCCCGGTCAGCAGACCGCGCGCCTTTTTACGAAACGCTGCCGCCAGCGCACACAGCAGACTGCCCATGCACACGGCTGTTGTGGCAAGTATCGGCACTACACTGCCGGAGCAGCCCTGCCCGGCCATCAGCTGCGCAAAACCGGCCAAAGCTGCCGCCGTTACAGCTACCCCAAACACCCCGAAAAGCAGAAACGAAAGAAGCTCCGCCGGGAAACCTCGAGACTCAGACATAACAAAACCGCCTCCCTGCACATAGTCTATGCAGGGAGGCGGTTCATGTATGCACGGTGTAAACGCTTACTTCTTGTCGGCAGGAGCCTTGTCCATGTTCAGCTTTTCGACCGAAGAGATCGCAGACTTGGTGAAGCGGATCTTCACGCGGTCAGCGCCGGTCTCCAGAACAAAGGTGTCGTCCTTGATGGCGACAACGCGGCCAATGACACCACCGATGGTGGTGACCTGATCGCCGATCTCCAGACTGCTGCGCATAGCGGCATCCTTCTTTTCCTGCTTCTTCTGAGGACGATAGATCATGAAGTACAGCAGAACCAGCATCAGTGCCAGCGTGAAGAACAGGCTGATGTAGCCTTCGGACGTGGTAGTCAGAAATTGCATGGGGCAAAATCTCCTCTCAAAAATTCAGATAATGCTATTATACCCTCTTATCAGTCTTGTTGCAAGGCTAAAGTTTAAATTCGGGTATCCAGAAGTTTAACGTATCTGTCATGGAAGGCGGTAAAGGTACCGGCATCCAGTTCATCCCGGATGCGTTCCATCAGGTGATTGTAGAACCACAGATTGTGCATCACGGTCAGGCGCATACCCAACATCTCATCTGCCTTGAGCAGGTGCCGGATGTAGGCGCGGGAATAGTTGCGGCACACCGGGCAGCCGCAGGCGGGGTCAATGGGACGCTCGTCCCGCTCGTACTTGGCATTCTTGATGTTAATGATGCCGCTCCATGTATTCAGGTGGCCGTGGCGGGCATTGCGGCTGGGCATAACGCAGTCAAACAAATCCACACCACGGGCTACGGCCTCGATGATGTTGCCGGGAGTGCCGACACCCATCAGATAGCGGATCTTGTCCTTGGGCATGTGCGGTTCCACCTGACTGATCATCTCATACATCACTTCGGTGGGCTCGCCCACAGCCAGACCGCCGATGGCGTAGCCGTCCAACTCCAGCTCTGCAATCTGCTTCATGTGCTCCACACGCAGGTCTGCATAGGTGCAGCCCTGATTGATGCCGAACAGAAGCTGATCCGGGTTGACCGAGATACCCTCGTGCTTCAGCCGTGCCATCTCAGCCTTGCAGCGCTTCAGCCAGCGGGTAGTGCGCTCGCAGCTGTCCTTGGAGTAATCATGCTGAGCGGGGTTCTCTACGCACTCATCAAAGGCCATGGCGATGGTAGAGCCCAGATTTGCCTGAATCTGCATGCTCTCCTCGGGTCCCATAAAGATGCGGTGCCCGTCCAGATGGGAGGCGAAGGTCACGCCCTCCTCGGTGATCTTGCGCAGCTTTGCCAGACTGAATACCTGAAATCCGCCGCTGTCGGTCAGGATAGGCCCGTTCCAGCGGGTAAACCTGTGCAGGCCGCCCATATCCGCTACCAGCTTGTCGCCGGGACGCAGATGCAGATGGTAGGTATTGCACAGCATGACCTGCGCGCCGATATCCTTCAGATCCTGCGCCGACAGGCCGCCCTTGATGGCACCGGCGGTAGCAACGTTCTGGAAGGCAGGGGTCTGCACCGTGCCGTGCACGGTTTTGAACTCACCCCGCCGGGCGTTGTGCTCCTGCTTGAGCAGGGTGTAGGTCGTCAAAGAAGGCATGATTATTCGTTCCTTTCTGCGCACGGAAAACAGCCGTGCAGCCTCGATGCAGGCCACGAGCCTGCAAGTTATCAGAATGATCACAGCAGCGGTCTGCCGTAATTGTAAAGGGAGTGGCGGATGCAGATCGCATCCTTACCTTTCACATACAAATATCGCAAAAAGCGCGAATTTTGTATCAGACTATCAGCATAGCATCGCCAAAGGAGAAGAAACGGTACTTCTCTGCCACAGCTACCTCATAGGCGTGCATGGTCTTTTCGTAGCCGTACAGGGCGGACACCAACATGATCAGGGTGCTCTCCGGCAGATGGAAGTTGGTGATCAGACCGTCGATGCAGTTGAACTTCACCCCCGGGTACAGGAAGATGGAGGTGTTGCCGCTGCAAGCCTTGATCTCGCCGTACTTGGCAGCGGCAGCCTCCAGTGTGCGGCAGCTGGTGGTGCCCACAGCGATGACCCGGTGGCCTGCGGCCTTGGTCTCGCGGATGCGCCGGGCGGTCTCCTCGCTGATGGAGTACCACTCGCTGTGCATCTTATGGTCGGAGATCTCGTCCTCCTGCACAGGTCGGAAGGTGCCCAGACCAACGTGCAGGGTGACCTCGGCAATGCCGACCCCCATGGCGCGGATGGTGTCCATCAGCTCCGGGGTAAAGTGCAGCCCGGCGGTGGGAGCAGCTGCGCTGCCCAGCTCCTTGGCATAGACGGTCTGGTACTGGCTCTGATCCTCCAGCTGCTTTGTGATGTAGGGCGGCAGAGGCATCTTGCCAAATTCATCCAGCTTTTCATAAAGCGTTTCGGTATCATAATAGAATGTAACGTACTTGTTGCCGTCCTCCATGGTCTCGTCCACCACGGCGGTCAGACTGCCGTCGCCAAAGCTTACCTTCGTGCCGGGCTGCATCCGCTTGCCGGGCTTTGCCAGGCACTCCCACTGGTCTCCCTTCACCTGCCGCAGCAGCAGCAGCTCGCACACGGCACCGGTAGGCTGCTTGACGCCCACGATGCGGGCGGGCAGCACCTTGGAATTATTCACTACTAAAAGATCTCCCGGCTCCAGAAATTCCGGCAGGTCGCGGAATACCTTGTGCTGGATGCTGTCGTCCTTTTGGCTCAGAACCATCAGCCGTGCCGCATCCCGCGGGGACGCAGGTTCCTGTGCAATGAGCTCTTTGGGTAAATCATACCAAAAATCTTTTTTTAACATACTGTGCATTTGCCTTTCCGATGATTGACACGGACAACGTATCAATGATATTATAGAATCTGTATAAACAGTATCTATTATATTGCATCGCTGTCCGGTTTGCAAGCCGTGTTGTGCACAATGATAAGATTTGCTGTTTGTTTTTTTGAAAGGAAAGGTGCTGGAAATGGATAGACAGTATAAAGTGGGTATCGTAGGCGCAACTGGCATGGTGGGTCAGCGTTTTGTGACTCTGCTGGAGAATCATCCCTGGTTCAAACTGACCGTGCTGGCTGCATCCGGCCGCAGTGCGGGCAAAAGCTATGAGGATGCAGTGGGCTCCCGCTGGGCCATGACTACTCCCATGCCGGAGAGCGTGAAGAAGATGACCGTTCTGGACGCTTCCAAGGTAGAGGAAGTTGCTTCGCAGGTGGATTTTGTTTTCTGCGCTGTCAATATGCCCAAGGACGAGATCAAAGCACTGGAGGAAGCATACGCCAAGGCAGAGTGCCCGGTGGTCTCCAATAACAGTGCCCATCGTTTCACCCCGGACGTTCCCATGGTGGTACCTGAGATCAATGCCGACCATATCGAGATCATCCCTGCCCAGCGCAAGCGTCTGGGCACCAAGCGCGGTTTCATCGCCGTCAAGTCCAATTGCAGCCTGCAGAGCTATGTGCCTGCCCTGCATCCCCTGATGAAGGACTTTGGCGTGAGCAAGGCGCTGGTGTGCACCTATCAGGCCATTTCCGGTGCTGGTAAGACCTTTGACCGGATGCCTGAGATCGTGGACAACGTGATCCCCTACATCGGCGGCGAGGAGGAAAAGAGCGAGCGCGAGCCGCTGAAGCTGTGGGGCCACATTGAGGGCGACCAGATCGTCAATGCCGAGAAGCCGGTCATCACTGCACAGTGCTTCCGTGTGCCTGTTTCGGACGGCCACACCGCAGCCGTGTTCGTAAGCTTTGACAAAAAGCCCACCAAGGAGCAGATGTTGGAAGCTTGGGCGAACTTCCGCGGCCCTGCACAGGAACTGAACCTGCCCAGCGCTCCCAAGCAGTTCCTGCACTACTTTACTGAGCCGGATCGTCCGCAGCCCAAGCTGGATCGCAACACCGAAAACGGTATGGCAGTGTGCATCGGCCGTCTGCGGGAGGACACCCTGTTTGATTACAAGTTTGCCTGCATGAGCCACAACACCC
>ENA-OPDD01002527-OPDD01002527.1-human-gut-metagenome-genome-assembly--contig:-NODE-2527-length-11092-cov-3.179397_pt1 | contig 11092 bp, 10 predicted proteins | sample MGYA00241574_ERZ501499 | MGnify/ENA primary metagenome ERZ501499 (study PRJEB25962, sample SAMEA2042576) | human gut metagenome | biome: human gut; feature: human-associated habitat; material: faeces...
CGCGCCCTTGCGGACAAACGGTTTTCAAGACCGCCTCGTTATGACCACTTCGATACCTCTCCATAACGTATTCTGTTGTTGTCGTTTTGTGTGTCTCACGCGACGACTTGTTTATAATACCAAACCAGAATACATATGTCAACACTTTTTTTAAAGTTTTTTTATTTTTTTTGTTTTTTCTCTCTAAATCGCTTTTTATAGGCCTTCATCTGTAGATATATCAACTTATCATGTAACACATGAAGCTTGTGAAAAACTTTCCTTACACGTACAAGATTCGTTGCAAGTCTAACATCCTCTGGTGTCGTGACCTTAATGTTATCATAACCACCTTCAAACAGTTTTACCGGCACATTCCCATATGTTTCTACTACCATTGCATCATCGGTTACTTTTCCATCATCATTTTCCATCATCTTTTCATATGCCTTTTTTACAAGGTCAAATTCAAAACATTGTGGTGTCTGAACCTGCCACAATGTTTTTCTCTCAGGTGTACGGATCGCGTAATTCTCCTCATCAACAACTTTAATCGTATCTTTCGATGGCATTCCCACGACACATGCACGATATTTTTTTACATAGTATATGCATTTTTGTATTAATTCTGCACTGATCATCGGACGTGCTCCATCATGGATCAGTACATAATCTGCATCCTCAATTGCTTCAAGCCCAAAATAAACGGATGCATAACGTTCCCATCCGCCTGGCACGATCTTTTTCACCTTATTAAAATGATAACGGTCTACAATATACTCTTTACAGTAATCTATCTCGTCTTCTCCTGTAACAAGAATAACCTCATCTACAGCGCTCTCCTCAAAAGCCTTCAGCGCATAGTACACCAAAGGCCTTGATTTGATCAGCATATATTGTTTTGGGATTCCGCTTCCCATTCTTTTTCCTTCTCCTGCTGCCAAAACGATTGCCGCAATTTTTTCTCCCATGTATTTACCCCTGTCTGGTACCAATCTTTAATCCAGGTACCGCATTCAGATCTAAACCGCTTCTTACACCATTGATATAGTCATAGTATCCACAAACTCCGATCATTGCTGCATTATCTGTACAGAAAATAGGAGATGGATGATAAAATTCAATTCCTGCTTCCTTACATCTCTCGATCATTTTTGCACGAAATGCTCCATTGGATGCAACTCCACCTGCGATTGCAAGTTTCTTGTATCCTAATTCTTTCGCCGCTTCTACTCCGTGAGAACTCAAAACATCTACAACCGCTTCCTGGAAAGAAGCCGCGACATCCGCACGGTTTACTTCTTCACCTTTCATCTCGCACTTATTTAAATAATTCAATACTGAAGATTTTAATCCACTAAAACTAAAGTCCATCTTAGAATCATTCACTTTCGCTCTTGGAAATGCAATTGCATTCTTATCCCCTTCCTTGGCAAGTGCTTCAATCTTTGGACCCCCTGGATATCCCAGTCCTATCGCACGTGCTACTTTATCGAAGGCTTCTCCTGCTGCATCATCTCTTGTACACCCAATGATCTCGTATTTTCCATAATCCTTGACATCAACAAGGTGTGTATGCCCCCCTGATACGACCAGACATAAAAATGGAGGTTCTAAATCTGGATGTTCAATATAATTAGCGCAAATATGTCCTTCAATATGATGTACTCCTACCAATGGTTTCTTCTTTGCAAACGCGAGTGCTTTCGCTTCTGCCACACCAACTAATAGTGCACCGACTAATCCTGGTCCATAAGTAACCGCGATCGCATCAATACTGTCTAATGTTTCTCCTGCTTCTTTTAATGCTTCTCTTACTACAAAGTTCACTTTCTCTACATGTTTTCTTGAGGCAATCTCAGGGACAACACCGCCATATAGCTTATGCAGTTCGATCTGAGATGAAATGATATTGGATTTTACACATCTTCCATCCTCTACAACTGCTGCCGCTGTCTCATCGCAGGAAGATTCGATTGCCAGAATCTTAATCTTATCGTTCATCGTATTCTCCTATTCTTCCTGAAAATCTAAAGTTATCGTCTTACCGTCTTTTCCAGCTTTTGCTCTAGGGAAAATCGACTTCACTTTCCCCATAAATTCTTCTGCCCGGACTAATGACGGACTATAATGAGTTAACCACATCTGTTTTACATCTGCTTCTTTTGCAAGATGCGCAGCTTCGTAAAATGTCATGTGTTTATATTCTCTTGCTTTCTTTTCTTTTCCTTCTTCTCCATACATTCCTTCACAAATAAATAAATCTGCATTCTTTGCGTGTTCAGAAATTGTCTGGACTGGTCTTGTATCCGTACAATATGTCAATTTAATTCCAGGTCTAGGACTTCCTAAGATCATATCACTTGTAAGTACACGACCATCTTCACTTGTCACAGTTTCTCCCTTTTGAAGCCTGTTCCAGTATTTCATCGGGATGTCATTTTCCTTTGCCTTTACAGGATCAAACTTCCCAGCTCTTGGGATGATCATATTATAGCCATAACAAGGCACATTATGTTTTACATAGAAAGCTTCAATTTTATAGCCATCCATCTCAATAACGTGCTCTTTCTCATTTAATTCATAAAATTCGATTGGAAATGGAAGTTCTGGTGCGATCACACGCAGTGAATTCACAACCCTTTCTACGCCTTTTGGTCCTATGATCAAAAGAGGTTCTGTTCGTTCTGCATTTCCAAGTGTTAAAAGAAGTCCTGGAAGTCCACTGATATGATCTGCATGAAAATGTGTAAAACAGATCGCATCTAATGGTTTAACACTCCAGCCCCTCTCTTTAATTCCTACCTGTGTTCCCTCCCCGCAGTCGATCAACAGACTATGCCCGTTGAACCTTGTCATACATGCGGTCAACTTTCTATATGGAAGCGGCATCATTCCACCGGTTCCAAGTAAACATACATCTAACATAAATCACCTTTTATGATAATATCTCACTCTTCTCTGTTACCTTTGGAGAAATCTCAAATTGTTTTACGATACGATCGTAACATCTCTCACAAATCTTAAATTCATGAATCTGCGTATCTTTGTTTGAGAAATACCCCCATTCTTTTTTAACTTCTATATAATCTGTTTTATTGTTTAATAACTGTCCACATACATTACATTTCATCTCATTCTCCTCCTTACGCTCATCATTATAAACGGGCGTTTCTGAAGAATCCAGTGGAAATGATTGGTCATCTGTTGAAATTTCACAAAACATTAAGATCGCATCCTCGATCGGATCCTTATAATACTTTGCTCTGCGTCCATATTCTTCAAATCCATTCTTTAAATAAAACTGATACGCTGCTTCGTTTGATTCTCTGACCTCCAAATAGATCGTGTCTACCCCTATCTCCTGTCTGAACTCATGAAACAACAATGTGCCAATTCCCATTTTCCTTATAAATGGAATCATTGCGATCCTATGTAATTCTGCCTGATCTAACACATGCTCAGCGATTATATATCCACTAATACGATTTCTGTCTCTCCATACATAAATATCACTAGTTTTACGATAATAGAAAGACTCAATACTATCGAAACTCCATGGTCTGTGAAAAGAAAGTTTTTCTATCTCTGCGATCATCGGAAGATCTTCTGGAAGTGCTTTCCTCACATGCCATTCTCTAGCTGTTATACTACTTTTGTCCATGAAGCCTCTCTTCTCTCTCTCGTTCAGCCTGAGATTTTCTTAAATATTCTGGCACAAATTCGTCTGCACTTTCATAAATTCCCTGTGCAAAATATACTTGTGCTAACGCTCCGACTGCTGCTGCTCTCTGGCGGTTTGCATGTGCTGGAGCAAAAATTGCCAGATCACCCATCTTCTCTAAGATTTCTTCTTTATATACTGGTACGCCATCCCCAAGGAATACAACTGGTTCATTGTATTCCCTCAACTGTATCAAAGTATCTTCTACACTCTGGGCACATTGTTCCTTTAAGACTTTCATTTCACTGCCTTCAAATCGATAAAATCCTGTATACACTTGTTTTCTTCTGGCATCCATCATTGGACAAATGATCATGGACGTTCCAAATAACTGATATGCAAGCCCATCTACAGTTGGCACAGGAATGATCGGTTTATCCAGTGCCAGCCCTAATCCTTTAGCTGTTGCTGCACCAATGCGAAGTCCCGTAAAAGAACCTGGTCCTTTTGCTACCACAACCGCATCAATATCTTCTATCTCAAAGGATGTTCTCTTGATTACTTCATCTAACATCGGAAGTAACGTCTGAGAATGTGTTAATTTATTTCCAGTCGTATACTCTGCGATCAACTGATCATCTTCGATCAATGCCACAGAAGCTACCAGACCAGAGCTGTCCAGTACTAATAATTTCATCTATTGTTCCTCCATTTCAATCTCTCGATAGTCAAATCCTTTTTCTAAATCTTTACGGATCGTAATCTTTTGATAATGATCTGGCAGAATCTCCTCGATCAGATTTGCCCATTCGATCAGACAGACTCCTTCTCCATAAACATAATCTTCATATCCGATCTCGTCCATCTCTTCAATATCACCAATACGATAAACATCAAAATGATATAGTGGAAGCCTTCCCTCTTCATATTCTCTTACGATCGTAAAAGTCGGACTCTGAATTGGTTCTGTGATACCAAGTCCATCTGCCAACCCTTTTGTAAATACAGTCTTACCAACCCCAAGATCTCCATATAAACAGATCACCTGTCCAGGCTGTGCCTCCTGTCCGATCTTCTTTCCGATCTCATACGTATCTTCTGCACAAAAACTTTGTACGATCATTTTCTATTCTTCTCCTTCTGATTTCTCTTGAACTTCTGATCCTGATGCTTCAACCTGAGTTTCCGTTTCTACTTCTGTCTCTTCCTGCTCAGTTTCTGCTGATGCCTTGGAATATTTTGAAATATCTCCTCCATCTGTCTGTGTCTGAACAGCCTTCTTTCTTGCTTCTTTGATGTGTTCTTTCATATAATCTAACATCTTTTCTCTGTCATCACCAAGTTCATAATCTGGAAATACAAATGCCTGCTGTTTTCCTGTATACAATAATGTCAGTCCCATAAAATGTGTGATCTTATAAACTCTGGCCCACTCGATCGTTGCACTTTCTTCTCCTAGTTCCACAAAAATACCATCATCTCGTAAGGTATAGTATGTTGGATTCTTGTATACTGGATTCTCAATTGCCTGTTTCTTTGCTTTTACATATATCATCAGTGGATTAATGACAACAAATAATGCAATAACGACTACACCAAAAATAATATTCGTCTGTCCTTCTGGCTGACCGATTCCGTGGACGATCATATATGCTCCGACTCCCAGCATAAAAATCGTCAAAATCGCCTGTACTCCGGAATACGTGTATGCTAATGAAAATTTAAAAATATCTTTCGCTTTTAATTGTGTATGAAATTTCATCTTAATTCTCCTTACCTTTTCTCTGTTAATGAAATATTATACCATAATCCGGGTATAAAACCAATGATTTTACAAATACTACAAGCATACACGAAAACCAATGAATATGGAGGATCTTAAGAATGAAAGCTACAGGTATTATACGAAGGATTGATGACCTTGGCCGGATCGTTATACCAAAAGAAATACGAAAAACCATGCATATCAGAGAAAGCGATCCTTTGGAGATATTTACAGAGAGGGACGGCGATATCATTTTAAAGAAATATTCCCCGATCGGTGAACTAGGAAACAGTGCGAAGCTATATGCAGAATCAATCGCTGCTCAGATTCCACATACAATCTGTATTTGTGATCAAGACTGTGTGATTGCAGCTGCCGGACCAAATGCCAAAAAACTAATCGGAAAATTATTAGATGAAAAGGCTGAAGAAGCTTTGATAGATCGAAAACATATATTGATGGACCGTGAAAAAGAAGATTTCTTTCCTCTGATTTTGGACTTCCCAGAGGTATTTCGCTATGTGTGTCTTTCTACGATAATTGCAGAAAGTGAAGCCGTTGGATTTGTATGTATTCTTTCTATTGAAGATGAATTAGATGATCAGGAGTTTAAAATTGCCAAAATTGCTTCTGATTTTCTAGGAAAACAGCTCGAAGCATAACGTAAAAAAGTGAAATACAGTCGCACAAAACGGCTGTACATTTCACTTTTTTCTTCATGATACATATTTATTATGATTCAATAATAATATTTTCTAATCCACCTTCGACTGCCCAGCTTTTAAATTCCTGCATCTGTTCTTTTGTGTACAGTTTGGGATTTTCTTCAAAACAATATTCTCTATCTACCAAGTGATATTTTGCTTCTGCCAGTGGATTGTAGTTTAAGATTTCATAGGAAACATACTGATAGATCCCATTTAAATATTTTGCAATTCCCTTGATGTTATCTTTCGTTGCAGTCATTTCTGGAATCATCGGTGTTCTTATGATGACCTTCTCTCTGTTTGATGTCTCTAATAAGTATCTGATATTATCCTTGATCTTTTGATTTGAAACCCCAGTGTAATGCATATGATCTTTCTCTGTTGCTAATTTAAAGTCTGCAAAAATCCGGTCTAAATATGGAAGGAGCTCTTTGATCACTTCCTGATCTGCATACAAGGATGTCTCGATCGCGGTGTGGATTCCTTCTTTTTTACATGCTTTTAACAGCTCTTTTGTAAACTTCCACTGTAATAACGGTTCCCCTCCTGAGATCGTAACTCCTCCATTTCCATAACGATAGAATGATTTATCTTTGCGGATTTCTTCCATAACCATTTCTACGCTCATCTCTCTGGAATCCATGGCGATTGCTCCCGTTGGACACCAGTCAATGATGGTATTCCAGTTTTCATTTCTGTTTGGATGAATGTGTATCTGGTCATTTTCCATCGTAACGCCCTGATTTTTTGATTTCGCAATACACGTCTTACAATGCATGCAGCGGTTTTCAAAATAAATTGGTCTTTTGCAAATCGAAATTCCTTCTGGATTCTGACACCAGACACATTTTAACGGACATCCTTTTAAAAATACTGTGGTACGGATTCCGTCTCCATCGTGCGTTGAAAATCTGCGAATATCAAATACTTTTCCTGTCATCTTAAATATCTCCATAACTTGTTCTTGCGATGATCTCATTTTGCAGTTCATCGGCAAGTTCTGTAAAGTAGGCTGTGTAACCCGCAACTCTGACGGTCAATCCGCGGTATTGCTCTGGATTCTTCTTTGCTGCGAGCAAGTCTTCTTTTCTTACTACGTTAAACTGGATATGTGGAATCTCAAGATCTACAAATGTTCTTAAGAAATTTGCAAACTTATCAATTCCTGTCTCTGTCTTGAAAAATTCAGGAAGGAATTTCATATTTAATAATCCGCCATTGGTTGTAAGTGTCTTATCTAGTTTGGATACGGATTTTAATACGGCTGTTGGTCCTTTGATATCTCTTCCGTAAACAGGTGACATTCCTCCATCTGCTAATGGTTCCTTCGCATATCTTCCATCTGGAGTTGCGCCTACATTTTCACCCATTGGCACATGGGCTGATACGGTATACATTCCTGTATGATATGGACCTTTTCGATAGTTTTTAAATGTTCTTAATCGATTCTTGAAGTAATCTGCCCATTTTGTTCCCTGTTTGTCAACTTCATCGATGTCATTTCCGTACTTCGGAACCTTATTAACGCACATTGCTCTTAAGATTTCATATCCTTCAAAATTGTTCTTTAATGCATCAAGCATTTCTTTTTGTGTGCACTTTTTTTCATCATACACCAGCTGCTTGATTGCGACAAGACTGTCTGCAAGATTTGCAACCTGAATCATCTGAATTCCGGATAAATTGTATTTTGCACCGCCTGCTGTGACATCCATTCCATTTTCCATACAGTTTTCAATGGATGCTGATAAGAATGGAGATGGCAAAAGATCAATATGAGCTTTCTCTACTTCTTCGCATGCAAGAAGCATCTTATCCATGAAATAATCAATTTGTTTCTTGAATGCTGCTTCCAACTCTTCAAATGTCTCGTACGTTTCAAGGTTTCCATAATCTGGTGCGATCTTTTCTCCGGTTAAGAGACAGATTCCTCCTGTCAATGCCACTTCTAATGCTTTATTTAAATTAAACATTGCAGAATCACTCCATCCAAGGTTATTTCCCTGCGTTGTTAATTCCACGCATCCAACGATCGCATAATCTCTTGCATCTTTTTCTTCGATTCCTAATTCCTGAATGGATGGAATGACTGCCTTGTCATTGAAGAACTGTGGCATTCCGCTTCCTTTGGCTACGACTCTGACTGCTTCTTTTAATAATTCGTCCGACGTTCCTTCGTGAAGTCTTACGGAAAGGTTTGGTTGTGGAAGTCCTAAATGTTTCTGAGCTTCTAAGAACAAAAATGATAAATCATTATATGTATCATTTCCATTCTCATCCTGACCGCCGATCGCGATATTAAATCCAATCGGGAATCCTGCAAAATATTTTGCTCCGTGAGAGTTTCTCATATATACGATCTCATTAAATTTCAACCATAAACATTCGATGATCTCTAACGCCTGCTGTTTATCTAAGTTTCCTTCTTTGATATCTTTTTCATAATAAGCTTCTAAATGTCTGTCTAATCTTCCTGGTGAAAATGAAGATGCATTGGATTCCATCTGTAAAATTACAAACAAGAACCATGTAGACTGTACTGCTTCATGAAATGTCTGTACTGGACGTTCGGAAATATTCTTACAGTTTTGGGCTACTTTGATCATGGTTTGTTTTCTTGTTTCATCTGATTCATTTTCTGCCATGTCCATGATCAGGTCATGATAACGGACCATAAAGTGTTTTGCTCCTTCCATGACGATCTTAACACTTTCATAGAAGTCTTTCTGTTCTTCTTTACATATCTTTAGTTTTTTTTCTGCCTGAGCAAGCAGTCCCTGCGGTCCCATCTTTAACCATTTGACACAATCTGGGCAGATATGTCCTTGTGCGTGGTCTTTCTGGTTGATCTTTACAACTTTGGCAATCTTGTTGATCTCTTTTCCATATCTCTGGTTCAGGACATCTTCTAAGGATTTTCCTTCCCAGTATGGTTTGATGACCTTACGGAATGTCTCAATATCTTCTTGATGTACATTGAAGCGGTCCTGTGCTCTTGTTGGGAGTGTTTCAAATTCTTTATCTACCCATGTGCTACCACTCTCTGGAAATACAACTCCATAACGAACTCCAGCTGTACGATTTCCAACGATCAGTTCTTCAGGTTCTACACGGATCTCCATCTTCTCTAAAGCTGCTTTTAATGATTTTGCTCTCTGTATGATCTTTGGATCATCTTCATTCTCCTGATATGTTTTTGTAATGATCAGTGCCTGTTCAATTGATGCGTATCTTGGCTCTGATAACATTTTATCTTTTAAATCTTTGATTCGCTGTGTCTGATATAATCCTTCCATAGAATTTGTCCTTTCTAATTTAATTCTTTACTCAATAACTTCTACTTGATATTCTTTTAGTTTTTCACTAATTTTTTTTGACGGCTTTTCTTCACATAAAATACCGTCAACATCTTCAAATGTTGTATATACATAATTAGCTTTAAAGTCAAATTTACAGTTTTCCATTACCAAATATCGTCTTCTACTTCTTTTCATCGCATGAGATTTCATAATTCCATCTTCTGGTACATATGTCATTACTTCATCATTCTCTACATCTGCTCCCACAACTCCCATAAAACAGATATCAAATCTAAAATTCTTCATCATTTGAACCGTCAATTCTCCAAGAAAACCATTCTGAGCACGATTAAATTCTCCACCTAACAAAATAAATTTTACTTTCTTTGTCTGTGAAAAAATCTGTGCAATATCCATCATGCAGCTTATAACTGTAATTTCAAGTTCTTGTTTTTGGATTTCTTTTGCCAATTCAATGTTTGTTGTTGAAATATCCAGAAAAATCATATCTCCAGGGCGAATTAGCTTCACTGCTTTTTTTGCAATTTGCTGTTTTTCTTTTATATTCTTATCTTTTCTTGTTGACACAAAGTTTGTATGTCCGGGATGCATAGTATCTGGAAGTACTGCTCCCCCATAAGTTCTTTTTAGAAGATCCTTTGCTTCCATACTTGCTAAATCTTTTCGAATACAATCTTCTGTTACTTCAAATCGTTTGCTTAGCTCCTTGACTTTTACTTTTTCATTTTCCTGAAGCAAATGTAAGATGTTCTGATGTCGTTCTTCCACAAACATCTTTTTATTCTCCTTTATTATTTTTTATTGTTATTTATTATTTTATATTGTTTTTATTTATTGTCAAGTCAAAACAAGAAAAGACAGCCATTCAAAATGACTGTCTCAGACTGTAGACAAATATTTGTTTTTCTTTTATTTCTGTCACATACACACAAGCCTATCCACAGATTTTATCGATTAAGTATCCCTTTCAAATACTGCCCAGTATAAGATTCCTCAACCTCGCAGATCTCTTCTGGTGTCCCTGCTGCAACAACTGTTCCACCGCCTGATCCACCTTCTGGTCCCATATCGATAATATAATCCGCAGTCTTGATCACTTCCAGATTATGCTCGATCACGATCACAGTATTGCCACCTTCTGTCAGTCTTGCAAGGATATCCACCAGTTTGTGAACATCTGCAAAATGAAGTCCTGTCGTTGGCTCATCCAGGATATAAATGGTCTTTCCTGTACTTCGTTTGCTTAATTCTGCTGCCAGTTTAATCCTCTGTGCTTCTCCCCCTGATAATTCTGTGGATGGCTGCCCTAATCGAATGTATCCTAATCCAACATCTCTTAATGTCTCCATCTTACGGCTAATCGATGGAATATTAGAGAAGAAATCACAGGCTTCTTCCACTGTCATATTCAGAACATCATAAATACTCTTTCCCTTGTATTTAACTTCAAGTGTTTCTCTATTGTATCGTTTTCCATGACATACTTCACAAGGGACATACACATCTGGTAAAAAGTGCATCTCAATCTTGATGATACCATCTCCTGCACAGGCTTCGCATCGCCCGCCTTTCTTGTTAAAACTGAATCTTCCTTTATTGTATCCTTTTGCTTTTGCATCTTTTGTCATCGCAAACAGATCTCTGATCTGATCAAAGA
>ENA-OPDD01002534-OPDD01002534.1-human-gut-metagenome-genome-assembly--contig:-NODE-2534-length-11071-cov-1.623729_pt1 | contig 11071 bp, 17 predicted proteins | sample MGYA00241574_ERZ501499 | MGnify/ENA primary metagenome ERZ501499 (study PRJEB25962, sample SAMEA2042576) | human gut metagenome | biome: human gut; feature: human-associated habitat; material: faeces...
GGTTCAGAAAACTCCATATATTTTTTTGTAAGTTTTCCATCTGGAGTATACTTATAAAACTTTCTTCTCTTATTCGCTGGAACATTTACCGAAGGTATTTTCGTATAGTTATGAAAAATCCATTCATATTCGTTAGGCATAGCTTCTCCTATAGCATATTTCTTCCATTCACCTTCTTCGTCTTTTACACCTTTATATTCACTAAAAATTTTATCTATTTTTAATTTCATATCATATAAATATTCTGCTCCCGCAGGTGATAAACAGCCTCTATCCTCTTTGCGTATATTAAGATAATCTTCCATCTCATAATCATGAGCATCTCTACCATACTCTCTTTCTTCTTTAATAAACGCTTGTCGTTTCACATATATCGCCATTGCTTTCTTTTTCAATTCAGTAGGCATATCGTCAATCCATTCTTGAGCAAATGCCTTTCCCCATTCACGTTTTCTCGCTGCAATCAAACATTCATCATCAAATTCCTTTTGCCTTTCAGCCTTTTCTTCATCAGTCAACTTATCGTAAAATTCCCAATGTTTGCGATTGCTTTCATGTAATTTTTCCATATACTGATCGTGTAAGCTTTGTGAAATTCCGTTGTTACCACCTGTTCTTTCTTTGTGTTTAGAATATGATATAATACCGGCTACTCCAAAAATAAATATCGTAAGAAGTGTACCACCAACTGGTGTACACAATGCACAAAGTGGTATCCAGCAAATTAAACCCACGATTATTATGGTTCTTATCTCTCCTGCATCTCCATTAATTTTCATTTTATTTCCTCACTTTCTACTTTCCCTCTAATTCTTAGCCTTCCAAAAATATTAAACTATCTTCATATTCGTCAAGTTGTTCTTCTGCTGCTACTACACTTCTGCTCTTAAATCCAAGTTCTAAAAGTTCTTCGGGTTCAAATCCGACATAGAGCAAATGCTTTGCAACAACCAACGGTTTTCCTCCATACCTCATATTTGCGACTAATTTTTTCAATAATTCTATTGCTCGTTCGTGTGATATATTTTCCATTTCTAATCTTCCTTTCTATATTTACCTTTCACTTAATATATACCACCATTTGCTATTTTTAAACAAAATTCTGTGATATTTTTTATTATACATACATCCTATACCCTTTTATGTCCCATATAAAGGACTTGAAACCTTGCTTTCAAGACTTTACTACTTCTCCACTTTCTACTATTCTCTAATGCCTGATTCCAACATTTTCTTATATAGTTTTCTTTTTTGTGAAGCCGTCATATTCAACACTGTCGGTTCAATTTCACCATTAAGCATATCTATATTAATTCCACAATCAGAAGCATAGCGTTCCAATAAGTCGTTAATTGCAAAATCTTTCTTTGTGTTACTATATGCACATTCTGCCCAATATTTCATAATTTCTTTATAATACCATCTATCATTCTTTTTAGCATACAACTCACCTTTCTTTCACAACTCTATTATAGATAATCTGTCATATCCCTTACAGTAAAATCATAATACACCTCAACAATCTCATCTTCGTCATCAGTAATAATAATTTCATCATCTTCTATTTCTACGTTGTAACAAGTATGGTCTCTTATATCTTCTACTAACCATTCCATTCCTAATCGAATGGCTTCTTCTTCACTTTCGGCATTAATATAATCCTGTTGTAAATCAAAAGAACATTGATTACATTGTTCCCTTCCCTCATACTGTTCTTTATTCATACATCTATTCTCAACTTGATATACTCTTAAATTATTAAATATATCTGTTATCATTTTTTGAATATTATCGTCAGTTTTTGCTTCTTCGTCTTTATATGTAACATTTCTTTCTTTGGTATCTACGATTACAATAGCATTACCATTTTCATCATCTATGTATATTTCGTCTATAAACGTACACTTTTTTAAATTCTTCCACTTATTCATATTAATTCCCCCTCCGTTTCTATTTCTTCTCTGCTCATAATTGTTATGATGTCCATAATCTCTTGCGTATTGCTTTTAATTACTTCACTTGCCGTTTGAATAATCAAGTAGTCGCACTCCTCTAAGTCAGAACTAAAACCGACTGCCTTAAAGATTAAAACATATGTTTCACCGATATTACGATAGTCTAAGATACTTGCTTTGCCTGTAATACACTTATTAAATGTATTAATACATTCAATATCCTCTATTCTTCTTGGTCTTACCACGAAAACTCTATCACAATCATAGCCACCTAAAAGGTAGAATTTTTCGTCCTCAATAGAGTATTCCCTACAACTTTGAAACTTATTTAAGAGATAATTAATAGCCTTTTTATATTCACGTGTTTCGTCCTCAAATGGGGCGTCTGTATATTGCCAAGCCGACACGTTGTTATAATGTCGTTCATCATTTCCATATTGAATAAATTCGCCCTCCGAGTATGTTGCCAAAGCTACATTGTCATTTACTGTAATTAAGCAAATAGCACACTCTGTCGGCGTTTCTTCTTTTAATGTTTTCCAATTATTCATTTTCATTTCCTCCAATCTATTATTCAAACTTCCAATTTTCTAATACTTTTTCTAACGACTGATAAGGGCACCACAACGTGCTATTTTTATCATAAATACATATACAAGGAATTGTATCTCCAAAAACTATGCCGCCTCGTCTGGCTATTTCTATTTTAGAATATACATCATACTGGCGATTAGTTTTAAATCCCATTGTTGATCCCTTTCCTATATAAAGTCCGATCATTATCTCTAACTCCTTCTCTTATCTTTTGATTGCAATCTCTTTAATCAAACTTCATTGGTTCGCTTACACTTACTACTTCAAAAATTCTCTTACCAGTACCTTCCCACACAAGCTCTGCATAATTTTCCACACAATAACTATTTTCTTCATCAAAATCTGAATCTTCAAATGCAAAATCATAGTAATAATCCCACATCGATTCTAAATACTTACAAGCCTGTTCTTCCGTATCAAACAAATAAACTTCACTTTCCGGTTCGCCAAATGTATAATAAACTATAACTGCATATTTTTTCATATTATTTACCTCCGTAAACTGTGTTTTTCGTCATATTATAAATCATATGTAATACATTCACAAATCTCATTTATAACTTTTTTATGTTGATTTGCACTAAGAAAAACTCTGAACTCAAACTTAGTTTTCGGTTCTTGTTTGAGTAATGGTTCTACATTTTCTTCCTCGTATTTTTGTAAAAGTTCCATTAATGTAATTAATTCATCGCTACTCATATTCCTCACCTCTTTGAAATCTACATTTCATTATACATAATATACATTCTATTCATAATATCCCTGTACAAAATTAATTTTACGCATAACACTTACCTCATTTTTTATTTAAACCAATACTCACTCTCTTCTACTTCGTCAGCACCGTCTACACATATAACGTCATATTCCTGCCCGTCAATAACAACATATTGACGTTCAAACGTATCAACATCTGCCTCCACTGGAATAATATCAAATACTTCTCGTGTGATTGTATTGATTTTACATTCCGTTTCTATTGCTGTTCCTCCGTCCCAAACAGAAACGAATGTCGCATTTATAATATTCTCACCCATATATTCTTTAGATATAATTTTCGCCTCAGTTCCTAATACGAAGTCAGAATATGTGTTTAATTTATGATGATTTGTATAAATTGTAGCTCCATCAAATTCTTCGCTCATATCAGCTTGAAGTGATTGAAATACTTCTCGTGGCGTAACACCATATAGTCTACATCTTTCTGTATCAATGTCAAATTCGACAGTGACTCTAACTCTTTGATTACTCATATCTATTACCTCCCAATCAATTATCTAAATACTCGTCAATCTTCATTGTCAGCTTATCACATAGCTTTAATATTCCGCCTGTTCCATTCTTTTTACCGTCATCAAATATTGTTTCACTTGCTTCATCTGCCAAATCTGCAAGTTGATTTAATAGCCGTATCATTTCTTTTGTCATAACAATTCACCTTTCTTTTATCTTCTAAGATCAAATCTAAAATATTTGTTATTTTCATAGCTATTACCTCCAAACTTAAATATGGCAATCAACTACTGTTACAATAGTATCTTCATCTAAATTGTCAAGAAATTCTTTAAACTCTGATTTCCAATCTTCTATATTTTTCCCATTGGAAACACAAGCCCACCAACCCATTTCACCTCTTTCGTGCCATTCTCCAATAGGAGTAACAAAGGCAAAAGGTATTATATCTTTCCAATCAATTTCGGATGCATAATCTTCATTTGTAGTTTCGCCGGACAATGTTTTAAGATAATTATTCCATCTTCCTCCGATAGTATACCAGTCCCATTTTGAATTAGGGTTATAAGTAGATAATAAATCTCCATTGAGTTTAATCATATCTTCATCAAAACGCCCTTTCATGTCCTCATAACATTCGTCATCAGTCCATTCTAATTTTTTGGGGAATTTATTTTTTAAATAATTAATATGTTCTGCATTGGGGTGACTTTCCTCATACTTTTTTGGGCTTGATACATATTCCGTATAAGGTCCATTCTTGTAATCTTCTATTTCTTTTCTTATTTTTGCTATTGCTTGTTCTCGTGTATACAGTACATATGGAGCATACACAATATTTTCATCATATGGAGCAAGCAATTCCTCAACTGTTCTTCCATTTTCTTTTGTAAATACTAATGTAATAAAATGTGACATAATATTTTTCCTCCTTATAATTAAACTCTCACGCCAACACATTCATAAAATATATCAGCATCAAAATATGGTAATGACTTAATAAATTCTTTATCATCATCGCTAACATCTTCATCCCACCATTTTTGCTTGTCAGCTTCAACTATTATTGTTTTGATATATCCGCCAATAGTTTCACATTCAGGATGTCTAATAATTTCATCTTCACTCATATCGCTTATGGAAATAAAATCCGAATATTTATATGATTGTGGGCAATTAAATAAAATATTTTCAAATCTTGTTATAGTTTTATCATCAAAATCAAAATCCGTTACATGATTAAACATTCTAACTTTAGGAGTATTGGTATTACAATATCCACTGTTATGATTTCCGCTATTATAATGTCCACTATTATAATCTCCGCTGTTATAATTTCCGCTGTTACGCTTACCAGAATTTCCTTTTCCAGTATTACACATATCTAACACTTCAGCCCAAGTCAATTCTTTTAAAATCACAATCTTGTTTGTACAACACTTAGAGTTGGTATCATTAAAATCAATTTCTCCTATTGCCTCAATTTCAGCAACCTTGTTGTTTGGGTCAAAATTATAATAATTAAAGCAATCCACCAGTCTTTTACAAAAATGAAATCCCATTTCATAACACTTTGGACTTTCTGCCATCTCATAAGTCTTTCCGACTTCGTATTGATAACCTCTACATGTCCAATCTGAATTAAATACTTTGTATCCTTTCATTATTCAAATTCCTTTCCTTATACTAAAAAAAGTGCAGTAGCTACTACACTCTTTACATTTATATAACTTTTGATAAATAATGTTGAATCTTGTATTTTTTTGATATATAATATCTGTGTCGGAGCAATCCGATATTAAAGGTAAGACTTCTTAACGGTGTTTACACCGGCGGTTATGCCCACTTTTATATTCACAGGCTTTATGCCGAGTCTATGAAAGGGGGAATGCTTATGAAAAGTAAGCATATTGCTACATATGGCGAAGAAATTGCTCACAGCAATTTTAGAAATTATCATATTTTTGATAATTTTCTCTATAAAAGCACAATAACCGCCCTCCTACCAAGATTGCGGTTATTGTAATAACTAATTTCAGGGTATAACCGTTTGAGGTCTTACCTTTTTTCTATATTTATTATATATCTATTCATTCATTTTGTCAACACTGCAAACAACTTTATATCAAGCTGATTTGTTCGCCACCATATTTATCTTCATACTTATTCAAATACTCAAAGCATTCATTCACATCACACATAATACCGTTTTTAATACATTCGCTTTTATAAATCATATTAAGTTGTCTGCTGTTCGGAGATGAAAGCTGATAGCTGTTTCCGTACATTCTGATATATTTTTCTTTCAGTCCCGGAAAATGTTCATCGAGTTTTTTATAGAAATACTCTCTATTACCGTCACGCAACGTAACACCCATATCAAAATTAATAATCCCCTTCACTTTTGCTCTGACACAATAATCAAGTATTCCCCTAATATTTTCTTCGGTATCATTTATAAAAGGCAATATCGGGCAAAGCCACACAACAGTCGGTATACCGTTATCATGCAATATTTCAAGTGCACGAAATCTCTCATATGTAGTTTCAACATTCGGCTCAACAATGCGGCACAAATCCTCATCATATGTGGTAAGCGTCATCTGTACGACACATTTTGATTTTTCATTTATCTTCTTTAACAAATCAAGATCACGAAGAACTTTTGTCGATTTAGTAATCATTGTCACACCGAAACCATACCTTTCAATCACTTCAAGACACTTTCGCATATTACCGAGTTTTTCTTCTATTGGCATATACGGATCAGACATTGCACCTGTTCCAATCATACACTTGTTTCTCTTTCTTCTGAGTGTATTTTCCAACAATCCCACCGCATTAGCCTTAACTTCAATATCTTCAAATTTATGATTCATCTGATAACACAAACTTCTTGAATCACAATAAATACACCCATGCAAGCAACCTCTGTATATATTCATTCCGTTTTTCGCCGATAAAATCCCTTTAACATTTACTTTGTGCATACATTCCACCCTTTAGCATTATTATACTATTATATCACTTTTAATATTTCCGCACAAGAAAAAAAGTCGGTTACCCGACTTTATATATAAACTGTAATCGGCGAGAATGGGAAAACCGAAAACAGATTATAATCTTTTATGTTCGCCTGTAATAGAGAACTGCACCCACTCGGCGATATTAACCGCATGGTCGCCGATTCTTTCAAAATACTTTGCAACCATAAGCATATCAAGTACTTCGGAAGTCCCCTCATCTTTTTTAATAATATCCACAAGGTCGTTGACGATTTCTTCAAACAATGCGTCAACAACATCATCATTATGAGAAACTTCTTCTGCAATAAGCAAATCCTTTTTAATAAACGCCTCAACGCTCTTATTGACCATATCAATAGTTGCCGCCGCCATACGTTGAATATGCTTTGATTTTTTCAACATCTTCTTTTTCGCGGTTGCCGCGATTTCGGCTATATCCTCCGCCTGATCGCCGATACGTTCCATATCTGTTATCATTTTAAGTGCGGCTGAAATAAGTCTTAAATCACTTGCAACAGGCTGTTGAGTCAAAAGCAATTTCAAAGAAAGACTTTCAATCTCACGTTCTTTATTATCTATCGACTTTTCATAGTCATACGCTTTATTTATCGAATGTTCGTCACCGTCAAGTGCCTTTACCGCATTTGCGATTGCACTTTCAATAAGTCCGCCCATTGTAGTAAGTTCTTCATTGAGAAGCGCCAACTGTCTTTCAAATTCATCTCTCATTATCCAAACCTCCCTGTTATGTAATCTTCGGTTCTTTTATCTTTTGGTTTTGAGAAAATCTTTTGTGTATCGTCAAATTCCACTGCCTCACCAAGCAAGAAAAATGCTGTTTTATCCGAAACTCTTGCGGCTTGCTGCATATTGTGCGTAACCATAATTATAGTGTACTTATCCTTAAGTTCCCACACCAAGTCCTCAATTTTAGATGTGGATATAGGGTCAAGTGCCGAAGTCGGTTCATCCATAAGCAATACTTCCGGCTCTACCGCAAGCGCTCTTGCAATACAAAGTCTTTGTTGCTGACCGCCCGACATACCAAGCGCACTTTTCTTTAATCTATCCTTTGTTTCGTCCCATATAGCCGCCTGTTTTAACGAACGCTCAACTATTTCATCAAGCTTGCTTTTCGCCTTAATTCCGTGCGTTCTCGGACCGTATGCGATATTATCATATATACTCATAGGAAACGGATTAGGCTTTTGAAACACCATACCTACACGTCTGCGAAGTTCATTCACTTCAATATCTCCGTAAACATTTTTACCGTCAAGCAAAACCGTTCCGTCAATCTTACAACCCTCTACAAGGTCATTCATTCTGTTTAGCGTTTTTAAAAACGTAGACTTACCACAACCCGACGGGCCTATAAATGCCGTAACTTTATTTTCGGGAATCTGCATATCAATCCCTTTTAAAGCGTGGAAATCACCGTAATGCAGATGTAAATTCTTTATATCAAATTTCACTTTAAAATTCCATTCCTTTCTATATCATCAATCCTTTGCCGCAAACTTCTTTGCAACAAGTGATGACATAAAGTTAATTATCAACACAAATATCAACAGCACAACCGCCGTTGCATATGCTTGATTTGTGTACAAGCCCTCGCTTGACAGTACATACATATGTATTGCAAGTGTACGTCCCGATGACAGAAGTCCTTTTGAAACCTCCGCAACAGTACCTGCCGTATAAATAAGTGCCGCCGTTTCACCGACAATTCTTCCTATTGCAAGGATAACTCCTGACAATATACCCGGCATTGCCGCCGGAAGAACAATTTTAAACACAGTTCTAAGCTTGCCTGCACCGACTCCGAAGCTTGCCTCACGATATGAATCGGATACTGCAAGAAGTGCCTCTTCTGTTGTTCTCATAATAAGCGGAAGTACCATTATTGCCAACGTTGCCGCACCGGCAAGTATTGAATATCCCCACTTTAAATACGTTACAAAGAACAACATTCCGAACAAACCATATACGATCGACGGTATTCCCGAAAGCGTTTCGGCTGTAAGCCTTATAATACCTACAACCTTGTTGCCCTTTTTCGCATATTCGACAAGGTATATAGCAGTACATATTCCGAGCGGTACTGCAACTATAAGCGAACAGAGCGTCATTTCAATCGTGTTTACTATTGCCGGTAACATTGATACGTTTTCGGTTGTGTAATGTAAGCTGAACAATTTAGGGCTTAAATTAGGCAAACCCTTTATCAATATGTACGCAATCAAAAACAGTAATACACCAAATGTCAAACAGCTTGCAAGGATTACTGTTCCCTTTAATATTTTTGAGCCTAAATGTTTCATTGCTTGTTCCTTCCCTTTACGATACTAAATGATATGTTGATAAGAAGTATAAACACAAACAATACAACACCCGTTGCAATAAGCACTTCACGGTGTAAATCTGCCGCATAACCCATTTCGATTACGATATTTGAAGTCAAAGTTCTGACACCTTTTAAAATGCTTGACGGAATTCTCGCCTGATTACCGGCAACCATAATTACCGCCATTGTTTCACCAATCGCACGGCCTATACCAAGAATAACTCCTGCAAGTATTCCCGATTTTGCCGCAGGTAATATAACTGTAAATATACTTCTTTCCTTTGTTGCACCGAGTGCCAACGCACCCTCATAATAGCTTTCGGGTACACTTCTTATCGCACTTTCCGATACACCGATAATTGTCGGCAAAATCATTATTCCAAGCAAAATCGAGGCTGTAAGCATACTGTTTCCGTTTCCGCCGAAAACCGTTTTTACGAACGGAACAAGTACCACAAGTCCGAAAAAGCCGTAAACTATCGAAGGAATACCTGCTAAAAGCTCCGTAGCAGGTTTGAGGATTTTATATAAGGGTTTTGGACAATATCTCGACATAAATATTGATGTCAGGATACCTACCGGTACACCAATGACGATTGCACCGGCGGTCACATATATACTTCCTAATATCATCGGCAAAATCCCAAATTTGTGATTTCCCGGTTTCCACGCCGTTCCCGTCAGGAAATCGAACAAGCCGATTTCCTTAATTGCCGGGATACCATTTGCGAAGAGAAAGATACAAATTAATGCTACAGCAAGAATCGAAACACAAGCGGCAATCAGAAACACTACTTTCATTGCCTTTTCTTTCATGGCTGCCTCCTTTATTTGATGGCACTCCAGTCTGTGATTGTTCCGCGGAACACATCATTTACCTGTGCTTTTGTCATGTTATCTACTTTGTTTTCGTTATTTACGATTACTACGATTCCGTCTTTTGCAATTACTGTCGGTGTAAGTCCTGCACCTGTTTCACTGTCTTTTAAGTCACGGGATGCCATACCGATGTCACAAGTTCCTTCTGCTGCTGAATTCATACCTGTTGTGGAATCACTTTCCTGAATTTCAATTTCTGCTCCACTGTTTACTGTCTTGTAACTTTCAGCAAGTTTTTCCATAACCGGCGTAACCGAAGAGGAACCGGCTACTACAATTTTACCTTTGGCACCGTTACTCTTGAAAGCACCGGCATCACTTGCTTTGATGTAACCGTTAGACTCAATTACTTTCTGTCCGTCTTCACTCAGGATGTAGTTAATGAAGTCCTGTGTTACTTCACTTTTCTTATCCTTTGTTGCAATGTTAAATGGTCGAGAAATTGCATAACTTCCATTGTTAATGTTATCAACCGTTGGCTCTGCACCATCAATCTTAAGTCCTTTCACACTGTCATTTAAGGAACCGAGTGAGCAGTAACCAATTGCATTTTTATCACCGGCTACGGTTGTCATAACGATTTCCGTGCTGTTTGCGATTGTTGCTTCTTCTGTCGTCTTGTCTACTTTTTCTCCGTTCTCCTCATCTTCAACACCAAAAAGTTCTACAAAAGCGCCTCGTGTACCGGAACCATCTTCACGTGATACAACGGAAATTTCCTGTGCTGCATCTGCAGATGTATTTCCTGCATCATTTGTTGTGCTGCTGTCAGAGCCGCCACAGCCGGTAATCATCCCCACTGTCATAACCCCGCATAAAACCATTCCTAATACTTTTTTTGTCATCTTCATTTTTGTTTTCTCCTTTCAATCTTTTCATCTTTCTTTTTCTTTCTTACAAGACCTAGTTTAGGGGGCGAATGTAAAATCTGAAATCATTTCTATGTAAAAAATGCGTAAAGATTTGCAAAAAAATACGACCCATTGACTGCACGCTCTCGCTTAACAGCCGCGCAGGGGTATGGGCATGCTAAATAC
>ENA-OPDD01002559-OPDD01002559.1-human-gut-metagenome-genome-assembly--contig:-NODE-2559-length-10974-cov-1.747230_pt1 | contig 10974 bp, 7 predicted proteins | sample MGYA00241574_ERZ501499 | MGnify/ENA primary metagenome ERZ501499 (study PRJEB25962, sample SAMEA2042576) | human gut metagenome | biome: human gut; feature: human-associated habitat; material: faeces...
TCCGGGATGACCAGGTCATCGCCACCGCCGACAAGTACGGCATGGTCATGGCCTTCACCGGCATCCGCCTGTTCCATCATTGATTCCGAAAAAACAATAAGATTTTTTCATCCCCTGCTTCTTACCCAAAAGGAGCGGGGGCTTTTGAGTTATATCAGAAAGGAAACAAAACTATGACTACACGAAGACTGTTTGAAGAAAATGTAAAAACACAGCGTTTTGAAGCGAAAGTACTTTCCTGTACGGAAGAGAAAGGAAAATACCGCATCGAACTGGATGCCACGGCTTTTTTCCCCGAGGGCGGCGGCCAGCCCCATGTCACTCCGGTTTTGAATGAAAATGGCGAGCCGGTGAGGGTTCTGGATACCAGAGAAAAAGCCGGTGCGATCTATCATGTGACGGACAAGGCGATTCCCGAAGGAACGGAAGTTTTAGGTCGCCTGAACTGGGACAAACGTCTGAGAAACATGCAGAACCACAGCGGAGAGCATATCCTTTCCGGACTGATCCACGCGAAATATGGTTATAATAATGTAGGCTTTCATATGGGAAGCGACGCAGTGACGCTGGATCTCGACGGCGTCATCGTCCCGGAGGAGCTGCCGGAATTTGAACGTCAGGTCAATGAAGTCATCGAAAAAAATGTCGAGATCGAGATTCTCTATCCCAGCCGGGAAGAGCTGGAGAACATCGATTATCGCAGCAAAAAAGAGATCGCCGGTCAGGTGCGGATCGTACGGATCGGCTCTTACGATACCTGCGCCTGCTGCGGAACCCATGTGGAATATACCGGAGAGATCCGTCTGGTAAAGCTCTTGGGAATCCAGAATTATAAGGGTGGTGTCCGGATCTCCATGCTGGCCGGAAGAGACGCGATCGAAGATTATGAGAAGAAGCATGCCATGATCCAGGAGGCAACCCATCTTCTTTCTGTGAAGCCGGATCAGGTGGACAACGGAGTCCGGAAGCTTCTGGATGCCAATGCGGCTCTGAAATCCAAACTCATCGCTTTCCAGCGGCAGATCGGGGAGGAAAAGGCCGCTGCGATTCCGGAAGGAACCAGGAAGATCTGCTTCCTGGAGCCAAATTTCCAGAGTGATGAGCTTCGGGAGATGTGCAATAAGGCAGCCGTGAAGGCGGAGCTTGTGCTGGGCCTGCTTCCGATCCGTGAAGGTCTGTGCCAGTATGTTCTCATCAGCAACCAGACGGATGTCCGGGAGCTGGGAAAAGCCCTCAACGAGGAATTCAATGGAAAAGGCGGCGGTCAGCCCTCCATGGTGCAGGGAACGCTGATGGCCGACGGAGAGGAAATCAAGGCGTATTTTCTGGAATAACAGGAAAAAGTTTAGAATTTCTTAGGACTTTTTCGAAAAAAGTTCCCCTTTCCGACACAGACTCATCACAATTGGAATCTATAATAGGTTTCAACAAAGCAGTGATGCTTTTTCATATATACTTTTCTCTCTTTTCTTGGGACCTGTGTAAGCGGCACGGGTCCTTTTTGTATGCGAAAAATCCCTTTGCCCGAAACTCCCGGAATAAATTTCGCAGAGCTTCCGGATCATCGGAGACCTTCTGGAGTTCATCGAAGCGTTTTTCGCGGAGCAGCAGCCGGTTGACGGAACACATGGCAGAGATTCCGCAGGAAGCTTCCGGGGAAAAATGAGGTGTTTCTGCAAATAAGGTTCGTAGCTCCTGTTCCCGGAGAACTTCTTCCAAGATCGGCGAGACAGAAGAGAGGGCGGGAAAACGCCGGGCGAGGGAAGGCAGTTCGGAGGAATGGCGGACCAGAAGGAAACGGGAAAAGGCATAGAGATCCGGAAAGGCAGAAAGAGAGGGCTGGAGGGCAGAAAGATTGAGGACACGGCGGGAAAAGGGCAGAGAGGAGGCGTCGAAATTTCCATAGAAAAAAGGATTTTGTTGATTGGCTTCCTGAAAAGTGAGAAAGACTTGAAGGAAATTTCCGCGTGGAACTGTAAAAGAGGCATTTTCGGGCGGACTTTCAGAGACGGCAAAGGGAAGCTGACCGGAAAAGACAGGAACAAGCTCCAGAATGAAAGAGGCCCGGTTGTCTGGTCGTACCTGGAGACAAAAGCCACCTTCATACAGGCTGCCGGGATACCAGAGAACAGATACCAGCCTTTTAGGCGGAAAACCAGTCAGTGCGGCGGCGAGAAGCTTTCGTGCGGCGGGATATTTTTTAAAAAAAGAGAAAAAAAGATCAGGTTTCAGGATCCAACAGGGAAAAAATTCTGACATGAAAAACCTCCAGAAAGAAAAAAGAGACGTTGCCCGATAAAGAGGGCTATGCTAGAATGAAAGATGTGAAAAATGCTTTCCTATACTGTATCAGAGAGAAAGAAAAATGTCAAGAAAAAGATTGCAAAAATATGTTTTAAATAGAAGGAGAAACGAACATGCAGAAAAAGAAAACCACTGGAAGCTGTGAAAGCTGCGCCTACTATGCCTACGACGAAGATTACGAATGTTACACCTGTGAGATGGATCTGGACGAGGACGAGCTGGTGCGCTTCCTTTCAGACGCCTATTACGACTGCCCCTATTACCGGAACGGCGACGAGTACCGGGTGGTGAGAAAGCAACTCTGACGCGGAAAGGAAAAAGAAAATGGAATATCTGGAACCAATCAATGAAACCTCCTATCTGTCCGTGCCAAACGCACAGGTCTACCGCAAAATCATGCGCTGTTTCTACCGGGAATATGAAAAAATGAACTTTCAGCTTTATAAGGAAGATGTTTTCAAAGTTTTGAAAGAGGATGAATTATTTGAGGCATACGGCATGGCCCAGCTGGAGCAGGATCTGGATGCGCTGGTAAAGTGGAAGAATCTGACGCCGATTCAGGATCCGGGCCGTGTCTACACCATAGCGGACTATAAAAATAAGCAGTATCAGTACACCATGTCGGAATATGCGGTGGAAATCGAGCGCCTCACGGTCCGCCTGGAAAATCTTTTTCTGGAATCGGGAAATCTCTCAACGAATTTTTTTGTCCGCCTGGAAAAAAGCCTGGAAGAGACGGAAAATATGCGAAACGCTTCCTTAAAAGAAGTAAATGAATGGTGGCGTCTCCTTCAAGAGGACTTTAAAAGGCTGAATCAGAACTACCAGGATTATCTTCGGGATTTCTATTCCGGAAAAAGCGAACAGCTCATGAAATCGGTGGAATTTATTGTGCATAAAGATAAGTTCATTAAGTATCTGAATGAATTTGTCCAGGAGCTGCAGCGTCATTCCAGAAGGATCGAGCAGATTCTCAGGAAAAATCTTCCTCTTATGGAAAACGAGATTCTGGAAAAAGTAATACAGAGCGAGCTGGATATTCCCCACGCTCTTCTGGAAATTCACGGAAATGCAGAGCCGAGTATCCGGGAAAACGTTCAGGGAAAATGGAATTCTCTGAAAAACTGGTTTATCGATTCTTCGAAACGGGAATGCGAATGTAAAAAAGTTCTCAAGATCACCAATGATGTCATTCGAAGCATTATTCAGAACGCAGCTCTCCTGGTACAGATCCAGAACTGGGGCATCAGCCGGAAAGACGATTACCGGAAATTTCTTCAGCTTTTTCTGAAATGTGAGGATCTGGATGAGGCCCGGAGACTGTCCGCCCATGTTTTCGGCATTCAGAGAATCCAGCACTTTAAGACCATAGAACCAAGAGAAGAGGATTCGATCAACAACAGCATCTATGAGGAAGAACCGGCGCTCTTCCTGCTGAAACCCCATACGAGGAATTATCGGGAGCGCAAGGACAAAAGAGGTTTTGAGAATAAAGCCATGGAAAAGATGCTTCAGAGAGAAGCGTATCTGAGGCAGACCAGAAAACAGAAAGAGATTGTTCTTCATTATATCAAAGATCATAAAATTTGCTTTTCTGAAATAGAAGAGACCGTATCGGAAGAGACAAGACTCATCTTTCTCCAGTGGATCGCGCAGGCCAATATGAGCTCCGCTAAAACCGGAAGGACAGAATACGGCCAGGAATACCGCCTGATCCGGCGAAAAGGAAACTGCAGGCTGCGATGCGAGGATGGAACTTTAACGATGCCCAATTATATACTGGAGTTTAAAGAAGTATGAATGAGATCAGAACACTGTTTGAAAATTTCTGGATCTGCAAGGATACAGATAAAGAGACTTATTATAAGGTGAAAAGGGATATTCACAACTTTCAGAAATTTGTCCGGGATCAGCTTGGCTGGAAACTGATCCATACGGAAAACTTACTGAAGCTGGAAAAAAAGCCGGCCCATGCAGAGCCTTTTATGGGGATCGGAGAATTTACGGAGATTCGCGATTACTGCATTCTCTGTGTGGTATTGATGTATCTGGAGGATAAAGAAGAGCAGGAGCAGTTTCTTTTATCGGAGCTGATTGATTATGTGGAAACGCAGCTGAAAGTCTATCTTCCTGTGGACTGGACCTCCTTTTCCCAGCGGAAATCCCTGGTTCGGGTGCTGCAGTATATGGAACGGCTTCAGATGCTCCGGGTGTATGAGGGAAAAAGCGAGGCTTTCGGAGCAGAAGAAGGCCAGGAAGTCCTTTATGAAAACACCGGTTATTCCAAATATTTTGCCAGCAGTTTCCCGACGGATATTTCTTCCTATGAATCATGGGAAGATTTTGAGCGGACGGATTTTGAGGAAGTGGAAGAAAACAGAGGAAGTTACCGTGTCAACCGGGTGTACCGTCAGCTGGCTGTCTGCCCGTCCATGTACTGGGAGGGAAACGAGGATGCAGACGGCTATTATGTGAAAAACCAGCGCCAGTGGGTGGCCAGATATCTGCAGGAGAATCTGGGAGGAAGGCTTGAGATCTGCAAAAATACAGCGTTACTCACACTGGATGCCTCAGACACCTACGGAACCGTCCATCCCAGGGATGCCATGCTTCCGGAGCTGGTGCTTCTGGTGACGGCGAAGATTCAGGACTGGCTTTCCGAAGGACGGCTGAAAAAACAGGAAAACGAATGCATTCTTATGAAAATGGAGGAATTTTCCGTCCTTCTTGAGGAATGCCGGAGAGAAGGAGAAAAGGGCTGGAGTAAGGAATACCGGGAAATGGAGGAAGAGAAAATACTGGAAAATGTACTGGAGTATATGAAAAACTGGCTGATGATCCGGATAAAGGGTGAGGCGATCACCGTATTTCCGGCGGTGGGAAGAATGGCCGGTATTTATCCGCAGGATTTTAAAGGAGGGATGGAAGAATGAATAACCGTTGGAAAATGAACCGGATCGGGTTTGTGAACTTCTGGCTGTATGATGAAGAAGATTTTGAGTTTGAGGATGGAAAACTGCTTCTCCGGGGACAGAATGGTTCCGGTAAATCCATCACGACCCAGAGCTTTATTCCCTTCGTGCTGGATGGCGACCGTACGCCAAGCAGACTGGATCCCTTTGGCTCCAGCGACCGGCGGATGGAATACTATTTTCTGGGAGAGGAAGGCAGAGACGAGGCGACCGGCTATCTGTTTCTGGAGTTTAAAAAAGAAGATACAGAAGAATACCGGACCATCGGTATCGGACAGAAAGCGAAGCGCGGCAAACCCATGGATTTCTGGGGGTTTGTCATTTTGGATGGTCGGCGGATCGGCCATGATATCTGGCTTTACAAGGAAGTAGGCAGTACCAGAATTCCTTATGATAAAAGGGAAATGAGAAGTGCGCTGGGAGAAGAAAACTTTTTCACAGACAGCCAGAGTGAATATAAAAAGCAGGTTAACCAGTCCATTTTCGGCTTTCGGAAAATGGAACACTACGAACAGTTTATCAAATTGCTGGTAAAGGTCCGTGCGCCGAAGCTTTCCAAGGAATTTAAACCGACGAAAGTCTACGAGATCTTGAATGATTCACTCCAGACTCTGACGGATGAAGATCTCCGGGCCATGGTTGACGCCATGGAAAAGCTGGATGAGATCCAAGAAAGTCTGGAAATGCTGAACCGGGCTTTTGATGATGTAAAAATTATACGCAATGAATACACCCGTTATAATCAGTATATGCTTGCCAGAAAAGCGCAGGCTTATCTTTCCGCAGAGGAGCGAGTGGAGACTGCCAGAAAACAGCTGGATGAACAGGAACAGAAAATGCAGGAGGCAGAAGAGCGGCAGCAGGAGAAAACAAAACGCTTAGAAGCCATCGAAGAAGAACAGAAGCTGGCGGAAACAGAGCGAAACGGCCTTCTGGACATGAACCTGGAGGAAATCGATCGGAAGCTGGAACAGCTGCATGCCCGGAAAGAGGAGGCATTAAAAGGGGAAAAACGCTGGGATGACAGGATTCAGGAATATAAAGGACGGATTTTTGAGGAAGAGCAGCAGTTAAAAGAAATTCAGAATCGTCTGGAGCTGAAACTGGAGGAACTGTCAGAGGAGCGGGAGGAACTTGCGGAACAGCAGGAGATCCTTCAGTGGGAGCAGCATCCGAAAGCCGTGGAGATTCTGGAAGCAGAAGATTACCCGGGTACGGAGGAAATCCGCAAAACTCTGGAACGGCTGAAGGGGGAGATCGAAGAATGCCGGAAAGCCATTCGGAAATACGGAGAGTTATCACTTCAGTATGATGAACTTTCATCAGAGCTGGAGCGGATCGAACGGGAAAAAGCAGAGATGGAGATCTCTTTGCATGACGCGGAAGAGCAGGTTATCCAGGAGACAGACAACTGGATTCAGGCCGTTTTTGAACTGGAAAAACAGGCAGAAGTCTGGAAGCCGGAGAAAGAGATTCTTCAGGAAGCAGAGGAAGAAATACGGCAATATGAGTCCATGAAGAATGCCGGAAAAATACAGGAACTTTTCCGGGCGGATTATGAGCGGCAGCGACAGATCTTACTGGATCTGAAAAATGAAAAAGAACAGGAAAAGAAGCAGAAGGCAGAGCTTCTGAAAGAGACAGAAAAAGAGCTGGCGTATTATCAGAATCTGGAAGATCTGGAGCCGGAACGGGATGAAGCGGCTAAAAACACCAGAGCAGCTTTGGAAAAATCGGGAATTTCTGTGCTGCCTTTTTATAAAACAGTAGAATTTACCGAAGGAATGGATCCGAAAGCTTCTGCAAGACTGGAAGCACAGCTTCAGAAAGCGGGAATTCTCGATGCTCTTGTGATTGCAGATGAGGATCTGAAAAAAGTACGCAGGGATTTTCCGGAATTTCTGGACACGGTTCTTTATGCTCCGGAAAAAGGGACCTCTGTTTTTAGCGGGCTGACCGTCAGGGAAGATCTGGAAACTGGTCTGAAGGAAAGTGTGAAACGGATTCTGAGCCATATGAATGAGGATCAGGCAGAACTTTCCGGAATTTTACTGAAAACGGACGGCTGGTTTCACCAGGGAGTCCTTCTTGGAAGAGCAGACAAAAACGGCGAGGCGGAATTTGTGGGAACTCTGGCAAGAAAGAGAAGGAAAGAACAGAAGATTCAGAAACTGGAAACAGCAGCTGCCGGATTAAAAGAAGAACTGGAAGAAATACAGAGGCAGTTTTTTGAAATACAGAGACAGCTTGTAAAATTGCAGGAGGAATATCAGAGCCTTCCTGGATTTTCCGGGCTCCAGGCGGCACTGGAAAAGGAAAAAGAATGGGGACTTAAGCTTCAGCTGGTTCAGAGCGAATACAACAGGACGAAGGCCAGAGAAGAAGAACTGACGCAGAGAAAAAATCAGCAGTACCAACTTGTGCTTCAGAAATGTAAGCCCTTTCCCTATGGAAGAACAGAGGAAGCCTACGAGGAAGCAAACAATGCCCTTGAAGAATATCTCAGTCTCTGGCAGAAAGCGCGTCAGAATCTTCTTCAGATCGCAGCGGAACGGGGCAGCAGACAGGCGAAAGAAGACGGTCTGGCCCAGGATGAACAGCTTCTGGATGATGCTTTTGTGGAAAAGCGGGATTACAGCACCGAGGTAAAAAAAGCGGAAATTCAGATCAGTCAGCTGGAAGATTATCTGAAGAGACCGGAGATTGCTGAAAAAGCAAAACGATTGAAAGAACTTCGGGAAATTCTGAAAAATCTTGCAGAAGAGGAGAAGGAGCTGAGGGAGAGCCTGGCGGTTCTTAACGACCGACTGAAGCAGCTGAAGGAGAACGAACCAAAGCAGCAGGAAAAACTGAAGGAGGAGATCCGGACAGAGACGTATCTCAGAAAATACTTCGAGGAAGAACTTTCCTTAAAACTGATTTTTGACCGGGAAGGACGTAAGCTGGAGGACTGCGCGCAGGCAGCGCTCGGTCTTTTGCGGGAGAGCGACAAAAACAGGGAGCCTTCCGATCTCTTTCAGTCATTATACCGGGTATATCAGGGGCATAACGGCAGCCTGACGAACTACGGAACTTCCCTGGAAGACTGTTTTGGCGGGGATTTTCAGGAGGAAGTGAGCGCTCTCAGAAAGAGAGTCCGCATTGCATCTGTCTGGAACGGAAAGAAAGTTTATCTGGAGGAATTTTACGGAATTCTGAAAGCTTCCATTGAAGAGACGGAGCTTCTGATCCAGAAAAAGGATCGGGAACTTTTTGAGGATATTCTTTCCCAGACCATCAGCCAGCAGCTCACGGACCGGATCGCGGAAAGCAGGCGGTGGGTGGAAGATATGTCACGTCTCATGAAAGAAATGGATACTTCCATGGGACTCAGCTTTTCTCTGGACTGGAAGCCCAGAAAAGCGGAAAATGACAGCGAGCTCGATACGGCGGATCTGGAACAGATTCTTCTTCGTGACCGGGCGCTTCTGACTATGGAAGATATCGAAAAAGTGGCTGCCCACTTTCGAAGCAAGATCCGTACGGAAAAACTGAAAATGGAAGAAAACGGCGCTGTCATCAACTATATGGATCTCGTGAGGGATGCTCTGGATTACAGAAAATGGTTCGAGTTTCATATGTATTTCCGCAGAGGGGAAGAGCTGCGAAAACCTCTGACCAATGCGGCTTTCAACCGTTTCAGCGGCGGAGAGAAAGCCATGGCGATGTATGTGCCGCTCTTTGCGGCAGTCAATGCTCAGTATAAAAAGGCAGAGAAAGAGGATCATCCGCGGATGATTGCGCTGGATGAGGCTTTTGCAGGAGTGGATGACAAAAATATCAGCAGTATGTTTGAGCTGGTCCACAAGCTGGATTTCGACTACATCATGAACTCCCAGGCACTCTGGGGCTGCTACGATACGGTGAAAGGTCTTCGGATCGCAGAGCTTCTCCGCCCTCGGAATTCCCAGACGGTATCCGTGATCCACTATTGCTGGAATGGCTATGAGAGGATTCTGGATGAATAATGACAGAGAGTGTGCGGCTTATTTCAGGAGCCGGAAGGCCTATGAGCGATGTATGAAAGAACTCCTGAAAAAATGGAAATCCTATGGAAAAACAGCCGGAAGGATTACGCTGAAGCAGACTACAGAGGAGGAGCGCCGGGCCATCGGCGGGATCGTCGGCAGAGCGTTTTATGAGGAAACGATTCATTTTTCTTTTTCTGAATTTGAAAAAGGACTTCAGAAAACCCGTTTTGCACCGGTAAATATGGAAAAAATGCTGGAAGCCTATGCCGGAAAAAGCCTTAAAACAAACAGGGAACTTCAGGAAGAAGATCAGTTCCGGAGGGAGAAATTTTTAAAAACAAATCAGTTCTATTTCCGTGAAAAAGCCGGTGCTGACTCCCTTGCATTTCAGTGGATAGAAGAGCTGCTTTCCAGTAAAAAATATGGCTATTCCCTTCTTATGCGGGAATATGGGAAAGACGCGCTGCAGGCAGAAGAAATCTTTCGCCATACAGGAAGGGCACTCATAAAACTGGAAGAGATGGAAACTTCAGGGGAAGAGCTTCCTTTGGCTGTGTTTGCAGCGGAGCTTTCTGATAATCCGCACTACTTTGACCGGGGAACAGCAGCGGGACTTCTTCTTGTGCATGCCATCTGTTTCAGGGAGAAACGGGGACTGCCGGAAAATACCCATGAGTGGCGGGAGCTTCTGGAGGATGTGGGAATTGTACCGGACAATATTTCTTCCCAGGTTCATGTCTGTGGACTCAGATTGAAAAAAGGGGAAAGCTGGCATCCGGCTTATGAGGCTTTTTATGAAAACGGGGAGCCCTGTGTTGTCACAATGGAAAATCTGAAAGATATCACAGAGGCAAAAGCCATTGACAATCAGGTGTATGTGGTAGAAAATGAAATGGTCTTTTCCTATCTTACCAGCAGTGAGAAAAAGAAAGCCTGTACGATTCTCTGTACCTCCGGACAGCTTCGGAGCGCTGCAGTGAAGCTACTTGATTTTCTGGTGAAAAGCGGAGCTTCTGTTTATTATAGCGGAGATACGGATCCCGATGGACTTGGGATTGCGGACAGACTCTGGCAGAAATTTCAGGCTTCCGTCCATATCTGGCGGATGGGACCGGAAGACTATGAAAAAAGTCTGTCTGGGGAGGCAGTAGGCAGATTCGGGCTTGCAAAGCTGGAACAGCTTAAACATCCGGTTTTAAGAGAAACGGCAGAATACATCAGAAGAGAAAAGAAAGCCGGCTATCAGGAAAATCTGCTGGAAGAGCTGGCGAAAGATATTCAGAAGTAAAGGAGACTTAATTTCATGAAGAAAAACAAAAAGACCACAGGAATCCTGGCGGCGATTATGATCGTGCTTGTCGTCATTGTGGCGGCAATTATCATTGTTTTTTCTGTACGCGGCAAGAAGAGCACAGAGAGCACCACGGAAACCATTGACGCAGCAGGCAAGCATCATGTGGAGATCCAGGTAAAAAATTACGGTACCATCAAGGTGGAGCTGGACGGCGATACCGCTCCGATCACTGTGGCAAATTTTCTGAAACTTGCTCAGAACGGCTTCTATGATGGTCTGAGCCTGTTTGGCGAGAAGGGCAATGACGCCGATGCAGGCTTGGTCTTCCCGAAGGACGGCGCCGATATTACTTCTTATCTGGTCGATGTGGTCGCCAATCCGAACTTCTCCAACG
>ENA-OPDD01002561-OPDD01002561.1-human-gut-metagenome-genome-assembly--contig:-NODE-2561-length-10973-cov-1.722110_pt1 | contig 10973 bp, 8 predicted proteins | sample MGYA00241574_ERZ501499 | MGnify/ENA primary metagenome ERZ501499 (study PRJEB25962, sample SAMEA2042576) | human gut metagenome | biome: human gut; feature: human-associated habitat; material: faeces...
AGCTGTTTACTAGTTACCATTGTGAGTGGGTAAAGGCGTGTGCCAGAACCACCAGCTAAAATAATACCCTTCATAATTGAAGTTCCTCCTTGTTTGTTAAAATGTTATGTTAATTTTCAAGTAGACATTTTTTAAGTCAGGTATATAATAAAAGATGACGTAACGTCACCTTCAAGTGTTTTTTGAAAAATTTTTACAAGGAGTAATATATGCATAAAGACGGGTATTATTCTTCAGGCGAATTTGCGAAGAAATCAAATGTTTCAGTAAGGACTATAAGATATTATGACCAGCAGAACATATTAAAGCCGTCACTTCTTACTGATGAGGGAGTGAGATTTTATACGGATTCAGATTTTACAAGGTTACAGCAGACATTATTGCTTAAATATCTTGGATTTACACTGGACGATATAAGAAATATGACAATTGGTGATTCAGATTATCATGTGCTAAAGAATTCACTTGAACTTCAAAAGCGAATGATACAGGACAAGATTGCACAGATGCAGCTTGTATGTAAAGCTATTGAAGAAACAGAAGACTCTATTAAAGAGGGAAAAGGAATTGACTGGAGTAATATGCTGGAGATTATCCATCTTACTAATATGGAAGACAGCATGAAGAATCAGTACATTAATGCTGGAAATATATCTGCAAGAATTAATCTTCATAACAGGTTTTCAGTTAATAAACAGGGATGGTTTCCGTGGGTATATGAGCAGTGTGGTATTGTTAAGGGGATGAGAATTCTTGAGATTGGGTGTGGTGATGGAACATTGTGGGTTGACAATATAGGTCAGCTTGCCATGACAGGAAAGAGAAATGAATTTTCAGGGAAGAAAAAAAACATATATATAGAGCTTACAGATATATCAGAAGGCATGATAAGTGATGCGAGAAGAAATATAAAAAAAGCAACAGAGAGCTGGAAGGAAAGAGATATTGATGTGTCATTCAGGTTCAGAGTGGCTTCATGCGAAAAGACAGGGGCAAAAGATGAATCGTATGATCTGGTGATTGCTAATCATGTGCTGTTTTATTGTAAAAATGTCAATAAGGCACTTGATGAAATTGTGAGGGTGTTAAAGCCTGGAGGAGTGCTTGTGTGCAGTACATATGGCAGCAGGCATATGCAGGAGATAAGCCGCCTTGTGTCGGGATACGATAAGAGAATTGCACTTGAAGCAGATAAGCTTTTTGAAAAATTCGGACTTGATAATGGAGATAAGATATTAAAAAAACATTTTTCAGATGTTGAGAGAAGAGATTATAAAGATGCGCTTGTTGTTGATCAAGCAGAACCGCTGGTAGATTATATACTATCATGTCATGGCAATCAGAAAGAGTACCTTGTGGATAAGTATACAGATTTTAAAAAATATGTAGAGAAAAAGCTTGTGAAACCTATGACAATAACCAAAGAGGCTGGTGTATTTGTGTGTAGAAAATAATGTATAGCAATTATATCTATAATATGGTAAAATCAAAAGAAACATGTTTTGTTACAGGGGTAGTTTGAACATGCATATTATGGAAATACTCTGATAGAATGAAAGATTATTTATTGGGGGCAGAGAATACAGCTATGAAGAAATTAAAGATTGCTGTTGATGCAAGAACTTTAGGCAGCAGACCAAGCGGTGTGGGCATGTATCTTAATGACTTCTTAGAACAGCTCATAACATATGATGAATTTGAATGGATTCTTTTTACAGATGTTAAAGAGAGTGAATATATTAAGAGATTTGAGGCTAGAGGAATCAAGGTTATTGAATGGGGAAAGCCTGTATATAGAAGTGCGGGTGTGTATGCATATTTTGCATTTATTAAGAAAGAATTAAAGCAGGTGAGGCCGGATATATTCTGGGAGGTTAATTCGATTATTCCTATTAATCTCGGTGGAAGCTTTAAGACACTTATCACAATACACGATATGTTTCCTATTCAGTATGTAAGATACTTTGGAAAAATATACAGCTATTATTTTAAGTTTAATCTTGGCGTGACTTTAAGACATACAGATATGATTCTGTATAATTCGGAGCAGACTAAGGACGACACAGAGATGTATTTTCCAAAGGCTAAGAAGATTCCAAGCTGCAATGCCTACATTATATCTAATCCGCTTACAAGATATGTACCGCCTAAGGATGAGAATTATTTCTTGTATGTAGGTAATATGGAGAAGCGTAAGGGCGTTGATATCCTTGTTAAAGCGTACAGAAGATACAGGGAAGAAGGCGGAACAAGACCTCTTATTCTTGCCGGTAAGATGCAGGAGGATGATATTGAGCAGCTTCTTGAGACTGCACTTACAGAGGTTGAAGGTCTTACTTATCTTGGTTATGTATCACACACTACAAGATATGACTTGTATAACAATTGTTCATGCTTTGTGTTTCCTTCTATGGCAGAAGGCTTCGGAATGCCTATATTAGAGGTAATGAAGCATAATAAGCCAATACTTGCAAGTAATCTTAAAATATTTGACGAGGTAGTAGGTGACTGTGTGGAAAGATTCAGTCTTGCCGGTGATGATGATGATAAGGTTATAAGTCTTGTGAATGGAATGAAGAATATAGATAAGAAGATTAATTCTGGACTTGTTGATGAGAATGCATACAGACATGCGTTGGACAAGTATACACCGGAAAGACTTGGTGGTATGGTGAGAGACTTTATTAACAGCCAGATGAATAACAGATAGAATGTTGAGGTTTATATGGGTTTATCAAAATTTTTTCTTAATACGGGAGAAGCATTGAGACCGGTGCTGACAAAGATTATTCCTATGAAGCTTTTAAGTAAGATGAAAGCAGGGATAATTAATAATGCCACAGACAAGCTGTCGGCTGATTCTATTGAAAAATATGAGGCAGGAAGATACAAATGTGGTGCCAATATAATAGGTAATATTAAGGGAGATAATGGACTTGGACAAAGCGCAAGAATTATGTGCAGGCTGCTTGATGAGAATAAAGAACCTCATGTTATAAGGGATTTCTTTGTTCCACCAGGAGGTTCAAGAAGCAATGATACGTATGATGACAGACTCACAGAGGAGCTTCCTTTTGATGTGAATATTATTCATGTTAATGCAAGTGAATTCATGGTAGCATATTTAAGCCTTGGAAAAGAAGTATGGGATTACAGATATAACATAGGATACTGGGCATGGGAGCTGGAGACATTTCCAGAAGAGTGGCTTCCGGCATTCAAGCTTGTTGATGAAGTCTGGACACCGTCTGATTTTGTTACGAATACTTTGAAGAAATATACAGACAAGCCTGTGATAACAGTCCCACACTGTGTTGCACCTGAGACAGATATTGTGAAGTTTGATAGAAAGCATTTTAATCTGCCGGAAGATAAGTTCTTATTCCTTGTAATGTATAACAGTGGAAGCGTTATGGAAAGAAAGAATCCGCTTGCCGCTATTAAAGCATTTAAAGAAGCATTCTGCAAAGATGAACAGATGAAAGAAAAATACAAGGATGTCGGACTTGTTATTAAGATAAGTGAGGCAGAATTATCTGCAGAAGATGAAAAGATTATTGGTTCTGTAATAGAGGACTGCAATAACATTTATTATATGTGCGGTCATATGGGAAGATGTGAGGTTAATACACTTCTTGCTGATGTTGATGTGTATGTTTCGCTCCACCGTTCAGAAGGCTTCGGACTTGTTATGGCTGAGTCAATGTATGTTGGTACACCTGTTATTGCAACTGACTGGTCAGGCAATACAGAGTTTATGAACAGTGATACAGCATGCATGGTCGGATACGACATGATAGAGCTTGATAAGGACTATGAGCCGTTCAAGAAGGGAAATGTATGGGCTGATGCACATGTTGATGAGGCAGCAGACTATATGAGAAGGCTTTATGAGGATAAGGATTTCTACGAAAGAATTGCTGGGAATGGTCAGAAATATGCAAGGGAACATCTGGCGTATAAGCGTTCTGCGGATATTGTCAGTGAGAGGTTAAGAAAGATACATGGAAAAAGTTGATTGACAAGGTGATTAATTAGTAATATTATCATCAGTTGATATTCTTTATAAGAAACAATATAGAAGGTAGTTATGAAAAAGTTTAAACCAATATTAAGATGTGTGATATTCCTGGCAGGACTTATTGCTATAATGGGAGTCATTGATTTTGCCTGTGTACAGACAGGTTATGTTAATTATATTTTAAGAAATGTATGTGTGAAAAATAATAAAACTGATTATGATACTGTCATAATTGGAGCTTCACATGCAAGGGCATCATCAGATCCGGATATTATTGATAAATATTCCGGAACATATTCAATAAATATGGCGATTCCAGGAGAAACGGTAAAAGATTCATATTATGTGCTTGAAGATACGTGCAGAACTAATGATATTAAGACAGTAATTCTAGATATTGATTATCAGTATTATTTCAATCCGCCTAAAGAAGGGTTTTATACTGAACAGTTTATTCAATGTCAGATGGATTGGCGTTCATATGTAAAGTGGCAATATATATACGATAACATGGAACGTATGGAGATAAGGAATGTTTTCACAAGAAGACAGGCATGTACGTTTACTCCGTCTAATATGAAAGATAATATTGAACAGAAATTGTCAAAAGGTTACAAAGAAGCGGATATTTATTCACTTGATGTAGATGGTGGAACATATGCCGGAAGAGGATATTTCTACATTAGTCCTGTTAATGGAGAACTCGCTGGTGAAGAACTTTTAAAAAGCTGGAGTGTAAGAAGTAAAGAGCAAATAACAGGTTATCCTTTGAAGTATATTAAGAAAATAATAAAGTATTGCAGAGATAATGATATTGATCTTATTGCGGTAACATCTCCAATAACTCCAAGTAGTGTGGGTATTCTTCATATGGAGAATGTCCATGATACAATTAACAAACTGCTTGCTGACAATGGAGTGTTCTATTATGATTTCAATATGGCGAGACAGGACATATTGCCAAGAGAGGATTCGGACTTTGTTGATAAAGAAGGACATATGAATGGAGAATTTGCAAAAGAATATTCAGAATTTCTTGGCAAAGTTATTAAAGAACATAAACAGGGAACTAAAGATATTAATAGATATTTCTACAGTTCATTTCAGGAAATGTACAATACTGAAACGGAATTGTATGGAGTAGTGGAGAAATAAAATGTCATTTACAACAGCGTTATTTTGGTTTTTTATATTAATCGGAGTAGTTATATATTATGTACTTCCATCTAAAGTAAGATGGATGTGGTTACTTGTGTTAAGTTATCTGTATTATTTTTCATTCAATGTGAAGAATAGTCTTTTCATGGTTGCAGCATCGCTTGTTATATATCTCGCGGCGTTAGCAATGGAATACATACAGGATAAGTCAGATGTTTATCTGAAGGAACACAAAGCAGAGATTGACAGGGAACAAAAGAAGAAACTTAAGAATTCTGTTAAGCATAAAAAGAGAATAATTCTTGTGATAGCAATGCTTATTAATTTTGGAGTTCTTGCAGTTTTAAAATATGGTGGGTTTATCACAGGCAATATCACAGCAGTTCTTAATAAGATAGGTATTGACAAAACCGTGTATGCATTAAGCAATTATGTAATGCCACTTGGTTTATCATTCTTTACATTTCAGTCAATATCTTATGTTATTGATATATATCAGGGGAAATACAGAGCAGAAAAGAATCCTTTCAGAATATGTCTTTTTGTATCATTTTTTCCACAGATTATGCAGGGACCAATTGGAAGATTTGATAAGCTGCAGAAAACGCTTTTTGCAGGAAGTGCATTTAATCTTCAGAATGTACAGTTTGGAATTCAGAGAATATTCTGGGGTTTGTTCAAGAAGATGGTTCTTGCAGACAGAGCTGGAGTATTCGTTAATATAATATTTAATAAGCCTGATGAATATGGTGGTGCAATGGCAATAATAGCGGTGCTTATGTATTCAATTCAGTTATATGCGGATTTCTCAGGCGGTATTGATATAGTAATAGGTGTTGCACAGCTTTTTGGTGTAACTATGGATGAGAACTTCAGACAGCCATATTTTAGTAAATCAATTGGAGAGTTCTGGAGAAGGTGGCATATTACACTGGGTACATGGATGAAGGATTATGTCTTCTATCCATTCTGTTTATCAAAGGCTATGAACAAGTTCGGAAAGTGGGGCAAGAAGCATCTTGGAGATCATCTTGGAAAGACTCTCCCAATATGTCTTTCTAATCTTCTGATATTCTTTATAGTAGGTATATGGCACGGAGCAGAATGGCGTTACATCATGTATGGTATGTATAATGGTGTAATAATAGCATTCAGTAACCTTGTAGAGCCACTTTATAAAAAATGCTTACATGCATGTCATATTAACCCACATAAGAAGTGGTGGCAGTGTGTGCAGATATTAAGAACATTTATACTTGTCAATATCGGATGGGTATTTGATTGCAGTGTAGCAGGTATGGGTTCTGCAATCAGAATGATAAAGCGAATGATAACAGATTTACGGTTTGACCAGCTTAATGCAGCAATGTTTAAGAACATTGGATTAACATCAGTGGATTATATATTTTTATTAGCAGGATGTGTTGTTGTATTAATAATAAGCGTCCTCAAAGAAAGAGGCGTACAGATTAGAGTTGCAGTTGCAGCAAAGCCAATAGTAGTAAGGTGGCTAATATATTACGGCATTATATTAGCAATATTTGTTATGGGATATGCAAGTAATGCTGGAAGCGGATTCTTATATGCGAATTTCTGACAGCCATAATTAAATGGAGGATTTATGAAACATTTAAAGGAAATGTATGAATACAGAGAAATGATATTTTCTCTGGTAAAGAAAGATTTACGTGGAAGATACAAGGGCTCTGTGCTCGGATTTATGTGGACATTTATTAACCCATTGTTACAGCTTTTAGTGTTTACGTTGGTTTTCTCAATAATTATGAGAGCCAATTATGAACAGTATTATCTGTTCCTTTTTGTAGCACTTGTACCATGGATGTTTTTCGGCTCAAGTGTCCAGGATGGCTCAACATGTATAATGCGTGAATCTAACATGGTTAAGAAAATATATTTTCCAAGAGAGGTTATTCCAATATCTACAGTAACAAGTGCATTCATTAATATGATTCTTACATTTGTTGTTGTGTTTATCGTTCTTCTTATCTCAGGAAGAGGAATTAATCTGGTTGCATTATTATATCTTCCTGTTGTAATGATTGTTGAATATATATTATGTCTTGGAATTGGACTTATAGTTTCTGCACTTACTGTTTATTTAAGAGATTTACAGTACATTCTTGGAATTGTAGTTATGGCATTACAGTATATGACACCAGTTATGTATGGCGCTGATATGGTAGAGAATGCTAATGTTCCACAGATATTAAAGACAATATTTAACTTAAATCCAATGACACCAATAATCAATATATACAGACAGATTCTTTACTATAAGGAAATTCCAGATTTGTCTACATTATTGGTTGCTATTATAACAGGCGTTGTTTTTGTTATTCTGGGAGCAATTATATTCAGAAGACTTCAGCGCGGATTCGCAGAAGAGTTTTAATGTTTAAGAAAGAGAGATAAGTATGCTTAACAACGAGAATTCAATCGAAGTAAGGAATGTATCCAAAAGCTTTAAAGTGTATTTTGATAAAGGTAATGAACTTAAAGAGAAAATGCTGTTCTGGAAGAGAAACAGATATGAAAACAGAGTTGTTCTTAATAATATAAGCTTTACAGTAAAGAAGGGCGAGGCAGTAGGTCTTATTGGAAGAAACGGCTGTGGTAAGAGTACAACACTTAAGCTGTTGACTAAGATTATATATCCAGACAGCGGTTCTATTGAAATGTGCGGAAGAGTTTCAAGTCTTCTTGAACTTGGAGCAGGATTCCACCCTGACATGAGTGGAAGAGAAAACATATACACTAATGCTGCGATATTTGGTCTTACTAAGAAAGAGATAGATGAAAGACTTGAGGATATTATCGAGTTTTCAGAATTACAGCAGTTTATTGATAATCCTGTAAGAACATATTCATCAGGTATGTACATGAGACTTGCATTCTCAGTAGCAATTAATGTTAATGCAGATATCCTTCTTATTGATGAGATTCTTGCTGTAGGTGATGCGAATTTTCAGGCAAAATGTTTCAACAAGTTAAGAGAGATTAAGGCTAACGGAACAACTATTATTATCGTATCACATGCCCTTGGACAGATTGAAGAGATATGTGACAAGTCAATCTGGATTAAAGATGGACAGATTGAGCAGGAAGGTGATCCAAGAGAAGTTGACATTGCTTATCTTGATTATATGAATCAGGAAAGATTAAGCAAGGATGAGCAGGAAAGGGCCAGAATCTTAAGAATTGAAGCCGAGCAGAGAAGACTTAAGAAGGCTGAGGAAGAGAATAAAGAAGGTGGTAACGATAAACGTTACGGAAGTTTCGAGGCAAGAATTAATGACGTTATCTTGTCTTGTGATGACGGCAAGAGGACAGAAACTCTTGAAACAGGAAGAAAAGCCGTGATAGAGATAGATTATTCTGTTGAGACTCCGGTAAAAGATGTTCATGCAAGATATATGATTTATAGAATTGATGGTCAGTTATGCAGCGGAAGCAGTACTAAGATAGACAGACTTGATGCATTTGACCTTGACAAAGATGGAAAGATTGTTATTGAGTTTGACAGTATGACACTTACAAGAAGCCAGTACTGGGTAGATATTGTGCTTGAAAAAGCAGATGGAACACCAATTGATTACTATAAAGAAGCAGTAAGATTTAATGTTGTATCAGGAATTGAAGATATGGGTGTTGCAAGAATTGAACATACATGGAAGAACTGTTAATTGAAAGGTAGTGGCTATGAAAAAGAGTAATAATGTAATTAATGTACAGCTTTCAGATAATCAGGGAAAACTTCATATCAGAATTGCAGGCTGGTATATTCCTAAGGATTTTAATGATTATTCATTTGAATTACTTATTAATGGCAAGAAGACAGAGTGTAGTATCGAGCATATAACAAGAGAAGACAAGCTGGATGAATTGCTAGAGAGAGGTCTTAACAGAGATTGTGAAATAGGATTTATAGTTAAGGCTGATACAGATAAAACTGATATTAATGAAATAAAATTTGTTGTTGTTGATTCGGGAGAAACAAAAGAACTTGCATCACTTGACAATAAAGATATAGGATATACTATTGAAGATCAGCTTTTACAGTACAATATAGATTGCATATGGGCTGAGAATACGCCAGATGGAGATACTGTGTATAGAATAACTGGTTGGGTATTGTCAAAAGGAGATATAAGCATAGAGGTTGTAAATCGCGATAATAAAAAAGTTGATTATACCTATGTCAAATGTGACAGACATGATCTTATTGATAACGGATATACAGAAGATAAAGAAAAAGCATATGGATTTACAATATCTGTAGAAGAAAAAGATGGTTATATATTAAAATTCATGTCAGATTCTGCTCAGAAGGATATCGATATAGACAAAGAACTTAAATGGCAAAGAAGAGTTCATAACATAGATAAGACAAAGAGACTCATAAGAGCAATAACACCTCATAATGTAGCAAGTCTCTGTAAATATATTGGCAAATATGGATTTTCTGATTTAAGGGAATATGTATATAGTGGATTATATGGAGGCAATAATCAGGAGCTTATATATAAGAGATGGTTTACAGATCATAAGGTAACTCAGGAAGAGCTGGAAAGAGAGAAGAATGAAAACTTTGAATACCAGCCACTTATTAGCATTATAGTTCCAACTTATAATACACCGATTATATTCTTAAAGGAAATGATTGATTCTGTTATAGCGCAGAGTTATGGAAAATGGCAGTTATGTATCGCAGATGGAAGTCAGGGAAATAAGGAACTTGAGGCAACATTAGATGCGTACAGTAAAGCAGATTCAAGGATAATTTACAAAGTTCTTGATAGAAATCTAGGTATAGCAGGAAATACTAATGCTGCACTTGATATGGCTGAAGGTGAAATAGTCGGATTATTAGATCATGATGATACACTTGAACCAAATGCATTATATGAAGTGGTGAAGGCATTACAGGATAAAGATGTTGATGTTGTGTATACTGATGAAGATAAAATATTAGGACCAGACTGGAAAAATGTTAATCCTAATTTTAAGCCTGATTTTAATATAGACTTACTTCGTTCATACAATTACATTACTCATTTTTATTGCGTTAAAACTGAACTTATTAAGGAAGTTGGTGGTTTTAGCGATAAGTATGACGGGGCACAGGATTACGATATTATTCTTAGAACAACGGAAAAAGCTCATAAAATAGCACATGTTTCAAAGATATTATATCATTGGAGAATGCATAGTAATTCAACAGCAGCTAATCCAGAAAGCAAGAAGTATTGCCATGAAGCTGGAAGAAAACGAGCGCGGCGCTACCACGCGCCTGATGAAGGTCAAAGACATGATGGCGAAACGGGACGCATAATCCCATCGGGAACTTTTCGGTGTATTGCCGGGAAGTTCCCGTTTTGCTTGCGGAAAAAGCGGTTTCGTGCTATGATGGGAAGGAATATCGTGAGGGAGCGTGAGCAAGGGTGCTTGATCCTGTGGAGGCGCTGCTGGACAGCGGATTTCATCACGTCGTCGTGCTGGATGGCACAGAGTGCGGGCTGAACGCAGAACAGTCGCTGATACTGGCGCTGTGGTGCTACGAGGCGGAGAAGCAGCCTGCATCGGATGGCGCATGGATTCACCCGTACTATTTTGCATCCCAGAAAGCGTATACAGCAGCATCATCGCTGGTCAAAAGCGGGGCGTTTCCGGGGCTTGCGCTGCGGGACGAGATTCGCGTGAAGCCGATTTTTGCGCGCTTGCCGGATTTTTCGCAGGGAACAAACACCATCTCCTACATTCGCGGCATCGGCAG
>ENA-OPDD01002563-OPDD01002563.1-human-gut-metagenome-genome-assembly--contig:-NODE-2563-length-10963-cov-1.559314_pt1 | contig 10963 bp, 10 predicted proteins | sample MGYA00241574_ERZ501499 | MGnify/ENA primary metagenome ERZ501499 (study PRJEB25962, sample SAMEA2042576) | human gut metagenome | biome: human gut; feature: human-associated habitat; material: faeces...
TTTGACCTTTTTTTGTATCTTTGAGCGCTCCTTGCCCGGGTTGTAGTATGCCTTGCCTGTTGATGAGACAGCCATGCCGCCTGCCTGGGCTGCGCTATTTGCATTGGTGCTTTCGCCCACATTACCTGCTGCAGCATTTTGTGACGTGCTCCGGTTTGCATCACTGCCGGTCTGACTGCTGCCGTTCTGGCTTATCGCACCGCCAAATATCGCATTGCCTCTGTATACATTTTTGCTTTCCTCAGCCTCACGATCGAGCTTTTCCTGATACTGCTCATAGCCAAACTGATAGAGATTGGTCGTGCCATCCTCGAACACAAGCAGCTGTGTGGCTACCTTTTTCACAAAATATCTGTCGTGTGATACAAAAATCAGTGTGCCCTTGTAGTCCTTAAGCATGCTCTCGAGCGTTTCCTTGCCTACGATATCCATATGGTTAGTTGGCTCATCGAGCACGAGCACGTTCGGTCTGGTCTTTAAAATCTTGCAAAGCGCCAGTCTGACCTTTTCTCCTCCGGATAGCATATTTACGTTCTTGAACACGTCCTCCCCTGAAAAAAGGAAGGCTCCAAGTGCATTTCTAGCCTCGGTTTCCGTGAGATTCGGATACTCATCCCAAAAATCATCAAGCACAGTCTTGTTGCTTGTATACATGGCCATCTGCTGGTCGAAATATCCTATCTGCACGTTGGTTCCAAAGCGGTACTCGCCTGAAAGTGCAGGGATCTTACCCACGATAGTCTTTAAAAATGTCGATTTTCCGCAGCCGGACGGTCCCAGCAACGAAATCATCTCCCCTTTGTAAACGGTGAGGTTAATTTTGTGCAGGATCTCTTTTTTGTGCAGCGAGACGATCAGGTCCCGTATCTCAAGTTCGGGTACAAGTTGTTGCAGCTCCAAACGTTTTTCTCCCTTCTATTCCCTGTTTTGTTCCGGACAGGGATAAAATCTTTGTACGATTTTGCGAAACACTAAAAATACCAGCACCGTAATCAGCAAAAACAGAGTGGTATAACCTGCTGCAAGGGTGCGGTCACCGTTTTGCAGGTAGGGCACCATGATTACCGTAAAGGTTCTGACATTGCCCCCACCAATGAGCAGGGTAAGAAAATACTGGCTGAATGAAGTGATATATGCCATCGCCAATGCAGAAAAGATTGCCGGCATCAGTGCTGGCATACTTACACTCCAAAATGCTCGCAAGCTGCCTGCACCCAGCACTCTTGCCTGTTCTTCCAGCTTTTTCCCAATCGCACGGGTGCTGTCGGTCATGATGCTGACCGTATATGGCAGGGCACAGATCACGTGCACCAGAATCACCCCCGGCACTGTATCGCTTAATCCCACCCGAATCAACAGCAGATGAATTCCCATACCAAAGACGGTAGTCGGTACAATAAGGGGCAGCATGGAAGCAAACAGCAGCAGTTTTTGTCCCGGAAATTGGTAAAAAACAATAGCGCGCGCAGTCATCAGTCCCACCACCACTGCAATCAATGCCGCTGTCGCCGAAAGCAGGATGCTGGAATGCAGAATCATCAGTGCCTGACTTCCCAGCACTTCCCGCAGGCCACGCAAGGAAAAGACCTGCGGAACAAGCTCCGGCCACGCCCATCGTTCGGTAAAGCACCAAATCAGCAGTACAATAAGCGGAAGCAATACACCAAGCATTGCAAGCCAGACGATTCCTTTGCAGCATAAAGACAATTTATTCTTCATCTGACTTTCCTCCCTGCAACCGGATCATTTTCTGCTGGAACAGGCAGTAGTACAGCCACGCCATTCCCAAACTAATAAACAGCACGATGCTGTTCATTGCCATTGCTCGGGGTCTATTTTTCAAATCCGGCGAGATGTATTCCAGATAGGCCGCTACCGGCAATGCTTTTGGAGTGGTTGGTCCGAGCAGAAACGGCAGCTCATAAGCACCGAAGGAAAATGCAAGCACAATCAAAAAGGCGTTTTTGATTGCCGGCATACACAGCGGCAATGTCACACGAAAAAATGCCTGTATCGGGGATGCTCCCAGATTTCGGGCAGCTTCCCCCAGATTTTCATTGACTGCCGCCATCAGAGTCACCACAAAAAAAGCAACAAACGGAATTTCCTTCCACAAATATGACAGGATAATTCCCACACCAGCCTGGTCAAACAGCAGATCCGGAAAACTTTCCTGACCGCTGATCATTCCCAGTGCATATAAAAGACGAGCAAGCAATCCGCTCTGTGAAAGCAGATTCATTGCAAACAGTGCTACCACCACATGCGGCAGCATAATCGGCAGTTGCAGCATCCCAACCATTTTTTTGCGTCCTTTTGCTTTTCCACTCAGCACCAAGGCAGAACACAGCAGGACACCGCCTATCACTGCCAGCACCGAAGACACCACCGACAGGTATAAACTGTAACCAAGCGATTGCCAGAGTTCATCAGAGCAAAACAATTCCTGATAGTAGCGCAGTGTCGGTTCGGTCAAACCCAGTGATGGCACAATACCAAAGCTCTGCACCAGTCCGCTGCAAAGTCCCAGCAAAAAAACTGCCAGCAGAAACAAAAACGGCAGCAATAACAAAAGCGGCACAAGGCGCTGTCTCTTCATTATTTGCCGACTACCTCCTCCTGCCAGAGCTCTTCAATGATTGGAACCAGCTTGACCGGCATCTCTGGCAGACGTTTTTCCAACAGTTCTTCCTGTGGGATGGTACCCGAACCTGGATCTACCGCGTCAAAGAGCGCCTTTTCCTCATCGGAGAGTTTGTCGTTATCCAGCACCGGCAGAATTTTGAGCTGATCGTAGCGCGATGCCTGAATTTCAGGACTTAGCAGTTCGTTGATTGCCACCAGTGCGCCTGCTTTATTGGAAGCATTCTGAGCAATTGCAACAAAGTTTGTATTGCCGATGGTTCCATTGTCAAACAGAAAGCTTCGGCTAGTCTGTCTGCACATTCCCTTTTCGATCGCAGTCGCAATCCAATACGACTCATAGCGCATATGTAACAACAGCTCTCCGTCCATATACATGGTTTCCTGCTGTGCTACCGTGGCAGGAAAACTCTTTCCTTGCTTCCACAAATAAGGATTTAGCTCCCGAAGATAAGCAAGTGCCGGTTCAATTGCTGCTTTTACGGTTTCCTTGTCTGCCTCCATATCCACAAAAACTTCGGGATCAACAAATTCATAGATGATATTCCGCACAAAGGCGCTTCCGGTAAAATCAGGAGGTGCCGGATAGGTTACCTGTCCCGGATATTTTTTGACAAACTCGAGCAGCTCCTGTGCATTGGAAGGGGTTTCCGGCGTTTTTTCCTCGTCGTTAATCAGCACCAGCTGAGCCTTTCCATAAGGCGCTTCATACCCTTCAATCGGATAGGCAAAATCGTAGCAGGTATCGTTGGAGGTTTCATCTACATAATTTTTAAAGTTTGGCAGCGCCTGAGTAAACGGGCCGTACAGGAGATTATTTTCCTTCGCAGAAAAGAAATTCTCGCCGTTAATCCAGATCATGTCAATGCTGCCATCCTTCTTTCCTGCCTGAACCTCCGAGGAAAGCTTATTGAGAATCTGGTCAATATCCATCGGCACACGGTCAATGGTGATATCATATTTTTCCTTCATCTGTGGTGCGAAAACTGTATCAATCCAATTGTTGATTAGTTCGTCGCCTCCCCATCCATAAAAGCTGACGGTACTGCCCTTTGCCTGTTCGACCAAATCTTCAAAGCTGGTCTGACTTAAGTCTAATTCTGCCTCTTCTTCCTTTGCTTGGCAGCCGCTGGCTCCCAGACAGATCAGCAGACTTAAAAGTAGTGCTGTCCCTTTCCTGATGATTGAGTTTCGTTTCATCGATTAACACCCTTTCTTTTGATCTATAATTTTGTTTACAGCAGTTTGTATTTTGCTCGATTAAAAAGTGATCTCACACCTTTCGGCGGCTGTTCCTCTGTTTGAAGCAGCTCTACCAGCAGGTGACGCACTTCCTGACAGCCTGCACGGGAAAAATTTCCTGCACAGGAAGCACAATAAGTATAAATTTTTGAAAGTTTCTGCTCCTTCATTTTCTGTCCAAATCCTGCGGAAATCTCCGGTTCACATGCTGCAGCACAACCACCCAGCCCACAGCACTGGATTCCCTTGATTTCCTCAATCTGTCCTTGCAGCAGCGGCACAAAGCTCTCAAACATCTCGCGGCTGTGCTGGTCCGGACAAGGCAGATAGAGCGGGAAAAGCTCCTTCCTTAGCGGCTGTACAAAATTAAGTTCTAGTAACTTCTGATAGATGCTAACTACCGGAATGTCAAGGTGTTCCTTTAAAAAGGCGTAGCAATTCGGGCAGAGCACAACAAGCTCGGTCACTCCTGACTGATGCAGTCGTTTGGAAAGTCCATCACAGATGGCTTTGCTCTCCTTTTCCATTCCCAGCTCAAAAATAGGTTTGCCGCAGCAGTCCAGCACAACTCCCATGTCAGCATGCTCTTTAAGCAATTCGATGAGGTTTTGGGTTGTTTTCGGATAAAAGGATGGAAAATTGCACCCCGGAAACAACACAGAGCCAGAGGTGCTATGCCGATAGTTGCGGAACAGATAGTTTTTCTTTTCCAGCACCAGCATATTCTGTCTCTTTATTTCAGGGACTTTGCTGAAAACACCGTTTTGTTCTTCCACCTTTTTGCAGCGCATTTTTAGCGTAATCTCTCTGCCATCAATCCCTTTTGGACAGCAGGCAGTACATTCCCCACACAAAAAGCAGTGATAAGCAAGTTCGGGATGTTGAGAAAACCCTTCCAAATCTAGCTGATATTTTTTTAAAAAGTCACAGTGACGGGTACAGTTTCCACAGTGGATACAGTCCATCCTGTTTGCCCCTTTCTTCTAGCGAATGTCTCGATACTGCCGCGCAATCTCCTGTGCGGGAACTCCTTTGCGAAACCGATGCTGCAAAACCTGCATTTTCCACATGGTGCGCAGCATTCCGCCTTGCTCAAATCTTCGCGCTGAGGTTACCAGATATCCTCTGGTCTGCCCCAGCGGATACTTTCCTTTTAAGTCTATCGAAAGCTTGTAATCTTCCATAATCGGCAGATCAGAAAAACCGCCAATCTGCTCAAACAATTCGCGTGTTAAAAAGATGCCTTGATCTCCAAATGCTATTTTACGCAGTCGGACACGCAGATTAGAACAAAAGGAACAGCAGCGCATCCATGGATGGTGACTGTCAAAGCGGATGCGAAAACAGCCAAAGGAATAACCCTTGCTTAACACTTCCTCCACCTGTGCGCACAGATCTTGCGGAATCAGGCTGTCACAATGCAGAAAAAGAAAAACTTCGCCGCTGGCATGACGAGCACCCTCATTCATCTGTCGCGCTCGTCCTTTCGGAGTGTATATAACCGGATAATGCGCTGTGATCTTTTCCGTAGTCCCATCGGTGCTGCCACCATCTGCAAAGATCGCTTCCCAGTCCCCGGGCAGTCCTTTTAACTGATCTAAAAATCCGTCAATCTTCTGTACTTCGTTGAGTACCGGAACAATCAACGATATTTTTGCCATCCTGTTTCCTCCATCACGCAAAATAACTGTTCCATATCCAGTTTAGAAAATCCTCTGTCAGATAATCCTGGATTTTCTGGTAGGTTGCCTGATTCTGAATCGGTCGATTCGGGTCTTGGTATTCCACCCAAGCCATCGCACACCAGGTCACTCCTCGCAGACAGGTCATCGTTTCATACCGATCAGTCCGATACTGAAGCTCTTCATACTCCACAGTATTTTTGCAGCAGCTTTGATACTGCTTTACAAAATCGTGTTTCTGCTCTTTGGTCAGCAGAACATCTGTTTTCCAATAGGTCGTGGTCGGTGCCAGAAAATGCCCCAAATCCTGTGCAGCTTCCCCGATCAATGGCTTTTCCCAGTCAATGAGATAATTATTTTTTCCTTCACCGTTAATTAGAAAATTTCCGGAATTGAGTTCCGTATTGATGATGCATCGGGACATCTGTTGTTCCTTTTTGCCGTGCTTCTTTGCTGCATCCAGTAACCGGCAGAGCATTTCCTTTGTTTTTTTCTCGCCCTTATCCGACCGCAGGTAAATCTCTGCCATCTGCTGGCACTCATCCAGCATCGCGTCCAACGGATCATCCGGGCAAAGCAACTGGCAATTCTCCGGGACACTGACTGAATGAATCTGCGCCAGACATTCTGCGGCAAGTTTAAGATCTGTACGATAGTCAAGTGCCCGCCCCGGCAGATATTCCATCACCAGAAGATGATTTTCACTGTCCAGGTAATAAGGCTTTGGCGTTCTTGTACTTTTTTCAAGCAGTTTTAAGGCGTAATATTCATATCCGATCTGATCTGGAAGATGCATCTGACTTCCGGTATTGATTCGCAATACCAGCTTCTGCCCATTTACCGGATGGGTAAACAGATAATTGATGTTATACTCTCCCTGTCCCAGCATGGAAAATTCCATGGATTTTCCTGACGGGATAGCCAATCCTTCCCGAAATCTTTTTGACGCTGCATACTGTTCGATTTGCTGTATGGTAAAACTCATCCTGTTTCCTTTCTGTTTTATATCCATCCAAGCTCCCGCAAAAAGCGGCGGCTATGGGGACAAATTTCCTCCGGCTGTATGCTTAACTTATCTGCAAAATGACGAAGATCTTCCGGTTGGTCGATATCCTCCATAGTAGCAACTGTGCCCAAACTAAAACCTGCTTTTTGGGCAGCTGCCACTGTGTTTTCAAAAACATTGCTTCCACCGTAGGACTGCCCGCTGAAAATCTCCGGACAGGGCTTTGTGCTTCCTACTAAATAATACCCACCATCAACCGTTGGTCCAAGCACCAGTGAGGTTTCTTCCAAAGCTCGCATTGCCTTTGCAATGATCTCCCGATTAATCAATGGCAAATCCGCACCGATCAGCACACAGCGCTCATATCCCATTTTAAAGGTATCGGTAATTGCCCTGTCCATTTTTTCGCCAAGTGTTTTCCCTTGCTGCAAAAAGAAATCTTTCTGCTGTGGCAACAGCTCTTGTAAAACAGACAGCGGCCCTTCCTCCCCATAAAATACCAGCAAATCCCACTGTTGTGGTAATAAACAGGATGACGCAACATCCTGCAAAAAAGCACTATGCGCCCGGGCACACTGTTCCGGTGTCAGTGCTGTTTGTAGTCTTGTTTTGGTTTTACCTGCAATGGGAACTCTTGTAAACAAAATCAATGCCTGTTTCACCGACAAGCCTTCCTTTCTATTGCTTTTCCTCCATGTCTTTTGACATCTCTCTTGACATCTCTTTTGACATTTCATCGGACAGGTAGTGCTTCTTAAGCAGATACCCTGCCCCCATCACCAGCAGGCAAAGCACTCCCGCCGCTGCAAAATACCAGACACGTCCCTCTGTCGCCAGCAGCTCCAATGGTAAAAAAGGAAACCCCCGGAAACATAAAAACAAAGGTATATATGGTATATTTCCAAAAACTGATATCGGTTATGCCGTAGGCAAAATTTTGCAGATTGTATGGAAACAGCGGAACCAGCCGTGTAATCATCAGCACCACTAGCTCACTTTTGGGATTCGAATCAAAAAGTAATTTTTTGAGATATCGGTTTTTCTGTGCGATGGGCTTGATGGAATCTTTGAGGAAAAAACGTCCTGTCAAAAAAGCTGCCGATGCTCCCAAGGTGGTCGCAACTAGGCAATTCAAGATGCCCAACCATGGACCGAACAAGATACCCGCAAACAAGGCAAAAGTGGCCCCTGGCAGTGCAAGCACCACGCAGCCGACCACTGTCACTACCAGATAGATGAGCATCGCCTGCCACAGGTTTTGCTGCACCATTTCTTTGAGAAAACCCAGGTTATCCAGATTTCCCAGATATCCGGACCATCCAAAACGGTGATCCAGAATCAGGATCACCGCTACAAGTAAGATAAATATGATTAATTTTATTTTCTTCATCCTAAAACGCCTATTTTACAGTATTGCTCTTTTCAGACTTTGTTTTCTGTCTTGCCTGATAGATCTGTCGCAGCATCACAACCAGTACAGATAATGCAAACAGAATCAGCAAACCTGTTACAAACAGCTTTGCACCACCGGTTAGCATTCCGCCAACATAGGAATAAACGATTGTTGCAGGCAACTGACCGATACCGGTCGCGATAAAAAATGGCCAAAACTTCATTGAGGTAAGACCCGCTGCATAGCTGACAATATCAAAGGACATAAATGGCAGCAGTCGAGCGATCAGGATGCTCTGCTTGCCATATTTTTCAAAGAAAACGTCAATCTGCTCCAGTCCGGTCTTACTGGTAATCCTCTCCACTACCTCTCTTCCCAGCACTTTGGCAAGCCAGAAACATAAAGCGGCACCCGCCATCGCACTGCTCCAGGATAGAATCGCTCCCTGCCACCATCCAAACAGATTTGCATTTGCAAATGTGATCAAAAAAGCTGGCAGTGGTGCCATCAATGATTGGAAAATCATCAGCAGAGCCGAAACTGCCATCGCATATGGTCCGTAGGATTCCACAAAGTCTTTGACTACTGCAAAGTCACCAGTTGCAAACATGCTGAAAATCTGATCCAACGTTGTTTTCACCGGTTCGACTAAAAAGTAGCTGGCGATTGCCGCAGCAATAAGCACCAACACAACTATCTGCTGAATTCTTTTTGTTTTTTTCATGGTTATTACACCCTCTTCTACAATTTCATCTTTCCTTCACCTTATATTGACATACTTTAATTTGAATATCAAATTGTTATTTTCTATTCGAATGCAATAATAGATTTATATTTTTTATAACATTTGTTCTTGACAAAATATGACTTTTTTATTTTATTTATTCTATTTATTTAGGAGAATATGTTTTTAGCATTTCAAATATTTTCTCTTACAATTTTCATAAATAAAAAAGCTGCATCTTTTTCTATTAAAATATTTTTTGTAAAGATTTATAGCATCTTTTCTATCTTTGGATTTTATTTTCTATTATTTTTTCTATTTGACACAAAGTGCTATTTTTATGATCTATTTGAGAAGGATAATCAATAATGATAAGATATGGACGAAATTAAAGTAAGGAGGCTTTTTATGAAGCGCAAAATTCTCAGCCTGCTACTGTGTGCTGCCATGGTCACCACCATTTTAGGCGGATGTGCAGCCGGCAATCAGACAACCTCTTCTGAGGAAAGTAACAACACCACACAATCAACACAAACCGAAGATTCCGCTCCGGAATCGGAAGAAGTTACTGTCAAAACAGCAACTACTGATGACGTAAAGGCTGCTTTGGAGGATGATAACTCGATCGTTCTGGATGCCCGTATCAGCGATGCCTATAATGGTTGGCAGATTGACGGTGCTGCCCGCGGCGGCCACATCAAGGGAGCAGAAAGTTTCTCCGCAGACTGGCTGACCTGTGATTACGATGAGGAAGGTAATCTGGAAGGCGAAAGCCGAGAAGAAGTTCTGAACGGATACCTCGAAAACAAAAAACTGACCGAGGATAAAAACGTTATTATTTATGATACCAACGGAACCGATGCAGCTGCTGTTGCAGACTATCTGATCTCCAAAGGTATCAAAAATGTCTCTACCTATGATGCAAATGAGTGGATTAACGACGACACCCTTGAAATGGAATCCTATCCAAACTATGATCTGCTGCTTCCAGCCAGCCTGGTTCACGAAATTGTCAACGGCAATGTTCCGGAGGGCTTCACCGATGCTGAACGAATTGTTGTTGTAGATGTTCGTTGGGGCGACAATGAAGCTTCAGGCTATCTGGATGGTCACGTTCCTACCTCCGTTCACATCAATACCGACTCTTTTGAACCTCCAAAAGTTTATGTAGACGGCATTGAGGAGTGGCGTCTTGCAGATGATGAAACCCTTGTTCAGTTGTTGCTGGATAATGGTATTACTGCAAATGACTGTGTCATCGCAACTGGTCCAGAACCTCTGGCAGCTTCCCGATTTGCTGTTATCTGTCAGTATCTCGGTGTTAAGGATGTCCGCGTAATGAACGGCGGCCTTACTACTTGGAATTATGCAGGATATGATCTGGAGACACAGGCAAATGAACCACAAAAAGAAACTGATTTTGGCATTTCCGCTCCTGCAAACCCTGATTTGATCGATACAATCGATGAAGTAAAACAGCTGCTTACACAGGATAACTTCACCCTGGTCGATAACCGTACCTGGGAAGAATTTATCGGCGAAAGCACCGGTTACAGCTATCACAGCATTGCTGGACGTATTGAAGGTGCTGTCTTTGGTTATGCCGGCAAAAACAACTCCAGCTCAATGTCCTACTATCGCAACCTTGATAAGACCATGAGAAGCGCTGATGAAATCTTGGCTATGTGGGACGAATGCGGCATTGATACCAATAATCACCTTTCCTTCATGTGCGGAAGCGGCTGGCGTGCTGCCGAAGTTCTGTGGGATGCACAGGTCATGGGCTTGACCGATGTTTCCCTGTACAGCGATGGATGGATTGCATGGAGCAATGAAGGAAATCCATATATTACCGGTGATCCGACACAGAAGTAACTCATGATGAAAACAAAAAGATTATACCAAGCCGTTTACCTGCTGTTTTGTCTGATACAGATTGCTTTGTTGGGTGCTGTCTGTATTCTTCAGACTCTCACCACAAAAAAAGCTGGTGTTAACCATCATCTTCGATTTACTCGAACCTACTGGATGCACAACTATCTGACACCACAGAATACGCTGATTTTTTCCATCATTCTGGTTTTGATTGCTGCACTCATCTTTGTTGCATTATTCCGCCTTTGGAATAAAACTGGAATCTATACCAAAATTGCTTTTATTCTCTCTCTGCTGTGGATCGCTGCTCTGCTGCTTTCCCTGCATTTAGAGATTGTATCTGCCCTTTTGGTATATCCTTACCTGCTCCTTGCAGAAACAATCGCATTGCTTCTGAG
>ENA-OPDD01002565-OPDD01002565.1-human-gut-metagenome-genome-assembly--contig:-NODE-2565-length-10956-cov-2.222365_pt1 | contig 10956 bp, 9 predicted proteins | sample MGYA00241574_ERZ501499 | MGnify/ENA primary metagenome ERZ501499 (study PRJEB25962, sample SAMEA2042576) | human gut metagenome | biome: human gut; feature: human-associated habitat; material: faeces...
TCAGCAGAGAATATCTGCTGATTTTTTTGTCGTAAAGAGAAAAATTGGTATTTTAACGATATATCTTTTTTGAGACTATGAAGAAAAGTCTGTAAATAAGATTCTTCTATGATAAGTAAGAGCGAATTGTTCATCTTGTGAGCTGTTCGCTCTTATTTTATATATATCAGCTATAAATTTGCATGTCAAGAGCAGGCGAAAAATCCGCCTGTCTTAACCTGCCGTTAAATTCCTTATTCGGGCAAGCGACCCTCATACATAATACTTAATTCTCCATATACCTGTGCCCAGTTCCGAATCGTTGTAGTCCATTTTTTCGTTGCTTCAAATGTAGCAAGGTATAAAGCCTTTAAAAGAGCTGTATCGCTGGGGAATACGCTTCTCTGACGGTTTAATTTACGGTAAGTAGAATTCAGTGATTCAATGGCATTTGTGGTATAAAACGCAGTACGTACCTCTTTGGAAAATTTGAAAATTTGAAAATTGGGGAGATTGCATCCCAGTTATCATTCCATCGATTCATAGCACTTGGATATTGTCCTGACCATTTCCTGGTTACTGCCTCCAGCTGTTTTCTGGCAGATTCCTCGTTTGCAGCTGTGTAGATCGTTTTTAAGTCTTTGGCAAAGGCTTTCATATCCTTGTTTGCAACATATTTAAGGGTATTTCTCACCATATGAACAATGCAGCGCTGTTGTTCCGTTTTGGGAAATGCAGCAGAGATTGCATCTTTGATTCCGGTCAGTCCATCAGAACAAAGAATAAGAATGTCCTGAACGCCCCTGTTTTTCAAACTATTCAGCACTGACAGCCAATACTTGCTGTTTTCATTTTCACCTACAACAATGCTTAATACTTCCTTCATTCCATCTTCATTAATTCCAAGGACAACATATGCGGCCAGTTTTCTGATCACGCCGTCATCACGCACAGAAAAATGTACAGCATCTATGAAAACGATTGGATATACCGATGATAATGGACGATTTTGCCATTCTTCGATTCTTGGAAGGAGCTTGTCTGTGATATCAGATACCATTCCCTCACTTACTTCAAAACCATAAATATCCTCTATCATTTCTGAAATCTGTCGTGTGGTCATTCCTTTCGCATACAGAGCAATAATCTTATCATCAATCGAAGAGATATCTTTCTGGCGTTTTGGAAGTACCTGTGGTTCAAATGAACTTTGGCGATCTTGTGGCACATCAACTTGAAATTCCCCATATTTACTACGGACGGTCTTAGATTTTGTGCCATTGCGGTAGTTAGGCTCACCAGATCTTTCATAACGGTCATAGCCGAGATGATCATCCATTTCTTTTTCAAGCATATCTTGGAGTGTTCCAGATAACAGGTCTTTTAATGCCTCCTGAATGTCATCAGCAGACTGAATATCATACTCTTGAAACAATTCCTGAATGAGATTTCTCTTTCCTTCTGTCATTGGTTTTGGTTTGTAAACTTCTTTTTTTCTGTTTGCCATAATAAAAGGCCTCCTATGATTTTTATATTTTATCATAGAAGACCTTAATGTTGTTTATTTTACAGAGATTTTTTCACAGGCTCGAAGGTGCACATCACCTTCCTCTCCCCAAATCCTTGACCTTCTCTCCAATCCACTCCATAAACTTCTCCAGCAGATTAATCCCGCCAATCACAAACTGTTTCATAAACTCATATGCCTTTTCCAGCTTGTCCTTTAGGCTACGATTTTCCTCCCGTAATATCTGATTCTGATACCTCAGCTCTATCACCTGCTCCTTCAGATAATCATCTCCATCGACCGCACCAACCAGTTCCTTCTTAAGCCTTTCCGCCTCTTCCAGTTCAAATTCAGCCCGTTCAGTCTGTAATTTTGCAGTATCCGATATCATCATCCACTTGTCAGCCTCTTTTTGAGCTGCCTCAATTTCCTTCTGTTTATCCGTGAGCTTATCTGCATTCTCATAATATTCCAGCCGTAATTCCGAATTCTTTAGGCGTAAATCCGTTGTTTCCGACTGTAATTTCTGATTTTCGGCTATGGTATCGTCAAGCTTCTTTTGAGCCTCAGACTGTTCTTTTCTGAAACTGTCTCGATTACTTTCAATTTCTTTCTCCAGAGACTCAATCCGTTCCTCTTTTAATTCCAGAACAACCTGTGCGCCCTCTATCTCCTCCTCAAGTGCAGCCACTTCTTTTGCCCGCTCCTGCTTCTTATAATCCAGTACGGATAAATGCTTATTGTGTGTATCTTTCTTTTTCCAGTCAATTCCGTACCGGCTCATAATAAGAGCAATATCCTCTTTCTCTGCCTCCGCCCACTGCCTCCATTCGGTATTGCCTTTTCCTTCACTTACAAATCCTCTGGTAGCAAGTGCCGCCTTAAGACTTGTCTTTGTCTCCAATCCTCTCTTGCAACCGGATACCCAAGGGATAAAATTCAGATGCAAATGTGGTGTTTCCTCATCCAGATGAATATAAGCACCAATCACATAAAGCTGTGGATTGCGAAGTTGAAACTTTTTCACATAATCCTTTAGCACCCATGTTGCAACCTCTGCAGAAGAACTACCTACTCCGGTATCATCCCTATTGCCTATCTGAACGATAACCTCATAAAATAATTTCTCCTGCTTGCTTCGGGAAATCTTATCATAATAACTTTTAATCTGCCTGTCCTTGCGTTTCTGTTTTGCATTGTATTCCTTAAGTGCCTTGTCAAACAATTTATGATAAGCCTGCTTAATATCCTCATGGATAAGAGTGATGTTATTCTTGGTACGGCTGGCATCTACATTGTCAGCTATAAATCTCCTAGTGTTGTGCCCGATGGAACCTTCTCCATTCATGAAACTGATTGTTCTTTCCATTGTCAAAATCCTCCTCTTTTGGTATGTATATAGGCACCACCTTCTTATCCGTAATGAGTGCCGGATACGGCACGAAACAGCAGATTTCCTTGGGAAGGTTTTGTTACTTTTGTCAAAAGTAACGCAAAAGCACTTTTGACAGCTTCGCCATCAAAAATGCAGACCCGCAAGCGGGTTTTGCGCTCCTCGCCGGAGTGGCTGTACGGCTCTGCGAGCCAGATAAAGCTCCCCTGTGGGAGCTTATGAGCCGCAGATATGCGGCATATCCTTTACCATACACAGCCCCTTTAATACCCGTGCCGGTTCCTAATGAAAACAGTTCACCACATCATGCAGAACTACCTCCTCTGCTATCATTCTTGCTTGTGTTCGTAGCCGGTACATTTCCACAAAAGAATTTGCTTGCTTGGATTTATGTTCGCTCAGCCATTCCTTTTCAATTTCCTCTAGCAGCTCATAGGCAACCTCATTTACCTCTGCTGCCTTATCATGTAATTCGTCAAACCGCACCAGACTTTTGTATCGCTGTGGATACTCCGTCCGTATGTAATCAATCCACATGTGACCATATTTCCCAACATCTGTGCTTTTCTCCTCGCAACATAATGCAATCAACGGATAAAAGATGCCGTCCTTTTCTATGTATTTCACGCCTAATTTTTCAAATAATGTTTCTTCGCTCATAGCCGCCACTTCCTTTATATAAAATATCTGTTATTCCTCATTTGGTACTGTAAGGTGTTTCATATCCGCCAATGTTCTCGGTTGTTCCTTGAAGCCTTCCAATATTTCCAGCATGGAACGGATGGGAGTAAGCAACTCCCCATCCATATCCGATGCCTTTTCTATCCTCTCAAGCTCATGCTCAATCCTTTGCAGGTTCTGCCGGAATTGTACCAACATCAACAGATTGCCTGTGGCAACCACCTTTTGATGAAGAACACTCTGGATAATATAATCCTGCTTGGTACGAAATCCACTGAGCTTCACTCTGTTATTCAGTTCTTCATTTTCCTCCGGCGACATACGAAATGCGATTGTCACATTACGCCATCTGTTTTTATCATCTCTATTCTTTTCTGACATTGACCAACGCCTCCCTTTCTGTTTCCAGTTGTGCTGCCATATCCGTCTGCACCGTTGGAAATAAATGTGCATAATGATATGTGATATCAACCGCCTCATGCCCGACTCTTTCCCCTATTGCCAATGCTGAAAATCCCAAGTTAATCAACAGAGAAATATGAGAATGTCGTAATCCATGAATTCGGATTTTCTTCACTCCTGCAAGCTTTGCACCCCTATCCATTTCATGATGCAGATAACTTTTTGAAATGGTGAAAATTCTGTCATTATCCCTTATTCCATAAAGACTGCTTATGAAATCCTCCATCTCAACAGCAAGAAAATCCGGCATAACAATTGTTCTGTTACTCTTTGGTGTTTTCGGGTCTGTAATTACATCTTTGCCTTCCAGTCTCTGATATGACTTGTTTATCCGAAGTGTTTTCTTTTCAAAATTGAAATCACCCGGTGTCAAGGCAAGCAGCTCACCTTCACGAATACCAGTCCAATAAAGTATTTCAAATGCATAATAGGAAATAGGCTTATCTGCCACGCACTCCAAAAATGCCTGAAATCCCTCCTGTGTCCAGAACTCCATTTCCTTATTTTCTTCTTTGCCCATAGTTCCGGCTTTTCGTGCCACATTATCCTTAAGACCATACATATTTACAGCATGATTTAATATGGCACTGAGCTGATTATGAATAGTTTTCAGATAGGTAGGGGAGAATAACTCCCCATTATCCTTTTTCAACTTCATAATCTCATTTTGCCACTGGATGACATCCGAGGTCCTAATATCATCCAGTTTCCGTTTCCCGAAATAAGGCAGAATCTTTGTCTCAATAATGTGCTTCTTTGTCAGGAAAGTATTGCGTTTTATTCTTGGTTCTAAATCCGTCAGATAAATATCCACAAAACTTTTGAAGCTCATACTGATACTCTGATCCTCTTTCAGCTTGAAATTTCTCTCCCATTCAAGGGCTTCGCTCTTCTTGGCAAAGCCCCTCTTGGTTTTCTGTTTCCTTGCTCCGGTCAAATCCTTATAATAGGTTCTCACCTCCCACATTCCAGTCTTATTATTCTTGATAACCGCCATCTATCCCACCTCCTTATCCGTAGATAGCCCGTAGATTCGTTTCATAAAATACTGTGTACTGACACACCCTTTTATTGTCACGAATCCATCAGCCTCAAGTTCCGCATTCAGCCGTCGTATCAGTTTATAGGAATACGATAGTGAAACCCCCAGCATTTCCATTACATCCTGCGCTGTCAAAAATCTCTTGTTCTCCATAAGCAAATGCCTCCTCTCTTTTGTTTTAACAGTTCATTTCTGAACGGTTATGATGCGCATTATATTAACAATTCATTTTTGTACTGTCAATACTTTTTTGCAAAAAAACATTTCACTTTTGTACTGTTAATGATATAATGTACGCGAAGGCAAAACTCCATGAGAACGCGCACGCGAACGAGGAAAACCGAAGGTTTTTCGAGTTTTTGCCTTCGCAGAAAACGTATTTAGTATTAATGTACGATGCATGGTTTGTACCCCGTGTCTCCGTGCATGCTACAACACTCATTCCACGAATAAGGAGCAGTTAAAATGGGCGAGAAATTCACCAGCCGGGTAGGCTATTTGATTCGAAATTTCAGAATTGCATCTGACATGACACAAAAGGAATTAGCAGATAAATGTGGATTAAACGAATCCACTATCAGAAACTATGAACTTGGAAACAGATATCCGGATGAAGCAACTTTATTAAATATTGCAAGAAATCTAGGGGTCAGCTTTTATGCGTTGTCTGACCCTGATGTGGCAAATATATTCAGTGCACTTCATGTGCTGTTTGATATTGAATGGGCATATGGACTACGCCCTACAATCAAAGACGGAGAAGTATACTTCAAATTTGAAAAACAGCTTCCAAGTGCCGGTCCTCGCCCGCAGGAAGACCTTGATAACTTCAAGAAGATGATTGAATATTGGGCACTCCTGCGAGATAAACTGGAGGATGGCGAAATAACCGAAACGGAATATTATCTTAAAGAGATAAAATTTCCGATGAACCTGATAGATTCGGATAAGGAATATACTGTTTCGTTAAATCTTGACGATGACGACCAACTACTGGTTCAGAATCTGAATGAGGATGAAAAGGTAGCAGAAACTGCTGAGCTGCTGAAAGACTTATTTCCGGATTTCTCATATGTGAAGAGAAAGAGGAAAGCGAAGAAGGAGTAATAATATTATCACTTACAATAAAATCAATTACAATTTGAAAGGTGAATTTTATTATGGATGCTATACAAAGTTACTTATTACGTTTTATGGAGGGAGCAGATAAACGTTTTGTCATCCCTGTCTATCAAAGAAATTATGATTGGAAAAAGGAACACTGTGAAACACTTATGGAGGATTTAATATCTATTTATCGTAACAATATTCCCTCTCACTTTTTTGGAAGTATTGTTTTTGTAGGCGAAGAAATTGCTTCTGGAACAGAATTTTGTATTATTGACGGACAACAACGTCTAACAACTATTTCTTTGTTACTATTAGCCATATATAACTATGTTACCGAAAACAATATTGAAACTCAGATAATTAATCCTAGAAAAATCAAAGATAGCTATCTTGTTGATGAATACGCTCCAGATGAATTAAAGCTCAAACTTAAATTAGCAAAAAACGATAAAGATGCTTATGAGAAATTATTTTCGCACGATACATTGGTTGAAAACTCATCAGTCACAGGTAATTATAACTACTTTTATAATAGGATATCGCGTATGGAACCTGCAGAATTGGATAAACTCTTTTCTGCAATACAAAAACTTATTATAGTTAAAATTTCCATTAATCCGTCTCATGGAGACGATCCTCAACTCATTTTTGAAAGTCTTAATTCCACTGGCTTAGGACTCGAAGAAGCAGATAAAGTCAGAAATTTTATTTTGATGGGATTAAACTCAGATCTACAAACCGAATACTACAACAACTTTTGGTCTAAAATTGAAACACTTACATCTCATAATGTAAGTACATTTCTTAGATACTACTTAGCAATAAAAGAACAAAAACTATGGCCAACTGATAAATTATATAAATATTTCAAAGCATATGTTATTGAAAATAATTTAAATACGGATATTAGCATTTTACTAAAAGATTTACTAAAATATGCACACTACTATAATTACGTTATCAATGCGGATGGTGAATCAGGCTATAAAGGGTCATTAACCAAAATTAAAATGCTGGATTTTTCAATAGTATACCCTTTTGCTATGGAACTTTTTGAAGCTTTAGACAATAATTTAGTTTCAGAAAATGATTTGGATGAAATCTTTCTTTGTATTGAATCATACATGGCGCGACGAATTATCTGCGGAATAGATTCCGGCTCGTTAAATAAAATGTTTGCTTTTATGGGTAAAAATATTAAAGATTTGATGTCCAAGGAAAAAATATCTTACTTGGTAGCTTTTAAATATATAATCTTAAATAAAGTAGGTCATTATCGTTTTCCTAGAGATAATGAATTTGAAGAAAAATTTTTAAGAAAAGATATATATAATACTAAATCAAACTACAAAAAATATTTTCTTGCCGAATTGGAAAACTATGACAACAAAGAAAGAATTGATGTCTATGGTCAATTAGATTCTGGCGAATTAACTATTGAACATATAATGCCACAAACTTTAAATGAACAATGGAAAAGGGAATTAGGTGAAAATTACGATAGAATTTATGAAGAATACTTACACACCATTGGAAATTTAACATTATCCGGATACAATAGTAAATACAGTAATTTACCATTCAAAGAAAAATGTAACATTGAAAAAGGCTTTAATGAAAGTCGCTTATATTTAAATAAATTTGTTTCACAACAATCACACTGGACAGAAGACATTATCCAAGAACGTGCACATGTTCTGTTTAAACGAGCTCTTAACATTTGGAAACTCCCAGAATCTTCGTTTGCAAAAACTAATGAAGATGATTGGATTGGACTTGATGAGGATAATATTGACTATACAGGAAAATCCATCTGCCAATATAAATTTCTTACAGAACTAACTCCAGTTTCTGATTGGACATCCATGTATAAAGATGTCTGTAAAGCGTTATTTCTATTGGATCAAAGTTCATTTATATCATTTGTAAATGCAGACTTTCCAGAAAATAAAACTATCACAAAAAGATTCAACACAACTAACACCGGTATGCGGAATCCTTTTATGATAGCTCCTGATATTTATATTGAATTAAATTTAAATACACAAACCAAAATTGAGATGCTCCGAGTACTATTTGCTTATTTCAATATTGACTACCAAGATTTATCATTCAAACTAAAAATACTTTCTGAAAATGAATAAAATTATTGTCATTTGATTGTCACACAACATAAAACGAGCCAAGAAACGCCGTAATTTCAGCATTTCTTGGCTCATGTACATTATTCAAACTCGGCAAGTTGTTGTTTTGTCTTAAACTATTTTGTTTAAGTTTAATTTGAAATCTGCCGATATTTTACTTCATTTACACATTTTATTTTGGCTTACTGATTTTCTGTTGCCAAAGTGTTGCCATGAACTTTTTATACCAAATTTATCGGTCGAAAGACATTAAATATGAAAGCTGTTCGTTTAACTGCACTAATTTTTCTTCACCATCGATTAAATTTACTTCATTCCTTTGAAGCGCAATTTCTTCCTCTGCTGACAGCCGTCCTTCTCTCGCTTTTTTATTTAGTACATTAATGCTACTTCTTCTCTTTTTATTTTTTCTCTCCAAGTTAGCAATTTTGAATCTTAACTTAGCTGCCTCTTTCTCCTTTTTATCTTCAAATGATTCATAATATTCCTTCAATTCTATGCGAGAAACTTTCTTTCTCATTACAGAAGCAAATAATTCAACTTCATCTATTGTTGTTTTATCAATAGATTTTCCCTTATTCTCAATAAAAAATGAAAGAAACGAAGACATTGTATACATATGAAACATATGTCCAGTCTCTTCATAGAATTCTTTTCTCAACTCTATCCTTGGTCCAATAGTTTTTCCATTGCTAACATTCCACCAATCTTCCTTTTGATCATGCGTCACAAAAATAATATCAACACCTTGCTTCTTAGCATAACCTAGCATTTCTTTCCAAACCAATAAGTCACCATATTTATTTTCCGTTTTCTTGTTGTCTTTATATCCCGGAGGCGTTTTATCTGCATATCTCTTTTCCCCCTCTTGTTCAATACTCAGCTTTTCTTCGGGGCTAAATGCTTTTCCAGTTTTTCCTTCAAACAAATCTAGCAATCTATTAAAAACCACATCATTTGCCGCATCGAAAATAAGATAATTACTATCTTTCTTCTTTATTACCCACTCTTTCAAATACTTAGTCAATTCTTCAACATCTGGATCATTACCATCAAGACGCAACTCTTTTCTCCAACAATCTACCAATTTGTCGGCCTCAGCCCCAATGTTACCAAAGCGCCTATTTGCTTCATCTATAACACTATATCTATCTTTACAAAATTCTGAAGCAACTTGATAAGGCATCCAAATTCGTGCCTTTAACCATTCAAATGATTCTATTAATTGATTTCTTGTTTTGTTACTATATCGATACAAATTCAAAAAAACATTTGTATCAAAAACAAACGTAGCCGTATTCCATAAATTATTTTTTTCTTCACTGCTATATTCTATGTACTCTTTAACAGCATTTCTCATGATATCTACCTTCCTAAAAAACAGAAGTTGTCTTACTATAATTTAAAACAATTTTGTTTCACTTACTATCTGAACTGCGTCATCACACTCATTGCAGGGTAATGCACCTCTTTTTATCATTCTTTGATAAAAGCTATTTACCATATCCACTATAAAAAGTCCATAATGTACATCTTCTGATATCATGAATATTTTATAAATAAGTTTCTTGCCAATTCCTTTATGCTTCATAAAATCAGGCAAAAATATATTAGCTATATAAATTTGCTTATATTGATGATTTATATATAATCTTAGTAAAATAAATTCCGTTTTCTCCTCCGGTTTATATTCATTCTTATGATATCCCCACACTTCAACTATATACTCACCATTATCGTTCCATCCAGATTCCAACTTTATATCAAGGCATTGTTCAACATACTCGTTTTTTAATGGCATCAAATAATTAATAATTTCTTCTTCAATATGTTGATGAATGATTTGCATTGCAGTTTTCCTCCTAATTCCGATTTATCGAACCTTTTCAGTCCGTTATTATTATATCATAACTTCAGTTATTCCGCATTAGAATATAGAATACAAAATGTGAAACCTTTCAGAATACTTTCACACCGCACCTTATTCATAAACTCTACGTACTCTATCTAATTCCTCGATTTAGTGTCTACTGCAATCCCCACACCAGCTTTTATCCGCTCAGAGACAAATACAATTATCGATTTTTTATCAAAAAAACAAAGCGAATTATCCTCTCTAATCTTGCTTGGCAACATTTATTCTAATAATATTTAAAATTAGGAATAATATAGAAATGACAGGCAACCATATAGACTACCTGCCATATAAAATAATCAGTGTCGAATTGAAATTATTCAAACTCCGCTTCGAGTTCTTTATTTCTGGTTATAAACCGACTTTTTTGATATAAAATACGACCTTTTTATCGCATTTATTGCGTCTCGTCTCCACCATCGCATTTTTTCTGTCCCATAATTGACCCGTCTTGAATTGGTGTCCCGTCCTTATCCGGATTTCCTATGGACTCTAATAATTGCTTCAAATGTTCCTCTCTTTCTAAGACCGAACCTCTAAATGGTGGTTTCTTATCAAAAAGGTATGATGCACCATCTAAGATGTCTATAATCATACTACACACTGAAACATATCGCAACGACATTTCAGTAAATGTTTCCTCTGACAAAGGGAAATCCCCAGCAGATATACTACTGGAGATTTCAGTTAAACTATATTTCATTTCTTGTAATGATAGATGGA
>ENA-OPDD01002566-OPDD01002566.1-human-gut-metagenome-genome-assembly--contig:-NODE-2566-length-10946-cov-1.652098_pt1 | contig 10946 bp, 10 predicted proteins | sample MGYA00241574_ERZ501499 | MGnify/ENA primary metagenome ERZ501499 (study PRJEB25962, sample SAMEA2042576) | human gut metagenome | biome: human gut; feature: human-associated habitat; material: faeces...
ATGGACGTAGTCTTGCCGCCTCCGTTGATGCCGATCATCAGGATCACCAGAGGGGTATCCTGACACAGTTTCTGTTCTTCTTTTTTATTGATAACGCTGGATATGATCTTGGCCAGACGGATCTTGATGACAGACGGTTTTGTCAGATTATTGGTCTTCACCTCAGTCCGTAGCATATCTACGATCTTCATGGTGGTCTCCATACCGATATCCGATGTGATCAGGATCTCCTCCAGCTCCTCGTAAAAATCATCATCAATATGTGAAAATCCGCTGAAAATAGAATCAAATCCGGACACGATATTGTCACGGGTTTTGGTCAGACCACTGACCAGTCGTTTAAAAAAACCCTTTTTTTCTTCAGCCATACTATTCTTCCTTTCTCAAATAAATTTTGTATAAAAACTGTTTCCAGATTACGCATCCAGCTCTTTTTCAATCAGGTTGACGGAAACCAATGCAGACACACCTTTCTCCTGCATGGTGATACCATACAGACGATCTGCGGCTGTCATAGTTCCCCGTCGATGAGTAATAACAATAAACTGCGTATTTTTTGTGAGCTTATGCAGATAATTAGCAAACCGATCAACGTTAGAGTCATCCAAGGCTGCCTCGATCTCATCTAACAGACAGAACGGAGATGGCTTTAAGTTCTGGATTGCAAATAACAATGCAATCGCTGTCAGTGCCTTTTCTCCACCGGACAGCTGCATCATATTCTGAAGTTTCTTTCCCGGCGGCTGCGCAATGATCTTGATACCACATTCCAAAATGTCATTTGTATCTTCCTCACCGGTCAGCTCCAGTGAACCTTTTCCTCCGCCGAACAACTCCTTAAATGTCCTGTCAAACTCCCGCTGAATATCTGCAAATTTCTCTGCAAACTGCTTACGCATACCTTCATCAAGTTCTGTAATGATCTTCTCCAGACTCGCTTTCGCTTCCTCCAGATCCGCATGCTGTGCGGACAGGAATTCATAACGCTCCGAAACACTCTTATACTCTTCAATGGAATTGACATTGACATTTCCAAGCTTACGGATTTCATCCCGGATACCTGTGATCTGCTTTTTGAGTTCAGCTACGTTCAGCTTCTCCGGCCGTTCTGCTCCCTTTGCTACATGATAGGTGATTTCATACTCTTCCCACATATAAGTAGTCAGAGAATCCTGTGCCTGCTCCGTCTTTTCCTTCTGCTGATTCAATCGGAACAGTTCTTTATCCAGATCACTCATAGTCTGTGAAAGTTCTTCCCGCTGTGCAAAAAAGTTTTTCTGCTCTCCAAGCATTGTTTCTTTCTGTGTACGGATTACCGTCAGTTTCTCATCCAGCCCCTGCTTTTGTAAAACAGCTGCTTCTGACTGTTCCTGCAGCTGTCTGATCTGTTTTTCCCGCTCTTCAATGGCAGTCTCACTATTTGCACTGTCCTCCAAAATCTGCTTCTTCTCCTGATTCAGACGGTGGATTTCTTCTTCCGTTCTCCGGATATTCTGCTGCAGGAAATTATTTTGCTGCTGTTTCTGTGCAATCTCCAACAGAACATCATTCAGATCCTGGGAAACACTCTCAATCTCCAGATTTTTATTTTCTACCTGTTGAGATAAAACATTATTCTGACCGGTTATTTCAGCTTCCTTGTCCACAGACATCTGTATCTGTTCTTCCATCTGTGCCTGATCGATGGACCATTCTTTTTTATCCGCATCAATTTTGGCAATCTCTTCATGAATGCCGGCATAAGCAGCTTCCTGTTTTTCCTGCTGCTCCCGAATATGACTGGTCTCCATCTCTAATGTGTTTTTATGTAGATAAGCCTGCTGCAGATTTACCTGCAATTCTTCATAATCATCCTTCAGCAGTGCATTTGCGGTCTTCACATCTTCCATCCGACTGCGGATTTCCTGCGCCTGTGCACGGCAGTCAGCCACTTGTTTTTCCAAAATCTCAATCTCACGATTCCGTCCCAGCAGATTGCTGTTGTTTCGGAACGCACCACCGGTCATGGAACCGCCAGGCTGCAGTGACTCGCCCTCCAGGGTAACGATACGCAGAGAATAACGGAACTTTCTGGCAACCATCACCGCATGCTCAATGGTGTCCATTACAAGCACCCGTCCCAGCAGATAACCTGCCACCTTTTCATACTGTGGCTGCGTGTGCACCAGACTGCTTGCAATACCAATGACACCGGTCTCACCTAACGCTTTTTCCGCCGGAACATGCTCCGGTGCAGACACACTGGTCAGCGGCAAAAATGTAGCACGACCATACCGGTTCTTTTTCAGATATTCAATCATCTGACGGGCAGTATCCTCATTGTCCGTTATAATATTCTGGATACTTCCGCCCAGTGCTGTCTCAATGGCGGTCTCATACGCTTTTTCCACTTTGATCAGATCTGCGATAACACCGTGAATTCCCGGTGTATCTGCCTTACGCTCCATGATCCGGCGGATGCTGTTGCCATATCCGTCATAGCGCTCCGCGATATTCCGCAGAGATTCCAGACGGGAACTGTCCTTGTGATATTGCTCCTTGCACTGATCCATCCGGCCACGCAGTTCTTCAAACTCCTGCTGCCAGTTAGTCCGCTTCTTTTCAATGGAAGTCTTTTCTTCCTCCATGGACACAATCTGTTCCTTCAGTTCTGCCAATTCTTTTTCCTGTTTGAACAGTAATCCGCTGACATCATCACCGCCGCTCTTCTGCTCCAGCAATTCCTTATTTAACTGCGCCCGGTGGATAGAAGCCTGTTCCTGCATCGTTTTCAGACGCTGTTGTTCTGCTTTCATGGAAGCGCGGGCATTCAGCAAACGCAAAATTTCTGCCTTCCCTGCTTCCATCTGCTGCTCCATTCCGGCTGTCTCTTTCCGCAATGTCTCCAGCTTTTCTGTCAGCAAACGCTTCTTCTGCTCGATTTCACGAATGCCGGCTTCCAGTTCCGTCTGCCGGCTGCTGTAATCCTCGCCTTCCTTCTGCTGGCGGTCCACATCGGCCTGCAGTGCCTCCACACGGCTTCTGACATGTTCCTCATTCTGCTGTGCTGTATGGATCTGTTCCCGCAGAACATTGATCTGTCCCTCCAGTTTTTCTTTCGAAACACCGGTATCATTCATACTCTGCTGCAGTTCACCAATCTGTTCATCTGCCTGCGCAACCTGCTTCTCAAGCTCCTCATAACGGGATTTGATTCCTTCAAATTTCTGCCGGATTTCCGCCTGTTGATGCTCTGTAATACCACATTTCTCCTCCAGACCCTCCAATTCGGTATCCATCCGTTCCATCTCGAGTAAAAACAGATTCTGATCGCACTCCTTCAGTTCTTCCTTTTTCTTCAGATAAACTTTCGCGTGTTCCGCCTGTCGTTCCAGAGGGCCTACCTGTCGCGTCAACTCCGCCAGAATATCATTGACACGCACTAGATTCTGCTGCTCATCTTCCAGTTTTTTCAATGCCGTTGCTTTTCTACGCTTGAATTTAACAATTCCGGCTGCCTCATCAAACAATTCCCGGCGTTCCTCAGGTTTGCCACTCAAAATCTTGTCAATCTGTCCCTGACCAATAATAGAATAGCCTTCTTTACCAATACCGGTATCATAAAAAAGCTCATTCACGTCCTTCAAACGACACTGTGTGCCGTTAATCAGGTACTCACTCTCACCGGAACGATATACCCGTCGTGCCACTGTCACTTCATTATAATCCAGCGGAAGTTTGTGATCGGAGTTGTCCAACGTAATTGCCACATAGGCAAAGCTAACCGGTTTGCGGTTCTCCGTTCCTGCAAAAATAACGTCCTGCATACTGGAACTTCGCAGCTGTTTTACTTTCTGCTCACCAAGCACCCAACGCACCGCATCCGCAACATTACTTTTTCCACTGCCGTTTGGCCCTACGATACCGGTGATTCCGTTATGAAACTCAAATACAATTTTATTGGCAAATGATTTAAAACCATGTACCTCGATTGATTTAAGATACATACATTCCTCCGTTTATTACTTTTACTTGTCCTTCTTTCTCAGTTCCAGAATGGCCTGATAAGCAGCTTCCTGTTCTGCTGCCTTCTTGGTATGTCCCTCACCGCAGCCATAACTCTTATTGCCGATACGGGCTTCTACTTTATAATTCTTATTGTGATCCGGACCAGATTCTTCTACCAGCACATACTCCAGCTTTCCGCTATGCTCATCTCCCTGCACGATCTCCTGCAGGATAGTCTTGCTATCATAAAAGAGCTGCATATGCTCTACATTATTCAGCACAAAACGGTGAATAAACTCTTTTGCATTAGCAAAACCACCATCCAGATAAATGGCTCCGATAATTGCCTCAAATGCATCTGACAAAATAGATTTTCTCTTTCGACCACCGGTCTGATCCTCACCTTTTCCAAGAAAAAGATAATTACCCAGATTCAGTGCTCTGGTACAAAATGCCAGTGTCTGTTCACATACAATACTTGCACGCACACGGGTCAGTTCCCCCTCCGGCACATCCGTATGCTCATGATATAAAAAATCACTGGTTACGATTTCCAGCACCGCATCTCCCAAAAACTCCAGACGCTCATTATCGGATAATTTTTTCATCCGATGTTCATTGGCATAAGAACTGTGAGTCAGTGCCTGGCGCAGCAGACCTTCCTGCTGAAACTGATAACCGATTTTTTTCTGAAACTCTTTGAGCTGTTCCATATCATTCCTCCTGTAAAACAAAGAGCTGTTGCAGAGACAAATACTCACTGCAACAGCATCCATTTTCCTGTTATACTGATTCTTACAATGCTTTTTTAATCTGTTCTACCGCATCGCCAACAGTTGTGATTTTTTCTGCTTCTTCTGTCGGAATCTCGATCTCAAACTCTTCCTCGATTGCCATAATAATCTGGAAAATATCCAAGGAATCTGCTCCAAGATCATCCACAAAAGTAGTCTCTTCTGTAATACCATCAGCATCAATGCTTAATACTTCACTGATGATACTTTTAATTTTATCAAACTCCATGACGCAAATCCTCCCTCCCTGTTATTTTTCTACAATAATATGCTCTTTGATTTTACCATTAATATCCTGCTGCTTGAATGTCACGCACTGAAGAATAGAATTCTTCACATCAATTGCTTTCGCACTGCCATGTGTCTTGACCACCAGACCATTCAGTCCAAGCAGAGGAGCTCCACCATACTGGGAGGCATCAAAGGACTTCAATGTCTGTTTTAATGCAGGTTTAATCAAAAGTGCTCCAATTTTAGACCGGAGAGATGACATCAGTCCTTCTTTTACTTTGGAAAGTAATGTCGCAGCCACACCTTCATACAGTTTCAGTACGATGTTTCCCGCAAATGCCTCACAGACAATCACATCGGCACCGCCATGTGGAATCTCCCGTGCTTCAATACTTCCGATAAAATTGATACCAGGACATTCTTTCAGCAATGGAAACGTCTCCTTTACCAGCTGATTGCCCTTTTCCTCTTCTGCTCCGATATTCAGGATCGCCACTCTCGGATTCTTGATTCCGACAATGTTCTCCATATAAATAGATCCAATCTGGGCAAATTGCACCAGATGTGACGGACGTGCATCCACATTCGCTCCACAGTCGATCAGAAGTGAAACTCCCTTTTCCGTCGGAACTAAAGGTGCCAACGGCGGACGTTCAATGCCTTTAATTCTGCCAACCAACACCTGACCGCCAACTAAAGTAGCTCCGGTACTTCCGGCTGTCACAATGGCATCTGCTTCCTGATGCTTAATCATATTCATTCCGATCACCAGAGATGACTGTTTCTTCTTACGAATCGCATTTACCGGCGGTTCTGCCATCTCAATAACTTCCTCGGCATGTACAACTTCAATTTTTTCCTTATCATAAGTATATTTTGCAAGTTCAGCATTGACAGCATCCTGTCTGCCTACCAGAAATACTTTGATATCATTTTCTGCCTGAACTGCTTCCACGGCACCTTTTACGATTTCTCCCGGTGCGTTGTCACCACCCATGGCATCCACTGCTACGCGGACTGTTTCGCTCATACTTTTTCCTCCGTCTCCTTGTCCATCCACTAAAAAATATACACTATGTCTATCTATAAATCAACCGGTTTTTCTTATCCCGATGTAAAACTTTTTACCGTTTTTTCAGTAAATATTATATTGCAAGAAAGTGTACGATCACATATTCTCCCATATAACATCATCCATAGCACAACTTCCTATCAAATAAGAAATTTTTTGAATCGATCCTCAGCATCATGAAAGTCCTTCATCCCAAGATCATATAATTGCTGTTCTACTTCCCGATCCATCGTATAGGTACTCATTTTCGGTGGATTGCTCGGTGCAAAAATAAATGCTTTGCCTTCTTTTTCCAGATCAAACAGCTGCTGCTGGCATTTACTATACATAATATGACGGTTATCCAGTGCTTTCACTGTATTTGGAAACTTACGGCACATTCTGCTGTATAAGAAACGCATACCTTCCGGTTTCTTTATAAATCCTCTTGGCTTTGATAAAATCGCAACGATCTTATCACAGCCATCATCCAGCGCACGCTGCACCGGGATCGCATCTGTCACGCCGCCGTCATAATATAGTTTTCCGTCAATCTCAATTGGTTTGCATGCTGCCGGCAGCGCACAGGAAGCCATAATACAGCGGTAATCATCCTGTTTCATCTTGCTCTTTGGAAAATATACCGGTGTTCCTGTCGCAGCATCCGTTGCCACGATCCAGTATTCCGTAGGATTCGCACTCAATGCAGGAAAATCAATCGGATCCACACCGGTAGAATTCGTCATATCACCGTAAATATGCTGCAAACCAAACAAATTCCCGGTTTTGATAAAACTCTTTATACCAAAATATCCCGGATCCTTGATCCAATCTGTATAGTAGCGAAGATTACGCTCACGCTGCCCTGCCAAAAAAGATGCCACATTTGCGGACCCTGCTGACACACCGATGGCATAATCAAATGTTATATTTTTATCCAGAAAGGCATCCAGAATACCTGCACTATATGCACACTTCATTCCGCCGCCTTCTACAATTAATCCTGTTTTGCTCATATGTTCTGTCACCTTTTCATTCTCTCATGCTTTATAAAATATCAATCATTTAATGTCTATCCTATTTTATCAGAGATGAAACAGATGTCAATGAACGATTTGCCGGAATTGTTGCTGAACATCCCCTATTCACATTGCTGATATTCACTTAATCGCTGAATAAATCCGGAAAATTCCGGAACCGTAAAATCAAGTTCCTTGTAACGTACCGGATAAATAATCCCTTTGCTGATCAGCTGTGCCCTCGCTGTGGAAATCGATGTGACTGATTTTCCCATGATTTTTGCCACATTCGAAATCGTACAGGGAAGTTCCCCACATTGTACCATTGCGAAAATAAATTTCTTATCTGAAGCAGAACACCGCTCATAACGCACCTTGAAAAATCCATTGTCAAGTACAGACCAAAATTCTTCAATATTTTGTTCAACATCCGTCACATCAATTGATTTGCTATCTGTATTCTGATAAACAATCTGACAAAGCTGCTGAATAAAAAACGGATATCCCTTTGTAATTTCCACAATTCGGTCAATCGCCTCATCCGTATAATGCACATCAAATTTTCCAGCCGGAACCCGGATCGCCGCCTCAGACTGCTCTTTGCTCAAAGAACCGATTTCTTTATATAGAAACAAGCGTTCTGAATAGGATTTTTTCTCTGAAAGCATCGCATATATTTTCGGTAATCCGGCTCCCACGATCATAATCGGATAGCCCAGCTGGTTCGTCCGATGAAGTGCCGCTATCAGTGCACCAAGTTCTGCAGACTTCATATACTGGATCTCATCAATAAAAAAGCAGATCGGTATCTCTGACTGATAGGCCGCCTCTCCCAGAGTCGTAAATACATCTGTCAGACTCTGCGTAAGGTTCGAACTTTTATACAGCTCTCTTTCCTGAACAGCTAAGGAAAAGGTACTGTCATTTGGATCAAAAGAAATCACCAGAGATTTAATTGCCTCCAACGGTTTCTGAATCAGATGTTTAAACTTTTCCTTTGCACTGATTTTTCGTAAAAATGCCTGTGAACAGCTTGCAATCTGCGAAATAAAGTCATTCCGTTCCTCCACTTCGATATGCTTGCAGAAAATATTTTTTTCTTCCGCTTTCTTCTGTAAGCTATTGATTAGAACCGTTTTCCCCACCCCACGCAAACCGCTGAAAATCACGGACTGCACAGGGATATTATAAGTCATCGCCATAAACAGACTGTCTATATTTTCAAGATCATCGTCACGACCGGCAAGATAAATTGGCATTAATCCAGCGCCTGGTCTGTATGGATTTATTTTGAACATTATAAATGCACCTCCTAGCCGTATTATTTCATTGTAATACGTCTGCGTCAATACTTTTTCGTAATTATACGCCGTTTATCGCGAAATAATTCAGATAAAATCATATAAACTTATCGTTTTAAACCCCATCACCTGCTTATTGTCGCTGTCTGCCCCACAATCATTCATAAATACAAAAATCGACGGTATATCCATTTCCGATACACAGTCGATCTTTCATATTTTTCTGTATTTTCCAATTTTTGTCAAAATATTGTGTATGTAACCGAACCTCCACACAAGCAGTTTCCTGCAGGTTTTTTACAAGATTTACAAGATTTTCTTGATTATATTTTTCCCATTCAACAAACTGAACTTTGAACCATAACTTTAAGAAATAACTCATAACAAATAAATCAATATCAATAAACAATAACCCATCTTTTTTTCCGCGCTATGTATGTTCAATCTTGTACGGATAACTTTGATATTTTATCACTCTAACTATCTTACAGATTCATCAGAAGTGCAGGGAAATCTTTCTTTAAAAATCTACTTCAAACTCTACTGTCTGATTATATTTATCAAGCGACATCTGCATTAACAAAATCATATCAGATACACGCTCGTATTCCTGTTTGATCAGTGCCAGATCATAGTTGATATAACGATATTCTGCTATCGAATTTCTGACCCGGTAAGAATTATCAAGCCGCTCCTTCGGAAGTTGCTTACGCATCATATCGAGTATATTTTTACGTTTGTTCAACTGCGCCATCTTGACCAAAATTGTATCAATGCTCATTTTCTCATCGCCAACCGGTACTTTTGCCATAGCATTATTCAGATTGATGGCATGCTTGAGCACCGCTATCTTAGCATCAATATCTTCAATGATCTGTGCCACTTCCAAATAATCATATTCCGGGATCACCGGCTCTTCATTAATTGCTGCGATGTAAGTACATGAAGTTGCTTCTTTATTTACCCAAAATGCCTTATCCTCTTCCAGACTCTTTAATTTTTTATTCGCATAGGCTGATGTCATCTTCTGCATAACAAATCCCCCTTCTCATTATCATTTTACTTCTGCTGTATTTACTATAACACTTTGTCGTTTATATTTCACTAAACTGCCGGTTTACAAAGGAAAGTATTATTATACTATTGAGGAATATTTTTTTCGAAAAACGGTTGATTTTTATAAAAAATAAGGTAACAGCTCCATAAACGAACAATATCCCCGTCAATGACGAGGATATCTTCTATACTGGTATGCAATAATCTGCTCAAAATAATAAAATTGTCGATGCTTGGCAAGGATCTTCCAGACAGCCATTTGTACACCGCCTGAGGATTTTCAAATCCCATGGCATTCTGTACATCCTTTACGGTATAACCGTTTTCGGAAAGTAATTTCCGTATATTGTTTCCGGTTTCCTTCTGTCTGATTGATAAATTCATTGGTTTCATTCGGCACCTCCGTAAATATATTCGTCACGAATCACGGTAATATATGTCGGAGTTGTATTATATACTAAATACCCCATGAATGCATTAAATTTTAGAATCAGAAGCCGAAAATGTGTTTAACTTCTGTTTAAAAGCCGTAAAATAAAAGTCTTTTCCCATCAGCTTCTTTATTTCATTTACCTCATTTTCCAAAAGGGAAATATCGTGATCGTTTGCAGGCTGTATTAAAACAAAAGGTGCATCTGAATTTCCGTAATTATATATTTTCATTTTCGTCTCCGATTTTCGTATGTCATTCTATCATAATATTAATCTGCCGAAATCAAAATTTTCTGATTACACTTTTATAAAATGACTCCGGTATTTCACTTTTTATCTCTTCACGCTCAAAGATTTTGCACACCTTCACTTTGGTTTCTCCGTCAATGCCCTCTACGATTACCGTATCACCTTCTCTTATTGATTTGTCATCACATAAGTAGTCGTATTCTTTACCGTTTTTTGTAAACTGCACTCCTGCAAATCTTAGTTTTACGGTCTTTTTCGTATCTTCTTTCGGAGCCTTCCATATCAGGTCATCAGCTGTAATGCGGGCAACCTCTTCCCCGTTGCATTTAAATACATGCTGTCCTTTTTTGTAATCCCAATCAACGTTATCATATATAAACGAAGCTTTGCCGTTTAATATTTCACATCACAAAAGCTTTCTTTCTCTTCTTCATTATTACTCTCCATTTTTTACTGGTACACATATACTTTTCCAGTATACATAATCCGAATTTATTAATTTGTGATAATGTCACAAAGAATTAAAAAATAACTTGACATTTTATATTTTGCACAATTTAATTTGATTAAATTAAATAACAACGTTAAGTAAACTACAGGGAGAAAAAAATGAGCATTTTTACACAGGTTGTTGCCGTTCTTGTGGCAATAGAATTTATTTATATTTTCTTTTTGGAAACAATTGCCACAAAATCAGCAAAAACATCAAAGGTTTTCGGAATGGATAAAGAGGAGTTAAGCAGAAAATCCGTTAACACTCTCTTCAAAAATCAGGGCGTATACAACGAATTGCTTTACGTCTTAATTTTCGTTGCGGTATTCGCAT
>ENA-OPDD01002569-OPDD01002569.1-human-gut-metagenome-genome-assembly--contig:-NODE-2569-length-10939-cov-7.562753_pt1 | contig 10939 bp, 10 predicted proteins | sample MGYA00241574_ERZ501499 | MGnify/ENA primary metagenome ERZ501499 (study PRJEB25962, sample SAMEA2042576) | human gut metagenome | biome: human gut; feature: human-associated habitat; material: faeces...
AGCCGCGCTGTTTTTGCCCGTAAAAGGAGGAGACAGCATGACAAAACTGACCATGGAAGAAAAACAGCAGCTGATCCGCATGGCACTGGCCGCACGGGAAAAGGCCTATGCGCCTTACAGTGATTTTATGGTAGGCGCTGCACTGCGCGCTGCGGACGGACGCATCTTTACCGGCTGCAACGTGGAGAACGCCGCCTTTACCCCCACCAGCTGCGCCGAGCGCACCGCTCTGTTCAAGGCGGTGGCGGAAGGCGTGACCGCGTTTACGGATATCGCCGTGGTGGGCAGCCGCCGGGGCGAAGTGAACCGGCAGATCACCTCGCCCTGCGGGGTGTGCCGTCAGGCACTGTTCGAGTTTGGCGGGCCGGAGCTGAACGTCATTATGGCAAAGACCCCGGAGGACTTCATTGAGCGCAGCATGGACGAGCTGCTGCCCTTCGGCTTTGGCCCCTCCAACGTGGCGGGCAACAGCGCCGTGGAAGGAAAGTAACTGTCCTTCTGCGAAAAACAGCGCAAGCAGGGGAAATTTGGTGAATAAGCATTACTTTTTTATAAATTATACAAGGGATTTGTAAAGAATTTGTAATCGGAAATTGCTTGCATCTGTCACTTCCACCCGCTATACTTGAGCCAGTAGATGTGCCAGAGTGCACATTTCATTCATTTGACGCAATTTTTTAAAATAAAAGGAGAGTTTCTTATGAAGATTTCTCGTCGTAACTTTCTGGCTGTGGCCGGTGCTGCTGCCGCTGCCGCTGCTCTGACCGCCTGCGGCGGTTCTTCCGCTTCCTCTACCAGCACTGCTTCTTCCGCAGCTGCCAGCTCTGCCGCCGCTTCCGGCGCAGCAGACGGCGCTGAGAAGATCGCTAAGGTCGCTCTGACCTGCGATACCGGCACGATCGATGATGAGAGCTTCAACCAGGCATGCTGGACGGCTGTTTCCGGCTACATGGGCGATGACTGCCAGTACTACATCCCCGAGGCTGACGCTTCTGATGAGGATCGTGAGACCATGATCCGTCAGGCTGTCAACGACGGTGCTGACGTTATCGTCTGCGTGGGCTACCTGTACGGTGCCTCTCTGGCATGGGCTGCTGAGCAGTACCCCGACGTCAAGTTCATCGCTATCGATGTGACCCAGGGCGATATCGGCACCGACAGCATCCCCGCCAACTGCTACTGCATCACCTTCAAGGAGGAGCAGGCAGGTTATCTGGCAGGCTACGCCGTTGTTAAGGACGGCTACACCAAGCTGGGCTTCTTGGGCGGCATGGCTGTGCCCGCCGTTATCCGTTACGGCTACGGCTATGTGCAGGGCGCTGACGCTGCTGCAAAGGAGCTGGGCACCAACATTGACATCAACTACTTCTACGGCGGCCAGTTCTACGGCGATGCCAACATCACCTCCCGTATGGAGGGCTGGTATGCCAACGGCACCCAGATTGTCTTTGCCTGCGGCGGCGGCATCTACACCTCCGCTGTCGAGGCTGCTCTGAAGAACAACGGCTACGTTGTGGGCGTTGACGTTGACCAGAACTACATCGGTGCTAATGGCGTTGAGAAGGACGGCTACGCTTACAACCCGTTCATCACCTCTGCCATGAAGGGCCTGTCTGAGTCTGTCAGCACCGCTCTGGGCGACATCGAGGCCGGCGAGTGGAGCAACATCGCTGCTACCAACGGTAACTTCGGTCTGGAGGATGGCGACTATGTTGGTCTGCCCACTGCTGATGACAGCTGGAACTTCAAGACCTTCACCAAGGACGAGTACGAGGCCCTGAAGAGCAAGATCGCTTCCGGCGAGCTCGTTGTGGACAACAGCTCCGATGACGCTACCAAGCCCACCGTCAGCGAGTTCACCAAGGTCAACTATATCCAGTAATCGCTATCCCGGAATTACTCCCGTAATAGGGGCGGGGTGCTCATGCAGGGGCACCCCGCCCTTTTTGTATGCCTGTGTGGGAGAAACAGGTGGGAAATCGTGCAGACCTTACAAAAGTAATACTTTTGTTTGTGCTTTTTGACAAAAAATCAAAAAGCCGTGTGCAAACCGCAAAAAATCAGGTATAATGGTTTGTAGTATAGAAAAGGTGTCGTTACGGCACGAAAGGAGAGTGAGCAGATTGGCAGAGGATTATGTGATCGAGATGCTCCACATTACCAAGGAATTCCCCGGTATCAAGGCAAACGATGATATCACCCTGCAACTGCGCAAGGGCGAGGTACACGCCCTTCTGGGCGAGAACGGTGCGGGCAAAAGTACGCTGATGAGCGTGCTGTTCGGCCTGTATCAGCCGGAACAGGGCAAGATCCTGAAAAACGGCAAGGAGGTTGCCATCCGCAACCCCAACGATGCCAACGCACTGGGCATCGGCATGGTGCACCAGCATTTCAAGCTGGTGGAATGCTTCAGCGTGCTGGACAACATCATTCTGGGCGTGGAGCCCAACAAGATGGGCTTTTTGCAGAAGGCCGAGGCACGCAAAAAGGTGATGGCGCTGAGCGAAAAGTACGGTCTGCGGGTAGACCCGGACGCACTCGTCAGCGATATCTCGGTGGGTATGCAGCAGCGCGTAGAGATTTTGAAGATGCTGTACCGCGACAACGAGATCCTGATCTTTGACGAGCCTACCGCTGTGCTGACCCCGCAGGAGATCGACGAACTGATGGAGATCATGCGCGGGTTCAAGAAGGAGGGCAAGTCCATCCTGTTCATCACCCATAAGCTCAACGAGATCATGGCTGTGGCCGACCGCTGCACCGTGCTGCGCAAGGGCAAATATATGGGCACGGTGGATATCAAGGACACCACCAAGGAAGAGCTTTCCCGCCGCATGGTGGGCCGTGACGTGCAGCTGCAGGTGGAAAAGCAGCCCGCGCACCCCGGCGAGACCGTGCTGGACGTGGAAAACGTTACCATCCACAATGACCAGCGCAAGAAGGACGTGGTGAAGGACGTGTCCTTCAAGGTGCACGCAGGCGAGATCGTCTGTCTGGCGGGCATTGAGGGCAACGGCCAGACCGAGTTCATCTACGGCCTGACCGGCCTGAGCAAGCTGTCTAGCGGCAAGCTTACGCTGGACGGCAAGGATATCACCCACGAGAGCATCCGCCAGCGCTCCAAGGACGGCATGGGTCACATCCCGGAGGACCGCCACAAGCACGGTCTTGTGCTGGATTTCAGTCTGGAAAATAACATCGTGCTGCAGCGCTACTGGCAGCCGGAGTTCCAGAAGGGCGGCTTTATCCGTGCCGATAAGGTGCGCGAGTACTCTGACAGACTGATCGAGCAGTACGATGTGCGCAGCGGTCAGGGCAGTCTGACCACCGTGCGCAGTATGTCCGGCGGCAACCAGCAGAAGGCCATCATTGCCCGCGAGATCGACCGCGACCCCAAGCTGCTGGTGGCAGTGCAGCCTACCCGTGGTCTGGACGTGGGTGCCATTGAGTACATCCACCGCCAGATCGTGGCCGAGCGCGACAAGGGCAAGGCCGTGCTGCTGGTCAGCCTTGAACTGGACGAGGTGATGAACCTTTCTGACCGCATCCTTGTAATGTACGAGGGCGAGATCGTGGGCGAGTTTGACCCCAAGACCACCACCGTGCAGGAGCTGGGTCTGTATATGGCAGGCGCCCGCAAGCAGGGAAAGGAGGAGCAGTAACACATGAATAAGAAAAAACTTTCCCGCAGCAGCAGCCTGCGAAGCTCTGTTACCAGCGTGCTGGCTGCACTGCTGTGCATCCTGATTGGTTTGCTGGTGGGCTTTCTGGTGCTGGTAGCCATCAACCCCGCACACGCATGGGGCGATGGCTTTGTGCGCATCATCAAGGGCGGTTTCCACGATGCCCCCTACGGTGTGGGCAAGGAGCTTGCCAATGCCGCACCCCTGATTATGACCGGTCTGTCCGTGGCCTTTGCCTTCAAGACCGGCCTGTTCAACATCGGTGCAGCCGGTCAGTATACGCTGGGCGCTTACGGTGCGCTGTACTGCGCCATCATGCTCAAGCTGCCCTGGTTCGTCTGCCTGCTGGTAGCAGCAGTGCTGGGCGGCCTGTGGGGTGCGATCCCCGGCTTTTTCAAAGCCTACTTCAACATCAACGAGGTCATTACCTCCATCATGTTCAACTGGATCGGCCTGTATCTGGTGAATGAGCTCATCTACCAGAACGGCACCGGCCCCATGTACGATGTGCGCAACACCCGTACTTTGAACCTGAGCAAGAATGCCGATTTTGCCCAGTCCCTGATCCCGGACTTTGGCTTGAACAAGCTGTTCCAGACCAACAGCACCACCATTGCCATCTTCTTGGCGGCAGCGGTGGCCGTGCTGATCTGGGTGGTGCTGAACAAGACCACCTTCGGCTACGAGCTCAAGGCCGTTGGCCTGAACAAGAACGCCGCCCGTTACGCCGGTATCAACGAGAAGAAGAACATCATCCTCTCCATGGCCATTGCCGGTGCGCTGGCGGGCTTCGGCGCAGGCCTGTTCTATCTGTCCAACGTGTCCCAGTGGAACCCGCTGAACTCCACCAGCCTGCCGGGCATGGGCTTCAACGGTATCTCGGTGGCACTGCTGGCAAGCTCCAACCCCATCGGTACCGTGTTCTCTGCGCTGTTCATCTCCCACATCTCGGTCGGCGGCTCCTTCCTGTCCACCAAGTTTTACCCCACTGAGATCTCGGATCTGATCAGCGGCATCATCATCTACCTGTGCGCATTCTCCATGCTGTTCCGCGGCAAGATCCAGAGCCTGCTGTTCCGGAATGCCGAAAAGACCAATGTGAACGCAGAGCCTGCGCCTGCCGCAGAAAAGACCAAAAAGGAGGGCAAGTAATATGCTGCTTCTGATCAAATATACCCTGCTGTACGGTATCGTGCTGATGCTGGTGGCACTGGGCGGTATGTTCAGCGAACATTCCGGCATCATCAACATTGCACTGGAGGGCATCATGGTCATCGGCGGCGTGGCCGGTGTGCTTACCCTGACCGTGCTGCCTGAAAGCCTGTCGCCCTTCCTTGTGGTGCTGATCTCCATTCTGGTGGCAGCGCTGGCGGGCGTGATTTACAGCCTGCTGCTGGCCTTTGCCTCCATCAACCTGAAGGCGGACCAGACCATTGGCGGCACGGCACTGAACCTGCTGGCCACCGCCATTGCCGTGGTCATCTCCAAGTACTTCAGCGAGAGCGGCAGCGCCAAGCTGAACTATTCCAACAAGCCCTTCCTGTTCAGCATCGGCGGGCTGGAACTCAGCGTGTTCGTGCCGTTGGGGCTGATCTTGCTGGTGGTCAGCTACATCGTGCTGTATAAGACCCGCTTCGGCCTGCGTCTGCGTGCCTGCGGCGAGCACCCGCAGGCTGCGGACTCGGTGGGCATCAACGTTTACAAGATGCGCTACGCCGGTGTCATCCTTTCCGGTGCGCTGGGCGCCGTCGGCGGTCTGGCGTATATCGTGCCCCCGGTGCAGACCTGGAACTTTGAAGTCGGCGTGGCCGGTGCAGGCTTTCTGGCACTGGCAGTTATGATCTTTGGCCAGTGGAAGCCTTTCCACATCTTTGGCGCGGCCATGTTCTTTGCCGTGTTCAAGAGCCTTGCCAATATTGCAGACTCTACCTTCCTTGCGCAGCTGCACTGGTCCAGCAACATCTATAATATGATGCCCTTTGTGGCCTCCATGGTCATTCTGGCCTTCACCTCCAAGAACAGCATGGCACCCAAGGCCGAGGGTATCCCCTACGATAAGGGCTCCCGCTAAGCGTATTCGCTAAAAATCTGTAAAACGAAGGCATCCGCAGCCATCCATGTGCTACGGATGCCTTTTTTGTACGGGGCAGGGCATATTTTGTCCATATATTTGCCGGCAGAAAATGGCATTTTTACTTGTAAAATACAACAAGATGTGCTATCATTATAAAACGAATGTGTATCTATAGGAACCCGGTGTACATTTCTTGCACTGCGGAAAACAAGAAAGGTGAGTTTCGCTATTATGGACGAAAAAGCAACTATGGGACAGTCGCTCCGGAACATGGAGGACGAAGAGACCATTGATCTGATGGAACTGGCCCGCCTGCTGTGGGCACATGCCGTGCAGATCGTGGCAGCAGCTGTTGCGGCAGCGCTGATCTGCCTGCTGGTGTGTATGTTTGCGCTTACACCCAAGTATCAGGCTTCTATCAATATGATCGTGAATACCCGGCAGGATAACTCCTCCACCTTTACCAGTGATAACTTCAATTCTGCTAAGAACCTGATCAGCACCTATGCGGTCATCATCAAGGGCAACACCGTGCTGAACGAGGTCATTGATGAGTTGAATCTGGACATGACCTACACCGAGTTGTATAAGATGGTGGATGTTGCCGATGTGGACTCTACCCAGATCATGCAGATCACGGTCACCGATACCGATGCAGAGCGCGCAGGCGAGATCGCCCAGACCATTGCCGACATCGTGCCCGACGTGCTGGTGGAAAAGGTGGAAGCCGGTTCCTGCAAGGCGGTGAGCGATGTGATCATCGATCCCAACAAGGTGTTCCCCCAGACCAAGAAGTACGTTGTGCTGGCCGGTCTGCTGGGCGCTGTGGTGGTGTGCGGCGTGCTGGTGCTGGCACATCTGCTGCATGACACCGTTGTGGATGACGAAGATGTTCAGAAGAAGCTCGGCCTGCCCGTGCTGGGCCTGATCCCGGAGGTGTAAGACGATGTGGAATCTGTTTAACAAAAAGAACAAAACTGACGGTGAGCACCGCACCCTGCAGCTGATCACCGATAAAAAGATGCCCTTTGGCTATGTGGAGGCCTATAAGTCTCTGCGCACCAATCTGGACTTTATGGCAGGCTCCATGGACGTGCATACATTGGTCATCACCAGTACCGTGCCGGAAGAATCCAAGAGCAACGTGGCGGTCAATTTGGCACTGACGCTGGCCGAAAGCGGCAAGAAGGTGGCTCTGGTGGACTGCGACCTGCGCAAGCCGGTGCTGCACCGCTACCTGAAGGCAGGCCACAACGTAAAGGGCGTTTCCAACGTGCTGTCCAACCAGTGCACGCTGGACGAGGCGTTGCAGGAACTGAAGGAAATGAATCTGACCTTCCTGCCCGCCGGTACCCCGCCGCCGAACCCCTCTGAGATGCTGAGCCAGCCGCAGATGCAGGCCATGGTGGATGCCCTGCGGGAAAAGTTCGATTTTGTCATCCTTGATGCACCCCCGGTGTCCGTGGTCACCGATGCAGCCGTCATCGGCCGCTATGTGGACGGCGCGGTTTTCGTTGTGCGCTCGGACTACGCCCCCGCCGATGCGGTGCGCGGCGCAGTGAAAAAGCTGCAGGATGCCGGTGTCCGGGTGCTGGGCAGCGTGCTGACCCGCTACGACATGAAGAAGGCACTCAAGGGCTCCAGCTACGCATACAGCTATGCCTACAATTACAACTATGCCTACGAAAAACAGAAGGCTGATGTTACTGAATAAGGAAGCACTGCTATGACCGATCTGCATTGTCACATTCTGCCCGGCATGGATGACGGCGCAAAGGATACAGCAGTCTCGCTGGAGCTGCTGCGCAGGGAATACGAGGACGGTGTGCGGAATATCGCCTTCACCAGCCACTTCAACAGCGAGCGTACCACAGTGGAAGCCTTTACGGCAAAGCGGCAGGCTGCCTTTGAACAGCTGACCGCAGCGCTGGAGGGGCAGCCCATGCAGTTTGATTTCAAACTGGGGGCGGAGGTGTTCTTCTCGCCCGGCCTGTGCGAGCTGGACACCCGGGCGCTGTGTATGGGGGACACCGCTTATCTGCTGCTGGAATTCCCCACCACCCACAAGCCGCATTTTATCCGGCAGACCCTGTACAATCTGCAGCAGCAGGGCATCGTGCCGCTGATTGCGCATATCGAGCGCTACCCCTATGTGCTGGAGGATCCCACCCTGCTGTACGACTGGGTAGCCGCCGGTGCCTATGCGCAGATCAACGCAGGAGCACTGCTGGAGCCTAAGCTCTGCAAAAAGTTGTGTAAGTTCATCCAGTGGGGATTGGTTCATGTCATCTCCACCGACACCCATTCCCCGGACAAGCGCCCGCCCCGCATGGCGCAGGGTGTGCAGCAGCTGGAAAAGCTGCTGGGCAGGGAAGCTGCTGCCCGCATCGTGCGCAACGGCGATGAACTGTTCCATGATCAGGAACTGGACGCGGCGACCCTGCATCAGCCCAAAAAGTTTTTGGGCATGTGGGTCTGATCCTAAAGTAAGGAGAAAACTGCCCGGGTAGAGAATTACTCTGCCCGGGCAGCGGATTTTGGTATGAAGAAAAATAAGGTCCTGAAAATCGTGTTGATCGTGCTGGGCGCGCTGGTGGCTCTGCTGGCAGCAGCTGTTCTTGGCGTGCTGTTCTACCTCCACAGTATGGCAGCCGGTATTCCTGAAACCCTGCCGGATGCCCCGGCGGACAGCACACAGGTCACCCTGACGGATGATGAGATCGATAAGCTGCTCAGCGGTGAGATCACGCTGGAGGAACTGGCAGATGAAGCCGCCGCGTCCGGCAGCGGGGAACAGGAGGCATCCGCCAGCGCTCCGCAGCAGGAGACAGGTGCGGCTTCCTCCCCGGCAGGTTCTTCTGTTTCTTCGGGGAGCGCTGCCTCCCGGACGGAGAGCAGCAGTACAGCGTCCTCCAGCAAGCAGGAGACTGCCGGTACAGCCAATTCCGGTACAGAAAAACCGGCGTCCTCCTCCGGCAAACAGGAGGCCGGCTACGAGGCCGAGGTTAAGGCGCTGCTGAAGCAGCTGTACAGCGTCAAAGCGCGCGCCGAGGCAGAGCTGAACAGCTGCATTGCCGGAGCAAAGGCAGAGTTCAAATCGCTGCCAGAGTCTCAGCAGACACAGGCGCGCAAGATCTCCATCGTGCTGGCAAGAAGCGGCAGACTGTACGCGATGCAGGCCTCCTATGATAAGGAAGTGGAGAGCATCGTCAGCCAGATGCGCGCCATTCTGACCGCCAACGGCCAGAGCACCGCACTGGCGGATCAGGCCATGGCCTCCTATAAGGCACAGAAGAGCGCCATGTACTCCCGGCTGACCGCAAAACTGTACTCCTGACCCGCAAAACGACCACGGACCATCCGCAGCACATCTCCCGGGCACTGACTGTGCCGGAAAGGGGCTGCGGATGGTTTTGTTTTGCCTTTTTGCTGTAATATGGAGAAAAATGCCAAGGACATGGAGGGATGACTCTGCGGCAGAGACGCTGCCTTTTACGCCGACAGGGGAGGGCGGATTGTACGCACCAACGGAACAATCCCCCAAAAGGCCGGAAAAGTAGCACTTTTACCTACTAATATACAGGAAATTTGTATAAAGTATAAGATTTCACTCATGCTTTGCTATAATGAAGTGAATTCTTTTCATGTAAATTGACAAAAATCGTGGTTATCCTTATAATAGATAGAGTGTTTCTCGGGTATGGACGATGGTGTTTATGCAACCGCAAGATGCCATCGTTTTATTATTCGCTTTTCTGTCCGCGTGCCAAGGACAGACGTCCGCTATGTGTGAGGCTGGCGGACTGCGGGAAAGTGTGGCTCGGCCTGAGAGCAAAAACAGTAATTCATTGATAGGATTGGAGTGGCATCAAACGATGGCAAAGTACATCATCAAGCGTGTCGCAATGGGTATCTTCAGTATCTTCATTGTGGCTACGGTTACCTTTTTTGTCATGAACCTGGTCCCCGGTGGCCCGTTCGTGGCAGAAAAGTCCATCAGTGCCGCTGCTCAGCAGGCTCTGGCCGAAAAGTATGGCCTGGATAAGCCGCTGGGTGTGCAGTACGTCAACTATATGAAGGGCCTTCTGCACGGCGATCTGGGCCTGAGCCTGCGTCAGCGCGGCCGTACCGTCAACCAGATCATTGCCAGCAAGCTGCCGGTGTCCTGCCGCCTGGCAGGCATTGCAGTGGTTGTGGCTCTGTGCGTGGGCATCCCGCTGGGCTGCATTTCCGCTTACAACCGCGGTAAGTGGCTGGATAACGTTATTATCGTGTTTGCAACCTGTGGCATCGCGATCCCCAGCTTTATTTCCAGCGTGCTGCTTTTGTACCAGTTTGGTATGAACATGAAGGTGCTGCCCACCGTTGGTCTGAACAGCGCAGCCGCCTATATCATGCCGGTCACCGCACTGGCCATCTATCCCTCGGCTTATATCACCCGTCTGATGCGCTCCAGCCTGCTGGACGTTATGGGTCAGGACTATATGCGCACCGCACGCGCAAAGGGCGTTTCCCAGTTCATGATCCTGTTCAAGCACGCACTGCGCAACGCCATTCTGCCTGTCATCACCTACGTTGGCCCCATGCTGGCCGGCCTGATGACCGGTTCCTTCGTGGTGGAAAAGATCTTCTCCGTGCCCGGTCTGGGCCGCGACTTCGTGTCTGCCATCACCAACCGTGACTACACCATGATCATGGGCACCACCATTCTGCTGTCCAGCATGGTCATTATTGCAAACGTGATCGTGGATATCCTGTACAAGATCATCGACCCGCGTATCAAGCTGAAGTAAGAGAGGAGCGATTTTCATGGAAAACATTAAAAAGAATCCGCTCAGCCTGCAGCTCAATGCGGAGGATTTTCTGCCCGCCAGCAATGAGGAAAAGCAGAGTCTGGTGGTCATGCGCGAGAGCGTCAACTTCTGGAAGGACGGTATCCGCCGCCTGAAGAAAAACAAGATCGCCATGGTCAGCTTTGTGTTCATCATTGCCATTGCTATCTTTGCCTACATTCTGCCCGCCGTGTGGCCCTACAGCTACTCCGAGCAGGTGAAGGGCAGCAACAATCTGGCACCGTTCGAGTACTCTGCCGCTGAGCAGGCCCGCATCGATGCCGGCGAAAAGGTGTTCCCGCACATTCTGGGCACCGACCGTATGGGCCGTGACTTTGCGGTGCGTATCA
>ENA-OPDD01002572-OPDD01002572.1-human-gut-metagenome-genome-assembly--contig:-NODE-2572-length-10934-cov-2.658149_pt1 | contig 10934 bp, 9 predicted proteins | sample MGYA00241574_ERZ501499 | MGnify/ENA primary metagenome ERZ501499 (study PRJEB25962, sample SAMEA2042576) | human gut metagenome | biome: human gut; feature: human-associated habitat; material: faeces...
GGCCCTGAAACGGTCCCTGAACTCGTCGACGTACGCGACCATCAACGCCGTGCCGGGCCGAGCCGTGCCGCGAAAAAAGCCGATGCCGTCGTCAATATATCGTTCGCCCGCCTCAATCGCCCAGCGACACTCGTCATCATCCAGCAGCGCGAATCCGTCCCGGACTCCGCCGACCAGTTTCACTGCCTTGCTATGCCTACCCATAGCTTCATTGTATGTACTATGTAGCTACTTGTAAATTAAAACCAACACGTTGGTCTAACAGACCCAAGAAAAACGCGCGATCCTCGGTCAGCGGTTGGCGGCGGGGCCGAGCGACGAACGCTTCACGACTTCTGCGGGGAGCAGACCGACACCATGTGCGGACGCGGGCAACGCCACTTCGTCACCTTCCCCCAGCAGATGCAGCACCTGCCGCATCGCAGCGACGCCCAACGCCTCAAAATCAGGCCGAACCGTGGTCAGAGGCGGAATCATGTTGTCCATCGCCGGCATGTCATCGAACCCGACCAGACTGACGTCACGTGGAATGCGAACACCGTGCTCATACAGGGCACGCGCGACGCCCACCGCCTGATTGTCGTTCGCCGTGACCACGACCGTCGGCAACTTGCCGCCCTGATTGCCGATGGAATCGAGAATATGGTTCATCCTGGCGTACGCCTCGGTCGACTCCCAGGTCTTGCAACGCACCGTGACGGAACTGATGGAGCGGGCGCGGGTCAGTTTCACCCAGGCATCCAGTCGCGTCATCGCACCGCGCCACCCCAACGGACCGGCGAAGTACAACGCCCGCTTGTGACCGTATTCGGTCAGCATGCGCACCACATCGTCCATCGCACGCCACTGGTCGATACCGACGATCGACACGCGGTCGCGCTCGCGCGGATGAATCAGGCGCAGCCCTTCGTTCACGCTGAGTTCGCCGTGCGTGGAGGTGATCATCACGCGAGGCTGCGTCAGCTGCGTGCAGCAGGCCTCTTCGAACATGACATCGGTGGGCGCGAGCATGATGAACGCGTCGACGTTCTGCTCGTTGAACGTGCCGCACAGGTCCTCGAACTCCGCCTGCGTGCACAGCGCCTCATGCACCATCATCACCGACATGAACAGGCCGTGCTTGCGCGCCATCATCTCGATCGCGGAAATCGCCGAAATAGGGCCGTAGAACTTCATGCCGCCTGCGATCAGGCCGATCGTGCGGGAACGGTGCGATGCGAGCGCTCGCGCCGAGTTGCTGGGACGATAATCGAGCGCCTTGATGGCATCCTGCACTTTGGTGCGGGTGGCGTCGGAGACATCGGGAGAATCGTTGATGACCCGGGACACCGTCTGATGACTGACTCCGGCGAGCTTCGCGACTTCGAACATGGATGGGCGTTTCCGCCCGCTTCGCTTGGCCGTCACGCTGTCAAACCTCCCGCTGCATAACAACACAATATGGGCAAGTCTACCCGGTAACGCTTAAATAACACACGTGAGCGCTCACAAATCATGCGCAGGTAACAGATTCACCACTGCGCTGTTCGGATTCACGCCCCGGACTTCTTCTCACAAAGAACTGTGGCACTACAGCGCCCGCACCTGAGACAAAGCACCGAGTCAAGTAACCGGGCCGAGCCAAATTAAGCCGCGCCATGCCGAGCTGCGCGGCGCAGGCCCGGAATCAGCCGCAACGCCGCAATCAGGTCAGATGCCACGTGACCCGATGCAGCGGCGTGACTCCCAGACGGGCGATGGCGTCGCGGTGAGCCGCCGAGCCGTATCCCTTGTTGTGCGCCCAGCCGTACGGCGCGTACCGCGGATTGCCCTGCGCGATGTCAACCATCAGGTGGTCCCTCGTCACCTTCGCGATGACCGCCGCGCAGGAGACGGTCGCACAATGACGGTCGCCCTTGACCTTGCACGACACCTGTACCGGAATCGGCAACGCCGGCGCGTCAAACGTGTTCATCGTCTTGGTGATGTAATCGTTCGGACCGTCCAGGATGACGTCCACGCGACGACCCGAACCGGCCGGCCCGTCCATGCCGAGCTGCCGCTCCACATCGTTGAGCGCCCGCAAGGCGGCGATGCCCAACGCATGCGATATGCCCCATTCGTCGATTTCGGCGTTACTCGCCTGACCTACCGCGTAAGCGGCGCACCACGAACGCAACTCGTCGACGATTCCTTCGCGCCTGTGCTCGGTCAGCAATTTGGAATCGGCGACACCGGCCGGCACTTGCGCGGCGGCGAGGTCACGTGACCACATGGCGGCCGCCCCGACCATGACCGGACCGGCCAGCGCCCCGCGCCCGACCTCATCGCAGCCGATCACCACATCGCAGCCTTGGGCGGCAAGCTGCCGCTCCATATCAAGCGTCGGATGTTCGATCATCGCCATATCACCATCCGTCTGATGTCACTGCGCCTTGCCGGCGGGAACGTCCTTGAACACATCATGATGGGAGCTCAGGAAACTCATCCGGTTCAGCGGCCAATACCGCATCAGTCCCACTCCGACCACATTGTCGATGGGCACCAAGCCATGATCACCGTCGTCCTGATGGTATCGGGAGTCGGCTGAGCTGGCGCGGTTATCCCCCATGACGAAAATATGCCCGGCGGTCACCTCGACGCGGAACGAGAAACTGCTCGGGTCGACGCCGGATTTGATGTATGACGTCTCATCAATCGCGACGCCGTTGATCTTGACCGGCTGCCCGGCACCGCCGCACTCGACCACGTCGCCCGGCAAGCCGATCAGGCGTTTGATGAGATAATCGCCTTTGCCTCTGGTGGTCTCCTGGTTCAGCCAGTTCGCGGGGTCGTGGAACACGACGATATCGCCGCGTTTGAGATCGAAATATCTCGGCGTGAGCTTCGACGTGATGACCCGGTCGCCGATCTCGATGGTATCGCGCATCGATCCGGACGGAATCACGTAAAAGCCGATCAGGAAGATGCGTACCAGCAGTACCGCCACGAAGGGGACGACGCACCAGATCAGCAGGTCTCGGAACGAGAACGAATCATTGTTGCGCTTAGGCGAGGTCTTGCGATGGGCGCCTTTCCTGCGGCGGACCAACGAGTCTCGGCCGTCGGCACCCACTACCCGCCCCGGCATATCGGTGGGGTCCACGCCATGATCGGCTATGGCGACGATCCATTCGTCCCGGCTGAATTCGGTACCGGAACCGGGCATGGCCCGATCCGTCCGATGGTCGTCTGGCCGCATAGTTCCTCCATCACGCATACATGAAACCCCAACTATACTAGCGGCGTTCCTATAAATTCAGCCCGGAACCAATCGGCTCCGGGCTGAATTTCACGGTACTGTCGCCTCGCTTGGCAAAACTCAGGCCTGAGTCGCCTTGGCGGAGTTGTCGCGACGCTCGACGATGCGAGCCGCCTTGCCGCGCAGCTTGCGCAGGTAGTACAGCTTCGCGCGACGCACGCGGCCCTTGCGCACCAGCTTGATGGAGTCGATGGACGGGGAATGCAGCGGGAAGCGACGCTCCACGCCGGTGCCGAAGCTGATCTTGCGGACCAGGAAGGTCTCGCGCAGGCCGGAGCCCTGACGAGCGATCACCACACCGGTGAAGGTCTGGATACGGGAGTTGTTGCCTTCCTTGATCTTGACGTTGACGTCGACGGTGTCGCCGGGACGGAACGCCGGGATCTCCTCGGCGGGCTTCATGTGCTTGGCGTCAAATGCCTCAACAGCGTTAACCATTGCTATTCCTTAGTCGCTGCCGCATATCAGCGCACTGGTTTGGGGTTCGGTGATGACTGGCATCACGAACACGTCTGTAACTCCCTCGGGTCTGCCCTCAGGAAGCCTGTCAATCCGCCGAAACAGCGGCTTTGCGCCCGTTCGGTCTGGACTCATGAAGAGGCGGCTTATGCGGCGGCCGACCCTCGACACAGCAAAACAGCATTTTATTGATTCATATGGACGAGACGGAATTGACATCAACTTCGGCCGGGCTCCGTAACGGGAGCCTCCCGTTCAGCCGACGGAACGAGCCGACACGCCCGGAGTGTGCAGCACAATTGTTGGGTATCGCCATGTGAATGGTGCGATAAAGCCAATCGCGATATTGGACCGCGACGATTGTGCTACGCATTCCGGGCGTGTCACAAGCACAGACCCCCATACCTCGCTCGCAGTCGAGACCAAATCACAATCTCCGCCTCAGTGCTGGCCGTACACGTTCTGGTAACGGTCGTTCAGCTTGTCGATGTCCGCCTGCGGAATCTCGATGATGTCACCCAGCTGACGGGCGGCCCACATCGTATGAGCCACCTCCTCCGTCATCGCCGCGGCCTTCACCGCGGCCTCCGCATCCTTGCCGATCGTGAACGGACCGTGGTTCTGCATCAGCACCGCCTGCGACTTCGGATACTTCTTCAGGGTCTCCACCACGCCCTTGCCGATCGCCTCCGAGCCGATCAGACGGAACGGGCCCACCGGCACCGGACCACCGAACTCGTCACCCATCATCGTCAGGCCGCACGGGATGTTCTGACCCGTCGCCGCCCACGCCGTCGCGTACGTCGAATGCGTGTGCACCACGCCGTACACGTCCGGCATGTTGCGGTAGATGTACGCGTGCGACGCCGTATCCGACGAAGGCGCCTCCGCCCCATCCACCACGTTTCCGTCCAGATCGCACACCACCATGCTCGACGGCGTCAGGTACTCGTAGCGCAGACCCGACGGCTTGATCACCATCAGATCCGCCGAATGCAGACGCTGCGACACATTACCCGCCGTCCACACCACCAGGTTCCACTTGATCAGCTGCTGATGCAAGGCCGCCACGACCTCACGCACCTGCTTGACCTCAGCACGAACCTCAGGACCAAAATCAGCCAACGAAACCATAATCACCACTCACTTTTCTTATTCGCACTTATATATCGGGACGTTCATCAAAGGCGGTGCCGGCGCGCCGGCACCCACGAGCGGGCTCAGTATTCTCCGATGCCGGCGATCGGCTCCTGTTCGATGCCCACCACGTCGAACAGCCCGTCGAACATCTTTTTGGCCCGAGTCACCTCGGCCACCGGATCCGGCGACTCATCGGTCCACATCTCGACCGTGTAGCTGCCCTGGTATCCCAGTCGTTTGAAGATACGCAGGCACGCTTCGAAGTCGACCGTCCCCTCACCGAAGGGCACCCGTTTGAACACGCCTTTCGAGGTCTCGCCCACCGGCTTGGTGTCCTTGAGGTGCACGGCGACGATGTTGTCGATGTTGGATTCGATCTCGCGCCCCACATCGTTGGTGGGCCAAGCCGTGAGGTTGCCCACATCCGGGTACGCCTGCAGCCATGGACTGCGCACTTGCGACTTGTAATAGGTGACCTTGTCCAGCGAGTTGATGAACGGGTCGTCCATCGTCTCGATGGAGAGCATCACCAGTTTCTTCGCGGCCATGTCGACGCATTTGCGCAGGTTCTCGACGAAGTATTCGCGAGACAGCAGGGTTTTCGGCTCATAATACACGTCGTATCCGGCGAGTTGGATGTTGCGGATGCCCAGATCGACGGCGAGGTCGATCGCCTTGCGCATCATGTCGAGCGCCTTCTCGCGCACCTCGGGGTCTTTTGACCCGAGCGGGAACCGCCTGTGACCGGAGAGCATCATGGTGTTGATGCGGCTGTGGGTGTGCCACATGGCGTCGCGGAACCGTGCCCGGTCGTGCTCGGTCCAGTCGAGACGGGCCAGTCGCTCGTCGCTTTCGTCGACCGAGAATTCAAGGAAGTTGTATCCCAGCTCATGCACCAGATCGAACGTCTGCTCCCAGCTCAGGCCGCGCGGCAGCGCCTTTTCATATATTCCCAGCGCGTTGGTGACCATGTCAGCGCTCCAGCGAGTTCTGCATGTCACGCAGCGCGGCCCATCCGCCGTCGAGTGCGGTCAGCAGCGCCTCATACGCCTCGAACTTGCGGTCGTACACCGCGGTCTGGTCCGCGTGCGGCTCGAACCGCTTGGCGAGCTTCGACATGTTGCCGAACGCCTCCTGGAACGACCCGTACAGGCCTGATCCGACCGCCGCGCACATGGCACCGCCAAGACCGCCCAGTTCGGTTACGGCCACGGTCTCGACCGGCAGGTTGAGCACGTCGGCGAACATCTGCACCCAAGGATCAGAATTGCATACGCCACCGGAGATGCGGATGGCCTTCGGCTTGTGCCCGAGCACGCGCAGCAGCTGCTCGACATGGTGGCGGTGGGCGAATACTACGCCCTCGTACACGGCCCGCAACAGCTGGTCGCGCTCGCTGGAGCTGCGCAGTCCGATGAACGCGCCTTCCGCGCCCAGGTTCACGTTGCTGCCGTAGAGGAACGGGAGGAACAGCACGTCGGTGTACTTGGCGTCGGTACGTTCCAGCATCGCTCCGAGTTCGTCGTAGCTGGCGGCCTTGGAGCCGTCTGCCGTCATCATGCGCAGCACGTAGTCGAGGTTGCCGGCGGAGGTCGGGCTGGACGCCTCGACCAAGGTGCCACCGGTGGGGAACACGGAGTTCATGCAGCCGCCGTCGAGCGGCGCCATGGTCTTGCTGGGGAACACGTTGATGTTCCACGTTCCAGCGGTGATGCTGAAGATATCGTCGCTCAGCACGCCGGTGGCGAGCGCGCAGGCGTCGATGTCGAACAGTCCGGCATACACGGGAGTGCCTTCGGCGAGGCCGGTGTTCGCCGCCGCTGCGGCGGTGATGGATCCGCAGCGGTCGGTCGCGCTGACGAGCTTCGGCATGCATTCCAGCATTTCCGGGATGCCGAAGAAGTCGAACAGCCGGCTGTCATATTCACCGGTTTCGAGGTTGACCAGATTGTTGCCGGAGGCGTCGCCACGCTCCTCGAGGATCTCGCCGGTCAGGAAGTGCCGGATGAAGTCCTTGTTGGACAGCACATGCCCGATCCGCGCGTACTGTTCCGGCTCGTTGTCCTTCAGCCAGCGCAGCAGTACCGGGAACTGCATGACCATGACGTGCTGGTGACTGATCGGGTAGATTTCGGCGACGCGGCTCTCGAATTCGTTGGCCAGGTCCGCGGCGCGGCTGTCGGAGGAGAGGATGCCGTCCATGAACGGCTTGCCGTCCTTGCCGAGCACGTACAGCCCCTTGCCGTGGCCGACCGGTACGACGCCGTCGATCTGGCTTCCATCCAGTCCGGCGGATTCCAGCGCGGCCTTGACCGCCTTGCCGATGTCACGCCACATCTGGCCGGGGTTGACTTCGCGGAAGCCGGGACGCCGCTCGATGGCGTCGGTCGGGAACGACGAGACGGACAGTTGCCGGCCATCCTGGTCGACGATGATGACCTTGGTGTTGGTTCCGCCATTGTCAATGGTGAGGAAATGCTTCGTTGCGTTTGTCATGATGATTCCTTATTGAATATGTGCCGATGATATCGCAGCCGCTCAGGCGATCATGTTGAACAGTTCGCCGATCTTGACGGCGACCCAGCCAATCCATGTGCTCACTGCGCCGGTCATGTTGGTGACGGCGGTGAAGTCCTTGGGCAGGTCGATGTTGCTCTGCGTGAACGATTGAGTGACCCAGGGCGCGATATCGGTGCCGACGTAGAGGATGATGATGACGCTCAGCGTGCCGACGATCAGCATCTTGAACATGTTGCGGCGCACGAACGGGGTGACCAGCGCGAGGATGAACACGAGCGACGCGAGGTCGGCGAACGGGAGCATCTCGTTGCCGGGCAGGATGAAGGCGAGCAGGATGGTGATCGGGATGAGCAGCAGACCGGTGGCGAGCACCGAGGAGTCGCCGATGAGCAGCGCGGTATCCATGCCGATGTAGAACTCGCGGTTGGGGAACCAGATCTTGAGCTGCTTCTCGGCGGCGTCACGCACGGAAATCAGGCCTTCGATCAGCACGTCGATCATCTTGGGCAGCAGCACCATGGCCGCGGCGATGTTGATGGCGAGCGTCACGGACTTGTCAGGACTGTAGCCGGCGAGCACGCCGATGAGCAGACCGAGGATGAAACCGATGACCACGGGCTCACCGATGGCGCCGAAGCGCTTGCGGATCTTGTCGGCGTTGAAGTCGACGTTCTTAAGGCCGGGGATCTTGTCGATGATCCAGTTGACGGCGATGGCGAGCGGCGACCAGGCCAGACCGGCAAGGTGCGGGAACGAGATGCCTTCGAGGTTGTATTCCTTCTGGATGTAAGGCGCGGTGAGGTCAGCGACCTTCAGCACGATGGCGAAGATGACCCAGGTGAAGATGACGGCGAACCAGAAGTTGCCGGTGACGGCATAGACCAGCGCTCCGACTTGCAGGAAGATCCAGTAGTTGAAGATGTCGACGTCGATGGTCTTGGTGAGCTTGCAGAACACCATGATGGCGTTGATGACGAGGAAGCCGACGACCGTGGCGACCATGATCGGCGTGCCCCAGCCGACCGTCGAGGCGGTGGGCCAGCCCACGTCAACCGTAGTCAGGTGCAGGCCGAGGCGGTTGACCATCGCCTTCGAGGCGGGGCCGAGGTTGTCAAGCAGCAGGTTGATGACCATATTGACGCCGACGAAGCCGACGCCGACGGTCATGCCGGCCTTAAAGGATTTGCCGATTCCCATGCGGAAGATGAGTCCGACCACGAAGAAGATGATCGGCATCATCACCGAGGCGCCCAGGCCGATGATGGTGTTGATGATTTCCATAATGTTCCTTTCCCGTGCACGAGGCAGGCTGCTTCGCCCGCTGCTCTGCGTTGTTGCCCCGCACTTTCCGTCGGCGTCGGTCTTCGATGAGCCCTGCGCGTCGACAGCCTCTAGCTAACGGCGGAAAGGTCTTGCACACCACCCACGCGATGAACACATGTTCATCGAACACATGAGAGCTGAGTGAGCACATGTAATCGACCTTCTTTTCTGCAATCAATTGGGAGCGCTCACATATCAAGGATTCATTGAGTTCTTTCGCGCTCTGAACAATTGTTCAGCATCGTTGCTGCACTGGAAAAACTAACATATGTTCACCGGCTACACCGGATGGAATAGAATAATGCCATGGTTGCAAACAAGCTGACAATGACGACAACTGAGTCGCGAAACCACATCGAGCTCGTGCTGAAAATCGCTCGCATGTATTACACGGACAATCTGACGCAGGCGCAGATTGCCGCGCAGATTGGATACTCCCGTCCCACCATCTCGCGGCTGCTCAGCGAATCGCGCGACCGGGGCATGGTACGCATCGAGATCGGGCATCCACTCGAACGTCTGATGCAGCTGGAGGACGCGCTGGTAAGACGGTACGGGTTGAAATGCGCACGAGTGGCGCAGGTCAATCCCGGGCAGGATCCCAGCACCATCGTCCCCCGATATGCCGCGGCCCTGCTTACCGAAAAGTCGTCGCCCGACTCGCTCATCACCGTCTCCAACGGACGGGCCGTCGCCGCCACGGTCCGCGAAGTCGCCATCCAGGACTGGCCGAAATCCAATGTGGCGCAGATGGTGGGCGCCCTCTCCCCCAGCAATACGATGACGGATTCGCCCGACATCTGCCGCATGCTCGCCGAACGCCTCGGCGGCACCGTCACCACACTCCACGTACCGATGATCCTCTCCTCCGCCCATATCGCCGCGGCCATGCGCCAGGAGCCGCAAATCGCCACCGCGCTGGCGCTCGGCGGCGGACGTGGCCCTGGAAGGGGTCGGTGCGACCGAAGGCGACCGCCTCAGTCCGGTGTTCGACGCCTATGTCACACCACACATGGTCAAGGAAATCCGGGCGCAGGGCGCGGTCGCCACCGTATGTGGGCACTTCATCGACGCGCAGGGAAGGCCCGTATGTTCGGAGCTGTCCGACCGCATCATTTCGGTGGAGCTCGATCGCCTGAAGCGCATCGCGCTGGTCATCGGCGTGGCATGGGGGCAGGAAAAAGTCAAGGCCATCAAGGCCTGCCTGGTCGGCAGCTATATTTCCGCCCTCGCCACCGACCAAGCCACAGCCGAAAGCCTGCTCGCCTGACATCCATCCGATCCTGCCCCGCCGGCGGGGCAGGATATGGCCCGGCGCAGTTTGGGCGCGACACTACGGAGTTGACATGGTCTGCCGGCGGTTTTACCCTGAGAGCGTCGGTAGGCGAGGCTACCGCAGGGATATGGGTTGCTGCCGCTAACAGTGGAGACACTGCACGCAGGTCAGCAGTTCTTGTCGGATTAAGGCATGAACTAACGCAACTCCACCGCCCTGCGATGCTGAAGCTTGAACGATGACACGACTAGGGGCAACTCTTCGAGAAGTCGCACTTCCTCATGTCGTCAATGTCCGACGGCGTACTGGTTCCATTGAGGAGGTGAATGTCATGGACGGCGATTTAGGTCATAGTAGCCGGCTGCGCGATGGCGGACAATATCACATGCCATCGGGCGCAGCATACGGCCCATTCTCTTCACACGTTTGTACCGCGACCATGGCATTGGCCGTCCGTCACGACACCGCCGTATCCGGCGAGGGCGATCCGATCACTGACTGATTCGGCTCGCATCGACTTCACCGCCTCACGACGGCTGCGACATCCCGCATGACGTACGCGCCGAACGCCTGAATCGCGAATCCACATCCCGTTCTCCGGACTCCCGGCATATCGGCATCATCATATGACGACGCCGATCGGCTATCTGCATGCAGACATACCCGCATATCGGCGCGCCTGCACGCGACCGCTGACGCCCATGGCGCGCACTTACCGCACGGATACCGAGTCGAACGCCCACCGAACGGGAACCGTTTATCTCCTTCGAGATAACGACATGAGAGCGCACAGGTTCCGTTATGTCCAACTTCTTCAATTACTCCTCGTTCCCCGGCATTCGTCCGCGTTCCGACGTCGACGCCGCCGACATGTCCCGCAGCAGCGCCGCGCGCCGCATCGCCGCAGACGTGGTGGTGGCCGCGGGCGTGCTCGCC
>ENA-OPDD01002577-OPDD01002577.1-human-gut-metagenome-genome-assembly--contig:-NODE-2577-length-10913-cov-3.343802_pt1 | contig 10913 bp, 8 predicted proteins | sample MGYA00241574_ERZ501499 | MGnify/ENA primary metagenome ERZ501499 (study PRJEB25962, sample SAMEA2042576) | human gut metagenome | biome: human gut; feature: human-associated habitat; material: faeces...
GACGGAGGAGAAAGAAAAGAAGGCATGGACCGTGAAGAATGACCCGCGTGTGACGGGATTTGGAAAATTCATGCGCCATACCAGCATTGATGAGCTTCCACAGCTCTTTAACATCTTAAAAGGAGATATGAGCCTGGTCGGACCGCGGCCGGAGCGACCTTTCTTTGTGGAAAAATTCCGGGAGGAGATCCCGCGTTATATGGTAAAACATCAGGTGCGTCCCGGTCTTACGGGATGGGCGCAGGTGAATGGATACCGGGGGGATACTTCTATCCGCAAGCGTATTGACTGTGATCTGTATTATATTGAAAACTGGACGCTGGGACTTGATTTTAAAATTCTGTTCCTGACCTTTTTCAAAGGATTTGTGAATAAAAACGCTTACTAAAAGATAAGGGGAAAAGAGATGTCGAAGAAGAATTACAAAAAGAGCAGAAAATACAAAAAAATGCGCCGCAGAAAAATAATTTTCGGAATTGAAATCACCGTTCTGCTGATTCTTTCCGGAATTCTGTTCGTCTACGCATGGATCAACCGTTCGATGGATAAGATGAATCAGGATACGCTGGACAGCTCCCAGATTCAGATCAACAGTGAAGTAAAGGCAAATACCGATCTCTCACAGATGTCCGGTACACAGGTCATCGCGCTGGTCGGCGTGGATGCCAGAGGTGTGGAAGGCTCCGAGCTGGCAGAAAGCATGAACAGTGACACGATTATTCTCTGTTGTATTGATCATGACAAGCAGGAAATCCGTATGGTGTCGATTATGCGTGACACCTGGATGAATATGGCGAAATATACCGATGAATATTATGAGTTTGACAAAGCCAATTCCGCATACAACCGCGGCGGCCCGGAGAGTATGCTCTCCATGCTGAATACAAACCTTGACTTTGCACTGACCGATTACGTTACCGTAAACTTCAAGGCACTCGCCGATGCGATTGATGTCCTGGGCGGTCTCGACATCGAGATGACAAATGCAGAGTGTGTTCATGCAAACAACTACAACAGAGATGTATCGGAAGCACAGGGCGTAGAGTATGAAGCGATTCCGTATGATGAGGACCTTGGGGATGATTACAGCGAAGTACGTCATGTCAGCGGTGCGCTTGCTACCTCCTATGCGCGGATCCGTTATGGCGGCGGTGATGATGCAAAACGTACCAGCCGTCAGCGAATTGTTATCAATCTTATGGTACAGAAGCTGAAACAGAATCCGACCAAGATTCCGGAAATTCTGGACAAGGTGATGGGAAATGTCAGCACCAGTCTTACCAAGAATGAAATCCTGGAACTTGGTATGCATGCGGTAACGTATACGATGGGAACCTCCTATGCCTATCCGTTCCAGCTCTGCTATGGTGAAAATGTAGTGAATGCCCTTGGTGAGGATGTTGTAATTCCGGTTACGCTGGAGTTCAATGTAAGAGAGCTGCATGAATATCTGTATCCGGGTCTTTCGTATGAACCGTCTGCGGCTGTTACAGAGTACAGCGACTACATTGCAAGAAAGAGCGGTTACGATGAAGATATGATCGGCTATGTGCTGAACCAGGGGCCTGGTGCAGAGGCAGATTCGGTGATCGCAGGCGACTAAATACGAGGGAGAAAACCAGACATGAAATTCTATACCGTTGATGTTATGATACCAACGTATAAACCAGGGCAGGAGTTCGCAGAACTTCTGCCCCGCCTTTTGGAACAGACTTACCCGATCCGGTCGATCCGGGTTGTAAACACAGGGAAAAAGTTCTGGAACCCGGCGTGGGAGCAGTTATCGGATAAAATTATGGTAGAGCATATCCGGCCAAGCGAATTTGACCACGGCGGAACGAGAAGGGCGATGGCAGAAAGTTCGGATGCGGATCTTCTGCTTTTTATGACCCAGGATGCCATGCCGTACGACAATGCGTGCGTGGAACATCTGGTGGAAAAATTTTCACTGCCGCATGTGAAGGCGGCCTATGCGCGGCAGCTTCCGCGGGATGACTGCCGTACACTGGAACGGTTTACGAGAGGCTTTAACTATCCGGAGGAGAGTGATATCAAGGATGCCGGTGATCTGCCAAAACTTGGTGTTAAGACTTTTTTCTGCTCCAATGTCTGTGCAATGTATGACCGCAGGACATATGAAGAGCTGGGTGGATTTGTAGAAAGCACCTTGTTTAACGAAGATATGATCTATGCCGGGCATCTTGTGCAGGCGGGCTATGCGATTGCCTATGCGGCAGATGCGAAGGTGGTACATTCCCACAATTACGGCTGCATGGCACAGCTTCACCGCAATTTCGACCTCGGTGTATCCCAGGCACAGCATCCGGAGATCTTTGATGCGTATCCGTCTGAGGGTGAGGGAATCCGTATGGTGAAAAAATCGGCATCCTACGTCTGCAAAATTCATAAGCCGTGGCTGCTCGTCACGTTATTTTTTCAAAGCGGATTCAAATATGTGGGATACTTCCTCGGAAAACGATACAAAAGCCTTCCGGACGGTGTGATCCGCTGGTGTACCTCAAACAAAACGTGGTGGGAATATCACGGAAAGATAAGAAAAAAACGAAATAGAAGATAAGTGAAAGTAAAAAACAAAAATAAAAAGATTTTGTAAGTAAATACGAAATGCTCCATAAGGTTGACAGAGAACGGAGCAGCGTGGTAAAAAAGTAAAGAACAAGAAATTAGAAGGCGGCATAACCTGAAAACAGAACAAGGGTGCCGCCTTTTGCTGTTAGGAGGAAAAAATCTATGTGTGGAATTGTTGGATATATTGGAACCTGCCAGGCTGCCCCGGTGCTGCTGGACGGATTGTCAAAGCTGGAGTACCGCGGATACGATTCGGCCGGAATTGCTGTATACGATGGAAACAAAATTCAGATGCAGAAAGCAATGGGCCGTCTGAAGGTGCTTGAGGAAATGACACAAAATGGAGCGACACTTCCGGGTACCGTAGGAATCGGACATACGAGATGGGCAACGCATGGGGCACCTTCCGATCTGAATGCACATCCGCATTTCAATAAAGACCACTCGATTGTCGTTGTACACAATGGAATTATTGAGAATTATCTGAAATTAAAGAAAAAACTGATGTCCAAAGGATATGAGTTCCTTTCGGAGACAGATACCGAGGTAATTGCCCATATGCTGGATTACTATTATAACGGCGATCCGCTTGCAACGATCACAAAGGTTATGCACCGCATGGAGGGATCGTATGCACTGGGTATCCTGTTCCGCGACCATCCGGATGAGGTGTATGCGGTCCGTAAAGACAGCCCGCTGATCGTTGGTACAAGTAAGAGCGGAAACCTGATTGCATCCGATGTTCCGGCTGTCCTGAAATATACAAGAGATGTCTATTTTCTGGAAAATGAGGAGATCGTGAAACTGACCCGCGATGGCCTTCACTTCTACAATATTGACGAGGAGGAGCTGGAGAAAGAGGCAACCCACATCGACTGGGATATGAATGCGGCAGAAAAAGGCGGCTATGAGCATTTCATGCTGAAAGAGATGCATGAGCAGCCAAAAGCCGTAAAAGATACCCTGACGCCGCGTATTAAGAACGGTGATGTTGTGATCGAAGAACTCGGCATGACCGATGAGGAGATCCGCGCGATCCGCAAAATCTTTATCGTTGCCTGCGGTTCTGCATACCACACCGGTGTAACCGCAAAATACGTCTTCGAAAAGCTGGCAAGAATCCCGGTTGAGGTAGATCTGGCAAGCGAATTCCGCTACCGTGATCCGATTCTGCAGGAAAATACGCTCGTGGTCATCGTCAGCCAGTCGGGTGAGACGGCCGATACCCTCGCGGCTCTCCGCCTTGCAAAAGAAAAGGGCGTGCGTACCCTTGGCATCGTAAACGTAGTTGGAAGTTCGATTGCAAGAGAGGCAGACAATGTCATGTACACCTGGGCCGGTCCGGAGATCGCTGTTGCGACAACGAAAGCGTACAGCACACAGCTTATCGCGCAGTACCTTCTGGCGATGAAGTTTGCCAAAGTACGCGGAACCGTTTCGCAGAATGACTTCGATGCGATGATCCAGAGCCTTGAGCGCCTGCCGGAGCAGATTTCCCTGCTGCTGTCCCACAAGGAGAACGTACAGCGTTTTGCCAACCGTTATCTTGCGGCAGAACACGTCTTTTTCATCGGACGCGGCATCGACTATGCAATCTCGATGGAGGGCTCCCTGAAGCTGAAAGAGATTTCCTACATCCACTCCGAGGCGTATGCAGCCGGTGAGCTGAAACACGGAACCATTTCCCTGATTGAGGACGGACGCCTTGTCGTAGCTGTGCTGACTCAGCCGGAGCTCTACAAGAAAACGATCAGCAATATTCAGGAAGTGAAGACACGAGGCGCGTTTGTCATGGCGGTAACGACCGTTGGCAATACAGAAGTGGAAAAAGTAGCCGACTACGTAGTTTACCTGCCGGAGACAAATCCGATTTTTGCAAACTCCCTGGCGATCATTCCGCTGCAGCTCTTTGGCTACTACGTATCGATCGGCAGAGGCCTCGATGTGGATAAACCGAGAAACTTGGCGAAATCGGTTACGGTAGAATAAAAACCGCAGCATAAAATTCCTCTTTTTTCAAAATTATCACAGTTTCAACACAATTCTAACGTACAATAGGCAGTAGAAAATAAAGAAAGAAATAAGAGCACTGTGTATTGGTGCCTGAGATAGAAAAGAGAAAGAGGGATCAGCCATGAGTGAAGAATTCAAAAAAGAAGAAATAAATGGTGAGGCAGCAGAGGAAACCAAAGCTGCAGAGCATACAGAAGAAGTAAAAGCAGAAACGACAGCAGAGCAGAGCGCGGCAGAGACGGAAAAACCGCAGGAAACCGCAGAAGCGCCGAAGGCGGAAGAAAAGAAAACGACAACCTACAGCTGGGTGAATCCGAAAATCAGCGGAAAGACCGGCGAGGAGAATAACAGCGCTTCCTACACCGGAAAACCGGACCCGTCGGAGGCAAAGGCAGAGCAGACATCTTCTGCAAAGACAGAACATTATCAGTACCAGTCACAGACACAGAGTGCTCCGAAGCAGGAAAAACCACAGTTTTCTGCCGTTACGCAGCCGCAGGATCACAAAAAGAAAGCGAAAAAACCAATGTCAGCCGCAAAAAAATGGGGCATGACACTTGCCATGGCAGCGTGCTTCGGACTCGTGGCAGGCGGTGTTTTCATTGGGACTGCAGCAGTCGGTACGAAAGTGATCGGTACAGCAACAGAGCAGAAGCAGGAAGTTACAATTCCGACGACCACCACAACAACGGCAGCAGACAGCAGTGATACCTCCGATACCGTAAAAGCAACCGGCGAGATGTCCGTGAAAGATGTTGCATCGAGTGCGATGCCGTCTCTGGTAGCAATTTCTACGACAACGGTGGAAGAAGTTGAGACATTCTTCGGAACCACAAGCCAGGAAGTTCCTGCAAGCGGAACCGGAGTTATTGTCGGACAGAACGACGATGAGCTCCTGATTGCGACAAACAACCACGTTGTCAGCGGTGCAACGTCTCTTTCCGTCAGCTTTATCGACGATGAGACGGTAGAAGGCCAGATCAAAGGTACCGATGCGGACAATGACCTTGCTGTTGTTGCAGTAAAACTTTCCGACATCAAGGACGAGACAAAGAGCCAGATCAAAATTGCCGTGATGGGAAATTCCGATGACCTTGAGGTCGGTGATCAGGTTGTGGCAATCGGAAATGCGCTGGGAACCGGCCAGTCCCTGACGAGCGGATATATCAGTGCAAAAGACCGTACGATCTCCAGTCAGGATGAGAGTACCGGCGAGACGATTACTTCTGAGGGACTGATCCAGACCGATGCAGCCATCAACCCTGGAAACAGCGGCGGCGCCCTTCTGAACATGAACGGTGAACTGATCGGCATTAACGAAGCAAAATACAGCTCCACACAGGTCGAGGGCATGGGCTTTGCAATCCCGATTTCGAAAGCGGAGCCGATTCTGCAGAACCTGATGAACCTGACAACAAGATACAAAGTCAGCGATGATAAGGCCGCTTATATCGGAATCAACATGGCGGATGTCAGCGCAGATGTTTCCCAGAACTACGGTATTCCGACCGGTGTCTGCATCATGAGCGTTGTGGACGGCAGCCCGGCAGCCGATGCGGGCTTCAAGAAAGGCGATGTTATCACCACGTTTGATGGAAGAAGCATCTCGAACGCCAAAGGCTTAAAAGAGACACTGACCTATTATGCGGCAGGCGAGACCGTAGATGTCACCGTACAGCGTGCGGACAACGGTGAGTACAAAGAAGTAACACTGACGCTGACCCTTGGCTCTGCAGCAGATATGCCGCAGACGAGCGGAAGCAGCAACGGAACCACAAACGATGGAACCGGAAGCTCCGATCAGAATGACCAGGGTATTCAGAATCCGTTTGGCAACAGATAAAAACTCGAAATAACTATTTCCTAAGAGAAAAAAGACGGACAGCACAGGAATATGAACGCCTGGCTGTCCGCCTTTTTCTGCATTTTTTGATATAATTTTTTGAATTTGTAAAATTCTTAAAAAAGTTGGTAATTTTTAAGAAAGTTTTTACTTGTGACCCTATGGCTTTTGGGCTATAATCAAGCTAGACCAAGCGATCTATTACAGAAAGGAATTTGAAAAATCATGTCAGAAGAGAAAGACAGAGTGGACGGTACCGCGGACGAAACGAAGGCGGAAACAAAAAGCTCTGACCATCATACAGAAGATACCTATGAAAAAGTCTGCTTCATGTGCCGCAGACCGGAGAGCAAAGCCGGAAAGATGATTACCCTTCCGGGAAACATCAATATCTGCCCGGACTGCATGCAGAAGAGCTTTGATACCATGAACCAGAACCCGGGCCAGATCAATGAGATGATGAATAATATGAACAACATGCCGAATATCGGCATGTTCGATCTCTCCGGGCTTTCCAACCAGATCCCGAACCGGCAGCGGGTAAAGAAAAAAGAAGAAAAGAAGAAAACAAAAGAATTTTCCATCAAGGACATTCCGCCGCCGCACCGGATCAAGGCGATGCTTGACGAATACGTTATCGGCCAGGACCGTGCAAAGAAAGTCATGTCGGTTGCCGTTTACAACCATTACAAACGTGTCTTTGCACCGCAGGACGGAAATATCGAGATCGAAAAATCCAACATGCTGATGATCGGACCGACCGGTTCCGGAAAAACGTATCTGGTGCAGACACTGGCACGCCTCTTAGATGTGCCGCTTGCCATCACGGACGCCACATCCCTTACCGAAGCGGGTTATATCGGTGATGATATTGAAAGCGTGGTATCTAAGCTTTTAGCGGCCGCAGACAACGATGTGGAGCGCGCGGAGCACGGTATCATCTTCATTGACGAGATCGACAAGATTGCGAAAAAGAAAAATACAAACCAGAGAGACGTCAGCGGAGAAGCCGTACAGCAGGGAATGCTGAAGCTCCTCGAGGGCAGCGACATCGAAGTTCCGGTGGGAGCCAACAGCAAAAATGCGATGGTTCCGCTCGAGACCGTCAATACCAGAAACATTCTCTTTATCTGCGGCGGTGCCTTCCCGGATCTGACGGACATCATCAAGGAGCGTCTGAACAAGACAGCTTCCATTGGCTTCCAGGCGGATCTGAAGGACAAGTATGATGGGGATAAGAACCTGCTGTCACAGGTGACCTTAGAAGACCTTCGGACTTTCGGTATGGTGCCGGAGTTCCTTGGCCGTCTGCCGATTGTATTTACGCTGGAGAGTCTCAATGAGGATATGCTGGTCGAGATCTTAAAAGAACCGAAAAATGCGATCCTGAAGCAGTATAAGAGACTGCTCGAACTCGACGAGGTGAAACTGGAATTTGATGATGATGCACTTCGCTCTATTGCAAGAAAAGCGCTGGAAAAAGATACCGGTGCGAGAGCACTCCGTTCGATCATCGAGGATTTCATGCTGGATATCATGTATGAGATTCCAAAGGACAGCAGCATCGGAGAGGTTATCATCACAAAAGACTATATTGAAAAGACCGGCGGGCCGACGATTCTCCTGCGCGGTCAGGAAGTTCCAAAGTTAGAGCAGAAATAAGGTAACTGGAAAACACAGCGGAGCAGACGTGAAACTGGCGTTTTCTTGAAATAAGAGATAAGAAAGAGAGGGTTTTAACTATGGCAGAGGATTTTTTTGGAAATTTAAGTAAAACACTGAAAAAAACAGTGGATACTGTGGGAAAGAAAACAGATGAATTCGTAGAAATTCAGAAGATCCGCACCCGTCAGCATGCGCTTGAGGATCAGATTGAGAAGAATTACCAGGATATCGGACAGATCATCTACAACCGCTATCTGAACGGCGAAGCATTCGACGAGAATCTTGCCGGCATCTGCAAAGATATCACCGATCTGGAAAAAGAGATTGCAGACTGCAGGGAAGACGTGGCAAACAAGAGAGGCCGCATCGTATGCCCGGCCTGCGGCGCAAGTGTTCCGAAAGATGCAGCTTTCTGCATGCGCTGCGGTGCTGCTATGCCGGAGAAGGAAGAAGAGCCGGAGGATGCCGAGTTTGTACACGTAGAACCGGAAGAAAAAGCAGAAGAAACCGAAGCGGCAGCGCCGGAAGAAGAGCCGGAAGAAGAGCCTGAAAAAGAAGCAGAGGTACCGGAAGAGGAATGATCTGGACCCTGCTGCCGGGAGCGGTTTTCCTTGCAGACGGATGCCTGAAAAAGAAGGCAGAAGAGGAGTTAAAGGAAAATGAGCAGATCCCGGTCTGTAAAGGACATATTGTCCTGCGGAAATGTCATAACCGCGGCGTAGCGGGCGGCGGCTCCGCGGACAGCACGAAGAAGGTGGAAATTCTCACCTTCTTTTTGCTGTCCGGACTGTGGGCGCGTCTCGGAGCGCTGGCGGGCAGACGTAAGTGTAAGGTGAAGAAGCTTGGGCTTGCGCTTACGATTGGCGGCGGCATGTCGAACTGGTATGACCGGCATAAGAGAGGTTACGTGACCGACTATGTCAGCTTCCGGTTTGGACCGGAGAAGTTCCGCAGACTTGTGTTCAATGTTTCTGATTTCTGTATTTTCTTCGGAATTGCGCTGCTGACGGCAATTTCCTGCCGGGAGTCCAGGTGATGCAGGATCTCCCGAAAAGCCCTGCAGATGGCGGGCTTTTCGGGGCAAAAAAGAAAATTTGAAATTTTTTGAAAAAATTTGAAAAAAGCTGTTGACAGATTCGGAATCATCTGGTAATATATGTTTTGTTGAACGGCACATGAGAGCCGCAAGACAAGAAATGCAGGAGTGGCGGAATTGGCAGACGCGCAGGCTTCAGGTGCCTGTGGTCGCAAGATCGTGTGGGTTCAAGTCCCATCTCCTGCATTATTTTTTTCGCTTTGCGTATCAAGAATTGGTCCGGTGGACCAATTCGGATTGCCCTGATGGGAAGTGTGAAAACTTTCCGTCAGGGTATTTTTATTTTTCCAGAAAAGAAAATAATTCCGACAGGACATTTTATGCCCAATACACACTTCAAAAGTATTCCAGAAAAGAAATTTCCGTAATTCGACAAAAATAGTTGAAATGTTTCCCTGGTTGTGATAGAATCTGAAAGATTAAAGTATGAGATGCATATTTCATACAAACTCAAAACCGAACGAAAAAGAAAGGAAAACGGTGGAATGATGAAAGCTTTTCTAATCTTAGAAGACGGGCATGTCTTTACCGGAACCAGCATTGGTTCACAAAAAGAAGTGATCAGTGAAATCGTATTTAATACATCCATGACTGGATATCTCGAAGTGCTGACTGACCCATCCTATGCGGGACAGGCAGTATGTATGACGTATCCTCTTATTGGAAACTATGGAATTTGTTATGATGATCAGGAGTCCTTAAGACCCTGGCCGGATGGCTATATTGTAAGAGAATTATCCCGTCTCCCCAGCAACTTCCGTTGCCAGGACACCATTCAGAATTTCCTGAAAAAGTTCGATATTCCCGGAATCGCCGGAATCGATACTCGTGCTCTCACCAAAATTCTTCGTGAAAAAGGTACCATGAACGGTATGATCACGACCAACGAAAATTATCACCTCGATGAAATTATTCCAAAATTAAAAGCGTATAATACCGGAAAAGTTGTAGAAAAGGTAACCTGCTCTGAAAAATCAGTTTTAAAAGGAGAAGGCTTTAAAGTTGCACTTCTGGATCTTGGCGCAAAGAACAACATCGCACGTTCCTTAAATGAGCGCGGATGCGAAGTGACCATTTATCCGGCGCTTACTACAGCAGAAGAGATCCTCGCCGCAAATCCGGACGGAATCATGCTGTCCAACGGCCCTGGAGATCCGAAAGAGTGCGTATCCATTATCAAAGAGATTAAAAAACTGTACGATTCCAATGTACCGATCTTTGCAATCTGTCTTGGACATCAGCTGATGGCACTGGCTACCGGCGCAGATACCCACAAGATGAAATACGGCCACCGCGGCGGAAACCACCCGGTCAAGGATCTGGCAACCGGAAGAGTTTATATTTCTTCCCAGAACCACGGCTACGTTGTAGATACCGATACCCTGGATCCGAATGTGGCAGTTCCGGCCTTTGTGAACGTCAACGACGGCACCAACGAGGGACTCAAATACGTCGGCAAAAACATCTTTACCGTACAGTTCCATCCGGAGGCATGCCCTGGCCCGCAGGATTCCGGATACCTGTTTGATCGATTCCTTGAGATGATGGGAGGTAACAAATAATGCCAAAGAATCCGAATATTAAAAAAGTTCTGGTTATCGGTTCCGGTCCGATCGTCATCGGACAGGCAGCAGAGTTCGACTACGCAGGAACACAGGCGTGCCGTTCCCTGAAAGAAGAGGGAATGGAAGTTGTTCTTCTGAACTC
>ENA-OPDD01002580-OPDD01002580.1-human-gut-metagenome-genome-assembly--contig:-NODE-2580-length-10908-cov-2.119875_pt1 | contig 10908 bp, 9 predicted proteins | sample MGYA00241574_ERZ501499 | MGnify/ENA primary metagenome ERZ501499 (study PRJEB25962, sample SAMEA2042576) | human gut metagenome | biome: human gut; feature: human-associated habitat; material: faeces...
CAAAACCTTTATTCCCCAGTTCAAATCTGGGTGTCGCCTCCAAAGACCGATTCCGATTGGAATCGGTCTTTTTTTCATATCTAAAAACAACGGATCCCTTTTGTAAGATCAGTTTTAAAGCAAACAGAAAAAATTACATCACAAAAGAATTTTCTGGAAGTTGCAAGAAAAAGTATCAACCCGAAAACAGAAAAAATATTGTGCAAAAGACAGTTTTTGACAGAAATCGACATTGTTTTTGAATAAGATTTAATTAGAAATCAAAAAACTTTAAAAAATCATGAGATTCTGGCAAAGAATCCACCGGATACTCTTGCAAAGGGTCAGAAAATATGATAATCTATTTCCAGAAATTTCCAATTATTGGTAAATGTTGGAAAATAATATTGAGGAGGAAAAGTTTATGGAATCTAAATTGAAAATCTTAATTTCTGACGATGATAAAGAATTTTGTGCGAGATGTACGGCAACTCTTCGTTCTTCCGGCTTTGAAACAACCATTGCACCAAGAGATGGACAGCTGATGCTTCAGATGATTCGTGATTATCAGCCGGATCTGGTATTGATGGATGTATTTATGCCATATTATGATGCAATCGGCGTGATCAATCAGGTGAAAGAATCGGGAATGCGCATGCCGATTTTTATGGTAATTTTAAATTATAACAATGTGATGCTGGAACGGGAACTGGTAAATTCGGGCGTTGCTTATTGTTTCTTAAAGCCGATCGATCCACAGTTGGTAGCAGAGAGAATCTTTCAGCTGACCGGAAGAAATGGAGCAGAGAAAACCGAAACACCAATGATACCAGCAAACCGTCCAAATCTGGAAGTGATGGTTACCGAGATCATCCATCAGATCGGTGTGCCTGCTCATATTAAAGGATATCATTACTTACGAGATGGCATTGTTCTGGCAGTTAAAGATCACAACATGATTAACTCTGTAACCAAGCTTCTGTATCCGACCATTGCAAAAATGAACAATACCACTTCCAGTCGCGTGGAGCGAGCAATCCGTCATGCTATTGAAGTTGCATGGGATCGCGGCGATGTAGATGTGCTCAACTCCTATTTTGGTTATACCATCCGCAACAGCCGTGGAAAACCGACCAACTCTGAATTTATCGCAATGATTGCGGACAACTTGAAGCTCCAGCTGAAAAACGATCAGAAATTTGGGAAATAATCCACAAAGATATCTTGCTTAAACCTCCTCCTCAATGAAAAGGGGGAGGTTTTTTAGAGGATTTTTCCAAAATAGTTTGCAAAACAACCGGGATGATATAGACAAAACTCGGAGAAACGGCTATACTGGGAAAAGTGAATTTTTTATCAAACTCATACAGGGGGTTTTTAGGATGAATAAACCAGTTTTGGTTGTTCTTGCAGCGGGAATGGGAAGCCGTTACGGCGGATTAAAACAGATTGATCCAATGGGAAAAAATGGAGAAAAGATTCTGGATTATTCGGTGTATGATGCAAAGCGTGCAGGCTTTGAAACGGTTGTTTTTGTAATCAAACCAGAAATGGAACAGGAATTCGAAGAAGCAGTTGGAAAACATCTGCGCAAACATATCGAGGTAAAATACGCGTTCCAGTCTTTGGATAAGCTTCCAGAAGGATTTTCGTTGCCGGAAGGAAGAACAAAGCCGTGGGGAACCGGACATGCGGTTCTTTGTGCGGCTGATGTCATTGATGCACCGTTTGCTGTCATCAATGCAGATGACTACTATGGTCCAAAAGGCTATCAGCTTCTGTTTGATCTCCTGAGCAGGGATGGGGAAAGCTGCTCAATGGTAGCTTATCCTCTGTGCAGTACTGTTACCGAAAACGGACATGTTTCCCGTGGTATCTGTGAGGTAAGCAAAGACGGATATCTCCAGACAGTCACCGAGCGGACCTGGATTGAATTGGGTAAGGATGGAATCGGATACAGTGAGGATGAAGGAGAGACCTTTACCGCTCTGGACCCTCAGGTTCCGGTATCAATGAACTTCTGGGGATTCCCACAGAGCGTCTTAAAACAGGCAAAGGAAGGTTTCCCACTTTTCCTGGAAAAGGCACTCAAAGAAAATCCAATGAAAGCAGAATATTTCCTGCCATCCATCGTCAGCCGCATGATCGAAAAGGATGGAGCAAAGGTTCATGTGTTAAAGAGCAGCGACCGTTGGTACGGTGTTACCTATCAGGAAGATAAGGAGACGGTTGTAAAGGCATTTGAACAGATGACTAAGGAAGGCTTATATCCACAGCCACTCTGGCAGGAATAAGCGGGAAAAGGCAGAAAGGAAACGACAGATGGAGAAAGAAATCATTGAGCAGGCACTAAAGTCCTGGAAAAAAATCGGTGAAGTAGTGGAGTTCATTCCGTACGGAAGCGGACATATCAACGATACCTTCCTTGTGACAACCAAGGAAAAGCAATATATTTTGCAGCGCATCAATACCAATACCTTCCGCGATGTGGATGGTTTGATGAGCAATATCGGTGAGGTAACCTCCTTCCTGCGTGAAAAAACACTGGAAGAGGGCAAAGACGCTGACAGAGAAGCAATGAGTGTTGTCCGCTGCGACGATGGGGAACGCTATACAAGAGATGATCAGGGAAATTGCTGGAGAATGCTGTCCTACATCGAGCACAGTGTCTGCCTGCAAAAAGCAAGAAATGAGCAGGACCTGTTTGAGTGTGCTGCTGCATTTGGAAAATTCCAGTATCTGCTTACCAGCTTCCCGGCAGAGAAATTAAGCGAAACTATTCCTCAGTTTCATGATACTGAAAACCGTTATCGCAACTTTGAACAGGCAGTTGCAGAGGATAAAATGGGAAGAGCGGCTTTGGTACAGCAGGAAATCGAGTTTTTGCGCCAGAGAAAAGAAGACTGTTCCTATATGGTAAACCTGCAGAAGAGTGGTCAGCTTCCTCTGAGAGTAACTCATAACGATACCAAGCTCAACAATGTTCTGCTGGACGAAACAACCATGAAAGGTCTTTGCGTAATTGACCTGGATACCGTTATGCCAGGACTTGCTGCAAATGATTTTGGAGACACCGTCCGTTTTGGAGCAAACGACTGTAAGGAAGACGAAGAGGATCAGAGCAAAGTTCACTTCCTGCTGGATTTGTACAAGGTTTGTGTCAAGGGATTTTTGCAGGAAGCAGGTCCAATCCTGACCGAGAAGGAAATCATGACCCTGCCATGGGGTGCAAAACTGATGACGTTGGAGTGCGGTATGCGTTTTCTGACCGATTATCTGGATGGAGACCACTATTTTAAAATCAGCCGCACCCATCAGAATCTGGATCGTGCACGCACCCAGTTTACTCTGGTGCGCCAGATGGAAGCATGCTGGGACGAAATGGTAGGAGCTTCAAAAGAGTATCTTGACGCAAAAAATCAGTAACCACTTTGCAAAAGGCAGAAAAAGGATTATACTGAAAGAAAAAGCGAAAAGAGGTCTTGTCTATGCGGTATGATCAGATTATCTACTATCCGCCTTTTGAGCGGCATTCTCTCCTTTTGCAGGTTACCTGCGGATGTTCGTATAATCAGTGCGCTTTCTGCAACATGTATAAGACAGTCGATTTTGAAGTTATCCCACTCAAGCAGATTATCGCAGATTTAAAGGATGCTTCCGGCTACAATCCTTACACCGAGCGTGTTTTTCTGGTAGGAGGAGAACCACTCTGTCTGCCTTTTGAGCAGATGAAGGAGATTTTGACACAGATTAAAAAATATTTACCATACTGTGCGTGTGTGTCAATGTATGCTTCGATTAAAAATTTGCGTGATAAGACGGTGGAACAGCTCAAAGAACTGCATCGTCTGGGACTGGGATTTTTATATATCGGTTTGGAAAGCGGAAGCGACCGCATTTTAAAGCAGATGAAAAAGGGACATACGGCTGCCGAGGCAGTGGAGCAGCTTAAAAAGCTCAATGAAGCACAGATCCCATTTAATTCGATTCTGATTTATGGCCTGGGTGGAACCGGTTGTGCAAAGGAAAATGCAGTAGAAAGTGCAAAAATGCTCAATCAGGTTCGTTCTGCCAACATCATCATGATGAATCTGACGGTTTTTCCGGATACGGAACTGGAAAAATGGTGCAAGGACGGAAGCTTTGTGCAGGCAAGCGGCAGAGAGCGCATTGAAGAACTGGCATATCTGCTGGAAGCACTGGAGCTGACCACACCGACAGGATTTTCCACAAGCCATGTCACCAATCCGGTCATGATTACCGGTACACTGCCTTATGATAAGGAAAAGATGCTGGAAGGCGTATATAAAATGCTGGGCAGCGGCAAAGAAAGCGATTTGCATGGCATTGTTTCAATCAGTGATGCAGCAATCGAACGATAATTGCTTTTGATAAGAAGAAAGAGGCATTCCGATGGGGAATGTCTCTTTCTTTTTTATCGTTAAAAGGTAAATTTTTACAGCAGCGTAAATTTCTGTAAATTGGCTGGTTCTCTCTGGAATCTGTGGCAAAATCATGTTATACTGACAATATCCGGCAAAAGTGGGGACAGGTGATTGGGCAGACAGAACAGGAAAAAGGCTCAGGATTTTGTTGCCGGACAGGGAAGGATGTTTTCATGCAGAAAAAAAGTGCAAACAAAAGATTAAAAACAGCAGGATGTGCTGTTTTGATTGCAGCATCGCTGCTTTCTGTACCATGCTATGCTGTCAGGGTACAGCCAATCGCGCAGGACGGCGTGGTCAATCAGATGTACGGGACAGACGAGCAGGAAATGCAGTTGTATCGGGCAGTCAGTCAGGCAGTCAGCGAAGGAAAAAAGACACTGGACTATACCTTTAAGACACCAATCAAAGATAAGGATACTTTCATCGAACTGTGCCGTCAGGCAGTTTATCAGGTGCGTCGGGACTATCCGGAAAGTTTTCTGGATAACCACACCGATTTCATGTATTATTATGATCAAAACGGCTATAACCGGGTTGTGTTTGAGTTTGGCTATTTAAATCTCAGCAGCAAGCAAAAGCAGGAGCTTTTGGACGAGGTAGATCGTATTGTAGCACAGGGAAAAGAAAAGACCAGCAATACAGTAGAGCTTCTCCAATATTTTCAGGAAACCCTGCGGGCAAAAAATGAGTATGACATGCAGGCAGCCAAAAGCGATTCAGATCATTACCCGACAGCATTTCATGCCTATGGAGCACTGATAGAGGGAAAATCGGTTTGTCAGGGATATGCTTATGCGTTTAAGATGCTCTGTGATAAAGCACAGATTCCATGCTGGATTGTGACAGGATACTACCGCGAGCCGCACGCATGGAATTATGTCTGGCTGGATGGAGAATACTATCAGGTCGATGTGACCTGGGATGATACAAACAATCGTGCCAGCGATTCTCCTTATTTTCTGGCAGGTCAGGATTATGCAAAGGATTATGTAGTCGAAGATAACAGCGCTCCGGGAGTCCTGGCAGAGCATTCTTATTTTGAACAGAACAAAACCCAGATACAGAAAAAAGACACTGCGGGACAGGAAAAGGGATCATCCCGTTCCAAAAGCCTTTCCTCCAGTGCCAGAGCATAGATAATGCAGGAAATTTGACAGAAAAGAAGGGGTCAACATGTCGCAGAAAAGAATCAAGGACTATGGCGTTATCGTAGGAGAGCTTCCAACTGGAAAGCTCAACAAGATCACCGATGTCAAAGGGGTGCGTGTGGGACATTGTACCATTGACAACGAAGAGCACAAAACCGGTGTGACCGTTATTATGCCGTGCGAGGATAATATCTTCGCTAACAAGATGCTGGCATCCAGTTTTGTCTGGAATGGTTTTGGCAAAACTGCGGGCCTGGTCCAGATTGAAGAACTGGGAACACTGGAAACGCCGATTGCTTTGACCAATACCCTGAACGTCGGTCTGGTCCATGATGGTTTAGTGGAATACATGGTTCAACGGTGTGAGCAGGATGGTGTAACCATGAAGAGCATCAACCCGATTGTCGGGGAGTGTAACGATAGCCACCTGAACAACATCTGCAAACGGGCGGTAAAACAGGAGCATGTTTTTGAGGCGATTGAGTCTGCAAGCGAAGATTTTGCTATGGGGGATGTTGGCGCCGGAAAAGGAACCATCTGTCATGGATTAAAGGGCGGAATCGGTTCGGCTTCCCGTGTGATCGAGATTGATGGAAAGCAGTACACCATCGGATTTTTGGTACAGTCAAATCATGGCAGATTGGCAGACCTTACGGTACATGGATGCAACATCGGAAAGAAGATTGCAGAACTTGCAGATGCCCCGAAAGGCGAATCGGATAAGGGAAGCATTCTCATGATTGCAGCAACTGACCTGCCGGTCAGCGAGCGTCAGCTGCATCGAATCCTCAAACGTGCCAGCGTAGGTCTGGCAAGATTGGGAAGTTTTGTCGGACATGGAAGTGGGGAAATTATGATTGGATTTTCCACAGCGACCAGAATCCGCTTTGACGAGCAGTCGGTTCAGACCAGAGAAGTAATTCCAGAAGGAAAGATTGATCTTGCATTCCGTGCTATTGCAGAATGTGCAGAAGAAGCGGTTCTGGACAGTATGTACTGTGCAAAGGAAACGACCGGATTTGAAGGACATCATGTAAACAGTCTTGCGGACTGGTTAGAAGATAACCGAATTAAAGAAATGTTATAGCGGCAAAAAAGAAGGGTGGTTTCACCCTTCTTTTGTTATAAAAGGAGGTCGAAAAACCAGTTTTCCGGTTGCCGCATCTTTCGTTGGGTGCTATAATAAAGAAAAATGATTTTTGTCATGCACAGTATAAAATGTGTGTGGAATGAATAAGAAAAGCGGGAGAGAGCGAAATGGCGTTTGTGGAATTTCATAATGTGAAAAAGACTTATCACACCGGTGAAATCAGCATTGACGCGCTGCGCGATGTTAATTTTCAGGTGGAGAAGGGCGAATTCTGCGTTGTAGTAGGTGCTTCCGGTGCCGGAAAAACGACCATCCTCAATATTCTGGGAGGCATGGACAGTTTAAGTGAAGGCTCTGTTTTTCTGGATGGAAAAGAGATCTCGGCATACAATAAACGCCAGCTGACCGAATTTCGCCGTTATGACATTGGGTTTGTGTTCCAGTTTTACAATCTGGTGCAGAATCTGACTGCGTTGGAAAATGTGGAACTGGCAGCGCAGATCTGTAAAAATCCTTTGCCGGCAGCGCAGGTTCTGGAAGCGGTAGGGCTTAAGGACAGAATGGGAAACTTTCCGGCGCAGCTTTCCGGTGGTGAGCAACAGAGGGTTGCGATTGCAAGGGCACTTGCCAAAAATCCAAAGCTTTTGCTCTGCGATGAGCCTACCGGCGCGCTTGACTATAATACCGGTAAGGCAGTACTGAAACTATTGCAGGATACCTGCCGCCAAAGCGGTGTGACCGTTATCGTTATTACCCATAACCAGGCGATTACCGCAATGGCAGACCGCATCATCACCGTCAAGAGCGGTACGGTCGTAAGCGAAGAAATGAATTCACACATTATACCGGTTGAGCAGATCGAATGGTAGAATCTGCTGAGCAAAAGAGGGGGATCGAATGGGGTCTTCAATGACAAAGACCACCCTGCGCGAGATACGGCAAAGTTTGGGCCGTTATATTGCGATTCTGGCAATTGTCGCGCTGGGTGTCGGTTTGTTTTCGGGACTGAAAGTTACCCGAAGTGCAATGGTAAAAAGTGCCCAGCAATATTTTGATGATACCAATTTTTATGATGTGCGCCTGTTGTCCACCATCGGTTTTGATACGGATGCAGCAAGGGAACTTTCCAGAGGAGAACGGATTTTGGACGCGCAGGGGGCAATCTCTACCGATGCCCTTATTATGGATGAACAGGGATCACAGAACGTTCTGAAGGTACACAGTTTGCTGGACAATCAGAATACGCCGGTACTGGTTCATGGCAGAATGCCGCAGTCACCGACGGAATGTGTCGTGGATGCGCAGGCTTTTGGGGAAGATTCGATTGGCACCATTCTGACCTTATCAGAAGAAAATGATGAAGATACCGATGAGATGTTTGAGCAGAAAACCTTCCGGATTGTTGGAACGGTCAATTCTCCATACTATGCAAACTATGAGCGAGGAACCACTTCGCTTGGAAACGGTACCATCCAGGGATTTATGCTGATTGAGCGTGAGGCATTTGACTGCGACTATGATACGGAGATTTTTGTCCGGATCAATACAGGAGATGCTCAGATTTATACCGATGAATATGATGATGCCATTGACTCGATGGAGGATTGGCTGGAAGAGTTTGCACAGCAGAAAGCGGATGAGCGATATGACCGGCTCAAATCAGAAGGAGAACAGCAGCTGGTAAATGTTAAGGAACAGCTTGCAGAAGAGGTAAGACAGGGAGAAGGTCAGCTGTACGACTCCAAAACAGAGCTTGACAGTGCAAAAACGGAGATTCAAAGCAGCAGAGCCCAGATTCAAAGCGGACAGATCGAACTGGATAACGGAAGAAATCAGCTCAATCTTCAGGAACAGGATCTTCTTTCCCAAAAAACAGATTTGATTTTAAAGAAGCAGGAGGTGCTTTCTGGACTAGATCAGGTTGCAGCTTTAAAAAACCAGGCACAGTATGATGCTTCTTCTTATGCACAGGTCTTAGCGCAGGAGCAGGAACTGAAAGCCAATCTTTTGGAGATTGAATCGGGACTAAATGAGATTGAAGCTGGTCTGGCACAGATTGAACAGAGCAGGCAGGAATTAAACGATCAGCAGGCACAGTTGACCGATTCCAGTATGCAGGTGGATCAGGCGCAGCGGGAGTATGATGCAGGATATCAGGAGTATCAGCAGGGTATTGCCGATCTTAACACCAGCACAGAGGATGCACAGGAAGAATTGGATGATGCACAGGACGACCTGGATGAGATGGAAGAGCCGGATGTTTATGTTCTGGACCGCAATACCAATATTGGTTATGCAAGTTTTGATAACGACTCCGCGATTGTAAACGGTATCGCAAACGTTTTCCCAATCTTCTTTTTCCTGGTAGCGGCTCTGGTCTGCATCACGACCATGAACCGAATGGTAGAGGAACAGCGAACCCAAATTGGTGTACTCAAAGCGCTGGGCTACAGTGAAGGGGTCATCATGGGAAAATACCTCTTTTATTCCGGAAGTGCTGCAGGGCTGGGATGTCTGCTCGGATTTTTTGGTGGCTCCATTATTTTCCCATTTGTCATTTGGCAGTCCTATGCGATTATGTACACAATGGGAGATATCCTGTTTGTGTTTGACAAAAAACTTGCACTGATTTCGATGGCGGCGTCGATGCTTTGTTCCATGGGTACTACCTATTTCAGCTGTCGATATGAGCTGGCGAGTGTTCCGGCACAGCTGATGCGTCCAAAAGCACCAAAGGCAGGAAAACGAATCCTTCTGGAATACATTCCGATTTTGTGGAATCAGCTTTCTTTCCTGGTAAAGGTTTCAATCCGAAATGTGCTTCGCTACAAAAAGCGTTTCTTTATGATGGTCGTTGGTATCAGCGGTTGTACAGCATTGCTGGTAACAGGATTTGGTGTCAAGGACTCAATTGCTGATGTAGCGGGACAACAGTTTGGTGAAATCCAGACCTATGGTATGAGCGTTTTGATGAATGAAGACTACACACAAAGTGAGTGGGAAGAAGTGGAAGACTATCTGCGGGAAGAAACTCAAGGATATACCCGGGCGGCAGAACGTTCGATGGATGTTCAGCTGGAAGATGGAACGACAAAATCCATCACTTTGGTCATGCCGGAGAATGTCTCTCAAATTTCTGATTATTGGAACCTTCATACAGAAGATGGAACACCAATTGCATATCCAGAGGAAGGTCAGGCGGTACTCAATCGTGAATTTGCCCGTCGAAATGGAATCGAAATCAATGATGTAATTTCGCTGAGCGATGAAGACGGACACGAATTATCCCTGCGGGTAACCGGTTTGAGTGAAAACTTTGTTTACAACTATCTGTATCTGACAGCAGAAAGCTGGGAAGCTCAGACAGGAGAAGAGGTAGAGTATCGCAGCATCTATATCAATACTCAGGGAGTAGCGGATGAACATGTACTGCTCGCTCGTCTGATGAACTTTGACGCAGTCAGCAGCGTTACCGTCAATGCAGACACTCTGGATAAATTTAACAGTATGATGTCAAGCCTTGACTATATCGTGTTGCTGATTATTATCTGTGCAGGTTCTTTGGCATTTATCGTTCTTTACAACCTGACAAATATCAACATTACCGAGCGTATCCGTGAGATTGCAACCATCAAGGTGCTGGGATTTTATCCAAGCGAAACGGCATCTTATGTATTCAGGGAGAATATATTCCTGACAGCAATCGGAGGAGGAGCAGGTCTTTTGCTTGGTAAGTGGCTGCACTGGTTTGTTATGGAACAGATCAATATTGATATGGTAAGCTTTGCACAGGTGATTCGACCACAGAGCTATCTTTACAGTATTGCATTGACCTTCGTCTTTGCATGTATTGTAAACCTTGTCATGTTTGGTAAACTCGAAAAAATTAACATGGCAGAGTCGCTCAAATCGATTGAATAATGAAAAAACAGACAGGATATTTCCTGTCTGTTTTTTTATGCATAATCAAAAAAACATTCTGAAAAATGCGTGAAGTTTGTTTAAATTGTTGTAAAAATAACAATGACGGAATTCCTGTAAAAAAATGTATATTTTCTATTTTTAGCAACAAAATGAAAGAAAACCTGTAATACTTTGTAGATATAGTACATTTAAAAACGAAAAAAATATAACATATATATAAATCCTATCGAAATTTGGCATTAATTGATAATTTTTATATTTATTGATTTTAAAAATAATTTTAGTTATATTGTTACAGTAAGTGGAATTTTCCTGCAGG
>ENA-OPDD01002581-OPDD01002581.1-human-gut-metagenome-genome-assembly--contig:-NODE-2581-length-10905-cov-2.602673_pt1 | contig 10905 bp, 10 predicted proteins | sample MGYA00241574_ERZ501499 | MGnify/ENA primary metagenome ERZ501499 (study PRJEB25962, sample SAMEA2042576) | human gut metagenome | biome: human gut; feature: human-associated habitat; material: faeces...
CCAAGTATCCAATACGTTCTCCCGGAAGTGACAGGGATTTACTGAAAGAATATCCTACAATCGTATTATCATAATATTTCGTCAGGTATGGAACTTCCACTCCATCATAAGCAAGTTCACGATATGGTTCGTCAGAAATCAGGAAAATCTCTGTTCCATATTCTTTCTGTTTGGCCTCCATGATCGCTGCTAACTTCTTGATCGTCTCCTCTGAATATACAACACCTGTCGGGTTATTCGGTGTATTTACAATGACAGCTTTTGTCTTTGGTGTAATTTTCTGCTCAAATTCATCAAGCTTTGGCTGAAAATCAACTGTATTCGGGGAAATCTCGACCAGAACTCCATCATAGTTGTTTGTATAAGAACGATATTCTCCAAAATATGGTGCAAATGCAATCACTTCATCTCCGGGATTGATCAGAGATTTTAAAATGACATTCAATCCACCTGCCGCTCCGACAGTCATGACAATGTTCTTGCCGGAAAATTTTGTATCAAATCTTTCATTCAGAGACTTTGCAATTGCCTCTCTTACTTCCGGATATCCACTGTTACTGTTCGTATAGCCATGAAGCACAACCGGATCTGTGTCATTGACCAGTTCGACAATTGCATCTTTTACAATCTGCGGTGCCGGAACATTCGGATTCCCAAGGCTGAAATCAAATACATTCTCACGTCCGTAAATTCCTGCCAGACGTGTTCCTTCCTCAAACATTGCACGAATAGCGGAACTGTTCGCTACCATTTTTTTCATTTTATCTGCTATCATTTTTCTATCTCCTTTTCATGTACATGTCCTTTTTCTACCATAAATACTGGTTTATAGGAAAGCTTTGCTTTTCTGAGTCCCTCAGAACCGGCATCATCTTCCCGATTCACATATTTGTAATCCATACACTCATGTTCTACAAATTGCTGATTGATCATAGTATATGCTCCGGGCACATCTGCATAAGCTTTTTCTATGTGAACAACAAATGTATCCGGGCAGATTGGTTCTCCGATGGTAAATGCTACGATTTTACCATCAATTCGAAGGATACCGCCCTTCAGGTCAAGTTCTTCAAAAAGTCTGAGTGCATTCATTGTCACACACATCTCTGCATTCTTATCTGTATCATCATTACAGCCATTCTCTTTTCTCCACTTCAAAGCCATCTGGAAACATTCCTCCAGATTCTCTTTTTTCATGGATTCGTAGCTCCAGCGTCCTTCAAATTCTTTTCGGAATCGATTCACATGGTTCTTCTTTCCATGCATCTTCTTACCAGACAAAGTCGCTAACTTCTCGCTTTCATAGACATAATCCGCTTCGTCCCGGTCATACTCAATCTCGAATCTTCCCGGATACCAGCTTTCCAGTCGTGCAAAATCATCCGGTGTCACATTATACATACGGAACGGATAACCTCGCTCCTCACTATATGTTTTCATCTTATCCAATGCACGCTTCACATGTTCATCTGTCCCTGCCGGAAATGCATAGGCAACATGTCCCTCATCTTCACTTTTGAACACCATGGCTCCTTCAACAATCGCCCATTTTACCGGGTACTGCCTGGACCATAAAAACACATTGACAAATGTACGTTCACAACTTCTGCTCGGATGCTCATCGAAATACTTTGTCATGATTTCCTTGTCTTCCAGCTCTGTTCTCTTAAAAATAATATCTTTCATTCTATGCTCCAATTCAAAACTAGTAAAGAGCACATCCGACGAAGAAATTCCCCGACATTGTACTCATCGCAGTTCTCGTCCATCTGATAACTGTAATTTTTACTCTTCCGAGTATAGCACATTTTCTATACTCATTACAAGGCATGCCACTGATATCATCTATGTGCTTTTTACTGCTCTGCCAAAAAACAAAGCTTCATAGCTGCAATATCTATGAAGCTTTAAGCGCTTTCTTCACAATCTCACTCATCAGTTTGGAAGCTCCCAAAAGTGCTGCCGGATCTACTGTGAATTTAGAATTATGCGCCGGATATTTCCCCCCGGTGCCCACATGAAAAAATGCTCCCGGAACCAACTCCTGATAACAGGAAAAATCTTCTCCTCCCATCTCCGGATGCTGCAAGGTTACATGGAATCCTTCTTCCATTGCTTCTTTTCGCACAAGTTCTGCCAGTTCTGCATCATTGTTCGTTGCCGGGCAGCCCGGGATCCATGTAAATTCCACCTGATAACCTTCCCGCTCCAGACCTTCAGCCTGTGCCTGCATCAGTTCCACAATCTGCTCTCGCACTTTGGGATTAAATGTGCGAACGGTTCCTTCTAACCTGGCGGTCTCTGGGATAATGTTCCAGCTTGTGCCTGACGTAAAACGAGTCACACTGATAACTGCCGTCTCCGTCGGACTGATTCTTCGGCTTACAATTTTCTGAAGACTTCCTACCAGTCTTGCTGCTGCCGGGATCGGATCCAGACCTGTCTGCGGGGCGCTTCCGTGACATCCCATTCCTTTTACCGCATATAAGAACCGGTCTACCGCCGCTGAAAATGGACCTGGTGCAATTGCAATCGTTCCGACTGGCATGTTTTGTTTTGTGTGAAGTCCAAAGATTTTTTCAATCTTATATTTTTCAAACATTCCGGTATTTACAACTTTTTCACCACCATGTTCTGCTTCTTCGGCAGGTTGAAACAATAAAATGACGGTACCTTTTATATGCTCTCTCTCTCCTCCAAGAAGTTTTGCCACTCCAAGAAGTGCTGTCGTGTGGAAATCATGTCCACAAGCATGCATACAGCCATCATTTTCTGAACTGTAAGAAAGTCCACTCTCTTCCAGGATCGGCAGCGCATCAATATCCGCTCTGATTGCAACAACACCCCCTGGCTCTTTTCCCTCGATCTTCGCAAGCGCTCCTGTATCAAGCCCCAGATCCAAAAGCTCCACACCTTCTGTCTGTTTTAATACATTTTTTACATAGTTGGTTGTCTCATACTCCTTTAATGCAAGTTCCGGATGTCTGTGCAGCCATTGAAAATGTTCCAATAAGTATGTCTGTAATTCTTCTGCCATCACGATTTTCCTCCTGTCTTATCTACCATTCTTTACAAATCCCTAGTTCAAGAATGCCTCTGCATTCAAAGCATCTCTAAGCTGATCCATTGCCTGCTTTAACGTCTGACGCGGACATGCGATATTGATTCGTTCAAATCCTTCTCCTACTGCCCCAAAAATAAATCCCGGATCCAGCCAGAGATTTGCCTTATCAACGACCAGATGTTCCAGTTCTTCTACTGATAACCCCAGTTCTCTGCAATCCAGCCAAAGCAGATAAGTTCCTTCCGGCTCAATAAGCCTGATTTTCGGAATCTCCTGTTTCAGATAATCCCGGACGAAGTCCACATTTCCCTGAAGATATACCAGTAACTCTTCCAACCATTCTTCGCCGTTTTCATAAGCAGCCTGACACGCTTCCATTCCCATCAGATTCGGCTGGCTGTAGCCCGCTTGCATCACTTCGTGTTTAAATGTTTCACGCAGCTTTGGATTGGAAATGATAATGTTGGAAAGTTGAAGCCCTGCCACATTAAATGTTTTTGATGGCGCGGTACATGTGACAGTAATATCTGCAATCTCTTCTGAAATAGATGCCATCATCTGATGTTTATGTTCTTTGTATACAATATCACTGTGGATCTCATCGCTGACAAGTGTCACGTGATATTTCAAGCAGAGCGCCGCAACCTTTTCCAACTCTTCTCTTTTCCACACACGTCCTACCGGATTGTGCGGGCTGCAGAAAAGTAATAATTTCACATCATTTTCCCGGATTTTTTTCTCCATATCCTCAAAGTCAATGGTGTAGTGCCCATCTTCTAATTTTAATGGACTTCCAATCAGCTTTCTTCTATTGTCTTCAATGACCTCTCTGAACGGGTAGTAAACCGGCTGCAGCATCAGAACACTTTCTCCCGGCTCTGTGTAGGCTTTTACTGCCATTGCAAGTGCAAATACAATTCCTGGTGTCTTGATGATCCAGTCACTCTCGATTTCCCAGTCAAATCTTCTCTTATACCAGGATTTCACTGCTCTGAAATAATCCTCCAGGGTATCACTGTACCCAAATATACCATGCTCTACAATCTCAAATAAGCGCTCTCTGACTGCTTTTGGTGCCTGAAAATCCATATCTGCCACCCAAAGTGGAAGTATATCCGCTTTCTTTCCTCTTACTGTCGCAAAATCATATTTTAAAGAATGTGTTCCTTTTCGATTGATTACTTTATCAAAATCTGTTGCCATATTTATTTTCTCCTTCATTTTCGCAATTGCCTGTTGTCTTCAAATATTTTAGGACAGGGACTTCTTTTAAAAGTACCTGTCCCAGATTTAATTTTCTTATTTCAGCTTTCTAATCTGTCTTCATTTTATAATAAAACTTTTATTGTTTCTTACAATTCTGCCATCTCCAAAAATGCTCTTGTACGTTCATTCTCCGGATTATTAAACAATTTCTCCGGTGTATTGTCTTCTACAATCTGTCCACCTTCCAGGAATAAGATTCTGGAGGCAACATTTTTTACAAAGCGCATCTCATGGGATACTACGATCATCGTCATTCCATCTGCTGCAATTTCTTTCATAACATCAAGAACTCCACCGATCCACTCCGGATCAAGAGCACTTGTTGGCTCATCAAACAGCATAACCTGCGGTTCTGCTGCAAGTGCTCTCGCTATTCCTATTCTCTGCTGCTGCCCTCCGGAAAGACGTACCGGGTATTCATCTCTCTTCTCGATCAGTCCGACACGTTCCAGCAAATGTTCTGCTTTCTCCACTGCCTGGACTTTCGGCATCTTCTGAACCCGAATCAGTCCTTCTGTAATATTCTCCAGAGCAGTCTTGTTCTTCCAGAGATTATAATGCTGAAATACCATGCTCGTCTTTTCTCTGAGTGCCCGGATTTGTTGTTTATTCTCTTTTCCGGCTTCAATTGTAACTCCATCAATGGTAACTCTCCCTGCATCTGGTACATTTAACCAGTTGAGAGAGCGAAGAAGCGTTGTCTTACCGCCTCCGCTTGGTCCGATCAGCGTTACAACTTCACCTTTTTCTATCTGAAAATCCAGATTTTTCAAAACCTGATTATCACCAAAAGCTTTACAAAGTCCTCTTACTTCTACTATCGACATCTTAACTTCTCCTCTCTTTTCTACGCACATAGGTCTCTATCTTTGCAAGCAGACGTTCCAAAAGCATACAGCATACCCAGTAAATCAAAGATACTGCAATATATACCTCAAAGTAACGATAAGATCTCGCTCCAACAATTCTTGCCTGTGCCATAATATCTACAACTGCAATGTTAAATACAAGAGAAGTCTCTTTTAATAATGATATAAAGTTATTGCCCAGACTTGGAAGTGCTACGACAAATGCCTGCGGGATTACAACACTTATAAGCGCCTGCCACTTCGTCATATTCAAGCTATAACAAGCTTCTACCTGTCCTTCATCTACGGACATCAATGCACTGCGGATAATCTCTGACATATATGCCGCTGCATTAAGTCCCAGTGTAATAATTGCGAATACGACCGGGTGGATTCCGTTAATATCAAAACTTGTTCCCCATGCTTCGTTCATCACACGAAGCAATATCGGGATTCCGTAATACACAAGCACCAACTGTACCATAGTCGGCGTACCACGGATAAATGATATGTATACTTTCGCAACTGTCTTAAGTACCCGTACTTCAAAATAACGGGCCAACGCAATAAAGAACCCTACGATCAGTCCTGCTACACAACTGGCAATTGTAATCAGAAGTGTGATCGACAGATATACTGCTATCTGCGGAATGGACTGTATCAGAAATTCAACACTAAATATTTTCCCCATCTCTTTTACACCAATCTTTCTCTTTTATTCGGAACTCTTGTGGTTTCCGGTACAACTTATGAATCGCCCTATAGAAATTCGTGCAAGAACGATTTCTGTATAACGGCGTATTGCACAAAATGCACGTCGCATCTCATACGGCGTGCATCTTACATTTTTCCTTATTTCTTTAAAGATATAAGACACTTTCTCGATTATAATTGTGGTGCATAATCTCCATCAAGATACTTCTCAGATAATTCTTTTAATGTACCATTTTCAATCAACGTCTTCAGACTGTCATCAATAATCTTTTTCAGCTTCTTTCCTGACTCGTCCTGTCTCAGAAGCATGTATGTAGTTGTCTCATCACCAGTCTCAAATGGAAGACACTCTAGTTCACTGTCAAGTCCCTGCTCTTTGAGAACATAATCAGCAGTTACTTTAATAGAAGCAATATGTGCATCTGCTCTTCCGTTAATAACTTCCTGAAGCATCTTGCTCATATCTCCATCTGCATACATAATATTGGCTGCTTTGTCCGGATGCTCTTTGTTATAATTCTCAAGCCAGTTTGTCTGTGCTCCTGAGGTTGCAGATACAATCGTTTTTCCTGCAATACTGTTTACATCACTGGAAATATCTGTACGGTCTTTTTTAAATACAATTGCTGCCTGAGTCTCTGTATATGGAATATCCGGGAAAAGATATTTCTGCTCACGCTCTTCATTCTTACCACACTGACTGGCAATCACATCAATCTTGCCAGACTCGAGAGCTGTAAAGATTCCATCCCAGCCTGTTGCTTCATATTTAAATTCAACATCTGGATTCAGATCATCAATTGCCTTCATAACTGCAATATCATATCCGTCCGGTTCGCCTTTTTCATTTACAAGGTTGAACGGAGGATATGCTCCTTCTGTTCCAACTGTATAAGTGGTAACTCCGGAATTGTCAGATTCTTTTTTATCATCTGCTGATTTTCCACAACCAACCATCATACTTGCTACCATTCCTGCTATCAATAATGTACTTAATACTTTTTTCTTCTTCATAACTGATCACTCCTTACAAGTTTTTTTCATTAGTTTTTATGTTCTTGACTTTTCCTATTATAATAGTAAGATTTTAGTTTGTCTATGTTTAGATTTTTATAGTTTGCTATAGGATATAATTATAGCAATATCTGAATTGATTGAATTGATTTTTGTTTTTCTTGACGTTTTCCTATATATACGGTATCATTAATTATATTATGTGTAATCATTTTTATTATATGATACCAAAAACTCAACAACATTATATTATAGAGAGAAGACGATAATTATAAAATCAGAAAAGAAAAAACAGGGTTTCACATTAGTAGAACTCATTGTGGTTCTGACAATCCTTGCAATTCTTGCCGCACTTTTGATTCCGGCTTTAACCGGATACATACGAAAGGCAAAAGAAAAAGCAATTATAACAGAAGCAACCGATACTTGGAAAGCTGCACAGGCAGCCATGTCAGAATGCTATGCTATGTATCCCGAAAGCTTTACAAACCCTGATCCCACTAAACCGCCATGCAGATTTGCAACGGAAATCGATGGCAAAAGAATAAAGAATCTGGGCAGAATTACGAACGCTGCTCTGGATGCTGTACAGAGAAATCCCAATGACAAAACAGAAATCAATACATCCAGCAGAAGAATTGCCCGACAGGTATTATCTTATCTGGATAGTGCTGATAAATCTAATGCACAGTACCTTTTCACTGCGCCTTCTGGAAAAAATACATGGGACACTACATTTAATGATTATTTTGGAGCAAAATATGATTCTAATGCTGTACTGCTTCAGATTTTCCATACAACAGACGGAAAAGTTGTTGCAATTAACTTTGGCAAAGACGGTTATATGGTGACAATAGTTCCCGGCAAGGAAACTACATGTGTGTATAACGGGAAATCTTTAAAATCAATCGAAGGCTAAAAAGAGGAGTCAGTTTGCTGCAAGCAGCATCTGGCTCCTCTTTTACCTGTCGCACGTATAGCTTATTCGTCCATGTTTGCGAGTTTTTTTGCTTGATCGGCAGCGATGCAGGCATCGATGATTTCCTGGATATCGCCGTTCATGATCTTGTCTAGTTTGTATAATGTCAGACCTATACGGTGATCTGTGACACGTCCCTGTGGGAAGTTATAAGTACGGATTTTCTCAGAGCGGTCTCCTGTTCCGATCTGGCTCTTTCTTGCTTCTGCCTCTGCATCATGCTGCTTCTGACATTCCAAATCGTAGAGTTTTGCACGCAGAAGTGCAAATGCTTTTTCTTTATTCTGCAGCTGTGATTTCTCTGTCTGGCTGTAGATTACAATTCCAGTTGGATAGTGAGTCAGACGTACAGCGGAGTCTGTTGTATTGACACACTGTCCACCGTTTCCTGATGCTCTCATAACATCGATACGAATATCTTTCTCATCGATATGAACATCCACATCTTCTGCCTCCGGCATAACTGCTACTGTGATTGTTGATGTGTGGATACGTCCGCCACTTTCTGTCTCCGGCACACGCTGCACGCGGTGTACTCCGGATTCGTATTTCATCATAGAATATGCGCCCTGTCCATCAATCATAAATGTAACATTCTTCATACCACCGATTCCAATTTCTTCGCACTCTACCAGTTCCACTTTCCAGCGTTTACTCTCTGCATAATGCAGATACATACGATAAATTTCTGCAGCAAAAAGTGCTGCTTCATCTCCACCGGCACCAGCACGGATCTCAACTACTACGTTCTTGTCATCATTAGGGTCTTTTGGAAGCAACAGGATCTTCAGCTCATGCTCAAGCTCTTCTACTCTTGCTTTCGACTCATTCAACTCCTCTTTTGCAAGTTCTCGCATATCTTCGTCAGACTCTTCATTCAGAAGTTCCAGACTTTCTTCAATGTTCTGCTTGCATGCTTTATATTCTTTGTATGCTTCTACAATTGGTGTAAGCTCACTTTGTTCTTTCATGAGCTTACGGAAACGGTTTGGGTCACTTGCCACATCCGGTTCCTGAAGTTCGCTCAAGATTTCTTCTAATCGAATTAGCAGATCTTCTAATTTATCAAACATCTCTATCTCCTCCTGTTTACCTGCAATATTACTATAACTGCCATATACCGGCGCAAACATTAAACATAATCCTCACTTCGGTATTCTCTATCCTGACCAATGTCTCACATTTTTGTTCGACTTGAATTTTCTACAACTCTTTTATTGTACATGCCACACACTACACGGTCAAGTCCTGCCAGATCCTTTTTCACATATATATTGCAAAATCCTGCATTTTTCATAAGCTTTGATACATCTTCTGCCTGGTCATGACCGATCTCGAACATGAGCCATGCACCATCATTCAGATGTGAAATGCTTTCGCTTACAATTCTTCTGTAAAAGTAAAGTCCGTCTTCATGTCCGTCAAGCGCAATCCACGGATCATGAAGCTTTACTTCGTCCTCCAGTCCCTGGATCACTTCCGTTCTAATATATGGTGGGTTTGACACAATAAGGTCAAAACTTTCAGATACATTTTCAAAAATGTCACTCTGTACCCATATAACAGGAACCTTAAGTCTCTGAGCGTTCTTTTTTGCTACTTCAAGCGCATCTGCTGATATATCTGCGCCAACCGCTTTTTCCCCTGTAATGTGCTTTCTTTCTGCCGCATACTTTAAAAGACTAATCAGTATACAGCCAGAACCAGTACACATATCCAGCACATACATATCCGGTCTTATCACTTTCAATGCTTCTTCCACCAGATTCTCTGTATCCTGTCTTGGTATAAGCACATGCTCATTAACAAGAAATTCATATCCCATAAACTCCTGACTTCCCGTAATATGCTGAAGTGGAATTCTTCGTGCACGCTTTTCCAGATATTCCCAATACCGTTTTGCTTCCTCTTCCGAAATATTTTTTTCCGGATTTCCATAGTAGGAAGCACGACTGATTCCAGTCACATATTCCAGTAAATACCATGCATCGATTTGAGCATCTGGTATCTGCCTGCTTTCCAGATACGCAGATCCTTCTTTATAAATCCTCTGCAGTTTTAAAGTTCTCTGCTTCATATGCTCTCCAATCAAATACTGCTTCTACTGCCTGTATCGCAACTTCTATCATCCCGTCATCCGGTTCACTGGTCGTCATCTTCTGGATTGCCATTCCAGGTTTACTCAGCAGATTAACAACTGGATTGTCACTGTTTCCCGCAAGCTTCAACACCTCATAGGAAACACCTGCGATCACCGGAAGCAGCACGATACGCACAACCACTCTCATAAGCGGTGACTCTACCCGGATCAGGAGCAGCAGAATAATACTGATCGCAAGCACGAAAAACAGGAAGCTTGTACCACAGCGTTTGTGCTGCCGGGAACTGTTCCTTACGTTTTCCACCGTGAGCGGAAGTCCGTGTTCAATGCAATTGATACACTTGTGCTCCGCACCGTGATACATAAATGTTCTCTGGATATCTTCCATCCTCGAGATCAGTAAAATATAGATAATAAAGATTCCGATTCTTACAAAGCCTTCGATCACTGTCCGCAAATGATAAGACGGAACAACCGGTTTCATCAATGATGACAGGAAATATGGCAGGACCATAAAGATCGCCACTGCAGCCACAATAGAAAATGCAACCGTCCCCGCCATCAAAAGACTTTCCTGTTTCTCTTTTTTCTTTTGTTCAGCTTCGGAAAAATTTTTCTCTTCCTCTTCTTCATAGAATGATGCTGAAAATGTCAGTGTCTTAATTCCCAGTACCATAGAATCAATAAAATTGAACACTCCTCTGACAAACGGAATTGTCGTCAGTTTCTTATATCTGCCGGTAACACTGTGAAATTCCTCTGTCTGGACAAAGATCTCCCCGTCCGGCTTCCTGACAGCTACGGCATAACGGTCCCGATTCTTCATCATGATACCTTCCAGCACCGCCTGTCCGCCAATATTCGATGATTTCATATACTCTCCTTCATATATTCTGTATCATTACAAGTTCTATATAAT
>ENA-OPDD01002584-OPDD01002584.1-human-gut-metagenome-genome-assembly--contig:-NODE-2584-length-10897-cov-2.194798_pt1 | contig 10897 bp, 8 predicted proteins | sample MGYA00241574_ERZ501499 | MGnify/ENA primary metagenome ERZ501499 (study PRJEB25962, sample SAMEA2042576) | human gut metagenome | biome: human gut; feature: human-associated habitat; material: faeces...
TCAGCTGGGACTTCCTGACGAAAGCGCCGGAAGAGGGAATGACGAAAGGGGGAATCTTCCCGGCGATCGTCGGAACCTTCTACCTGATCGTCGGAAGCAGTATCATCAGTTTCCCGATCGGGATCATGAGCGGCATCTACATGAATGAATATGCGACAAACGGCAAAGTGGTCCGCTTCATCCGTATCATGACAAATAACCTGAGCGGAGTCCCGTCAGTCGTATTCGGTTTGTTCGGTATGTCGCTGTTCGTCAATGCACTGGGTTGGGGAGATTCGATCATAGCCGGTTCGTTTACGCTGGCATTGATGTCGCTTCCCCTGATTATCCGCACGACGGAAGAAGCTCTGAAAAGTATCGACGACTCGTTCCGGCACGGTAGCCTGGCTTTGGGCGCAACGAAGTTACAGACCATCCGCCGTGTCGTGCTTTCCCGAATATCATCACCGGCCTGATCTTGTCGGTCGGACGCGTATCGGGCGAAACAGCTCCGATCCTGTTCACCGTGGCAGCCTATTTCCTTCCCCAATTGCCGGGAAGCATCTTCGACCAGTGCATGGCACTGCCTTATCACTTGTATGTAATATCCACGAGCGGAACGGATATAGAAGCCTCCCGCGGCATGGCATACGGAACGGCTTTGGTGTTGATTGCCATCGTCTTGGTTGTCAACCTGCTGGCAAATCTATTGCGTAATTATTTCGCTAAGAAAGTAAAAATGAATTAATTGAAAATTATTTATGATAAAGATTGATGCTCAAAACGTAGATTTCCATTACGGAGACTTTCATGCGCTGAAGAACATTTCGATGCAGATAGAAGCCAACACCTCGGTAGCCTTTATCGGCCCGTCGGGTTGTGGCAAATCTACCTTCCTCCGTTTGTTCAACCGCATGAATGACCTGATCCCCGACACACGTCTGGAGGGTAAGATATTCATCGACGGGCGGGACATATACAGCAAAGGGGAAAAAGTCGATACGCTCCGTAAAAACGTCGGGATGGTGTTTCAGAAACCGAACCCGTTCCCGAAGACAATTTTTGAAAATGTGGCTTACGGTCTACGCGTAAACGGCATTAAGGATAACGGATACATCGAAGAAACCGTAGTCAAAAGCTTGAAGCAGGTCGTTCTCTGGGACGAGGTCAAGGACAAGCTCAAGGAGTCGGGCCTGGGTCTTTCGGGTGGACAGCAGCAGCGCCTGTGCATCGCCCGCGCACTTGCCGTGCAGCCCGACATTCTGCTGATGGACGAGCCGACCTCGGCACTCGACCCTGTGTCGACGCTGGTGGTGGAGCAGCTGGCCTGCGAGCTCAAAGAGACCTGCACGCTCGTGGTCGTTACGCACAATATGCAGCAGGCGGCGCGTATCTCCGATTCGGTCGCATTCTTTTTGCTGGGTGAGCTGGTGGAGCACGCGCCCACCGCGCAACTCTTCAAGAATCCGACCGATCCGCGCACGGCGGATTATTTGACGGGGCGTTTTGGCTGATACCATCTAGTAAAGGTACCTTTAGGGTTAAGATGCGGTCATGCCGGCCGCAAAGGGGTTCAACATGATCTATTACGTCGAGGACGATGACAACATCAGGGATTTGACGGTCTATGCACTGCGCAAGCAGGGGATCGAGGCCGAGGGCTTTTCGTGCGACGGTGAGTTTAAGGCTGCCGTGGCGCGACGGGTACCCGATGCCGTCCTGCTCGACATCATGCTGCCCGATACCGATGGCTTGGCGATTATGCGTCGACTGCGTGCCGATCGCCTGACGGCGACGGTGCCCATCATGATGCTTACCGCCAAGGACACCGAGCTCGACAAGGTGATGGCGCTCGATGGCGGTGCCGACGATTACCTGACTAAGCCGTTTTCGCTCATGGAGCTTGCGAGCCGCTGCCGCGCACTGCTGCGTCGCGGCGGCATGGTCAAGCAGGCGAGCGATGTGCTCAGCGTGGGCGACATCGTGCTCTCGCCCAGCCATCGCGAGGTGACCGTTGCCGGCGAGCCGCTTAAGCTCACCCTGCGCGAGTTCGACCTGCTCGAGTACCTCATGCGCAAGCCCGGCGTGGTCTTTACCCGCGAGTCGTTGCTGCAGAGCGTGTGGGGCTGGGACTTCGACGGCGGTTCGCGCACCGTTGACGTGCACGTGCAGACGCTTCGCCAAAAACTGGGCGAGCATGCCAGCGCCATCGAGACCGTGCGCGGCGTGGGCTACCGCTTGGCCGAGCCTTCTGCCGGTGATGGTGCCGAAGGTGACGACACCGCGGCCACCGCATCGGAGGAGTAACCCGTGGTCTTCGCCCCCCAGGGAAAACATACGCTGTCGCACCGCGTTTTTGTGACGATCTTTGTCTGCGCCATGGCGGTTATCGTGGCGTTTACGGTGCTGGGTGCGTTCTTTGTGCAAAACACCTTGGCGGATGCCACGAGTGCCAATCTGGCGCAGGAAACCGAGCTCATTGCTGCCGCCCTCGACGAGCAGCAGGAGCCCATCCCGTTCTTGCGTAGCCTCGATCGCGAGGACTTGCGCATCACGCTGATTAACAAGGATGGATCGGTTGCCTACGACAACGAGGCGTCGCCTTCCACACTGCCCAACCATGGCGATCGCCCCGAGGTCATCGAGGCCTTTGAGAGTGGTTCGGGTTCCGCGGAGCGCGCAAGCTCTACGCTCGACGAGATTATGCTGTATCGCGCCGTCGCCCTTGATAACGGCCAGGTTGTCCGCTTGGCGCAGGCCCAGCCTGGCGTTGCGGCGATTTTGCTGTCGATGGTGGCGCCGATGCTGCTTATCGCAGCAGCGGGTGCGGTACTCTCGTTTTTTATGGCGCGCCGCGAGTCCCGTGCCATCATCGCGCCGTTGCAAGAGGTGGATTTGGACCACCCACGCCGTAGCTATGAGCACGCCTATGCCGAGATGGTCCCCATGCTTGAGCGTATCGAGTCGCAGCGCCAGGAACTCAAGCGCCAAATGGCGGTGCTGGCGGACAACGACCGTATGCGCCGCGAGTTCACGGCGAATATCACCCATGAGCTTAAGACGCCGCTTACGGCGATTTCGGGCTATGCCGAGCTCATCGCAAACGGCATGGTCGAGGGCGAGGACGACCTGCGCAACTTTGGCGGTCGCATCTATCGTGAGGCGGGCCGCTTGGCAGCGCTTGTCAACGATATCCTTACGCTGTCTAACTTGGACGAGGCCGAGCGTGCAACTGAGGGCGAGGCGGTGCCCATTGGGTCCACGGAGCCTATTGAGCTCTCGCGTGCCATCTACGCGGTTGAGCAGCGTCTTGAACAGGTCGCCCGTCAGGCGAATGTGACGATAAGTCATGAGACCAAGCCTGTGGTCATCGAAGGCGTGTCGCGCTTGATCGACGAGCTCATCTATAATCTGGCAAGCAACGCCATCCGCTACAATCGACCCGGCGGCACGGTTACGCTGCAGTGCGGCACCAACGACGAAGGCCATCCGTTCCTTGCGGTCGCCGACACGGGAATCGGTATCGCGCCTGAAGAACAGGGCAAGGTATTTGAGCGGTTCTATCGCGTGGACAAGAGTAGGTCCAAGGCACGCGGCGGAACCGGCCTGGGGCTTGCCATTGTCAAGCATGCGGCCCTGTATCATCACGCCACGCTCGATTTGTCGAGCGAGTTGGGCGTGGGAACCACCATTACGGTGACGTTTCCCATACAGCAGGACGAGCCATTCGCATAGCGATACAACATAGATATTGATGCAGACGCCGCATCGGACTTTCTGGTGCGGCGTTGTTGTGCAATTTTACGATTGCTTCCGACATTTTTACAGGAGAGCCTGTTTCTTATGTATAGAGTTTGGTCTCGGTAAAAAGATGCGATAACATACGGACAGTTTTGTCAATCCGAACTGGGGAAATGAAAGGCAAGCTGCATGACCCTTCTCGAACTGTTCCAGCTGCTGAAGAAGCACCTTCAGCTGGTCATCACCCTTCCGGTGGTCTGCGCGATCGCCATGGGCATCGTGTCCTTCGTTGCGATGGACAACACCTATACCGCGACGACGAGCATGTACATTCTCGCCAAGACCGACGATAGCGGTCAGATGAGCTACAACGATCTCTCGGCGAGTCAGATGCTTTCCAACGATATCGCCACGCTGCTGGATAGCGATAGCGTTAAGAGCGGCGCAGCCAATGAACTGGGCCTCACCGATCTGGATGACTACAAGGTGTCTGTTTCCTCCGAGACCACCACGCGTGTCATTACGCTTTCGGTTACCGGCACCGATGCCAAGGAGACGGCTAAGGTCGCAAAGGCCATGGCCAGCTCGGTGAGTACGGTCGCTCAGAACGTCGGCGCTGCCCAGAGCATCAACGTTATCGACGAGGCTAAGACCCCCGAAGCCCCCAGCGGTCCCAAGCGTATGCTGTACGTTGCTGTCGCGTTCCTCGCCGGTATCTTTATCGCAGTTGCCTATGTCGTTTTGGCAGACATGCTCAATACCCGCATCCGCGGTGCCGAAGAGGCAGAAGAGCTCCTGGGCATTCCCGTTGTTGGCCGAATTCCGGCTATGAAAGGTGGTAAATAGGCATGGCTAAGGCAAAGAACACCGATAAGCTCGTTGTACAGAATGCCGCCAAGACCCTTCTGGCCAACATCCGCTTTGCGAGCGTGGACGACCCCATTCGCACCATCACCGTTACGTCCTCGATTCCCAACGAGGGCAAGTCTACGGTTTCCATCAACCTTGCCCAGGCTATCGCCACGAGCGGCAAGTCCGTGCTCCTGGTCGAGGCCGATATGCGCCGCAGGTCCCTTTCCGATATGCTCGGCGTTCGTTCGCGCGGCGGACTCTATGCGGTCCTTTCCGAGCAGATCTCCATTGACCAGGCAATTGTCGAGACGGGTCAGAAGAACTTCTACTTCCTCGATGCCGAGCCGCATATTCCCAATCCTGCCGACATCATCGTCTCTCACCGCTTTGCCAAGCTGGTAAAGGCACTGTCCGCCAAGTTCCAGTACGTCATCTTTGATGCTCCCCCGGTCGGCACCTTCATCGATGCTGCCGAGATCGCAAGTCTGACCGACGGTGCGCTTTTTGTCGTGCGTGAGGATTTCACCAAGCGCGAGGAGGCGCTCAACGCCATCGGTCAGCTTAAGAAGTCCGAGAAGGTCAAGCTCATCGGTACCGTTATGAACTACTGCGAGACCGAGACCAGCGAGTACTACTACTCCTACTACACCAAGGACGGTAAGAAGGTGAAGAAGGGCTCCGACGATCAGGGGACTTCCAAAAAGGGCATCTTCACCAACCGAGCAAACGTTTAGTTGATTAAGGCTGACCTATGCGTGACATTCATTGCCATATCTTGCCGGGTGTAGACGACGGCGCCGCCGATCTCGATGAGAGCTTGGCGATGCTCGAGGCTGCCAAGCGGGCCGGTGTAACCAGAATCGTTTGCACTCCTCACTGCCGTGATCCCTATTTTGATTACGACAAGATGTGGGATGCCTTTGAGCTGCTGCGTGATAACGCTGACGGTTTTCCGCTCCAGATGGGCTTCGAGGTCAACCATCGAAAGCTCGTTGAGCTTGGTATCGATGCCGCGGAGCACTTGCATTTCGATGGAACCAACGAGTTTCTGCTCGAGCTTTCGACGCATGCCGATGCGTATGCGTTTAGAGAGTACGAGAACACGATTTACGATTTGCAGTGCCGTGGCTACCAGGTGATCATCGCTCATCCTGAGCGCTATCGTGCGGTTCAAAAGGATGTAAGCGTGGCGGAGCGCCTGGTCGATATGGGCTGCAAGCTGCAGGCTTCGGCGGACTTTATTGCCGGCGGTCGCTTTGGTCGCGAGAAAAAGCCGGCACAGCGCCTGTTCGATCAGAACCTGTACAGCTTCATCGCGAGCGATGCCCATAACGTGGGTCATTACGATTGCCTGGCGAAGGCTCGCGCGAAGTTTAGCGTGCGCGGAGCTCATTTTCGCTAAAATCTGTCCCTAACGTTCGCATTGAATGAAGGGGCAGCCATGGATATTCAACTTAAGACGGGATGCTTTGATGACGCGGCGTTGGTGCGCCGCGTCGTTTTTATGGACGAGCAGGGCTACGAGAATGAGTTCGACGCTATCGACGAGGATCCAAACTGCATTCATGTGACGCTCTATGTAGACGGCGAGCTTGCCGGTTGCTCGCGCGTGTTTCCCGAAGAGCTTGAGCGCGCGGCTGACGCAGAGGCTCCGGTGTCGCCGGCGTGCGACTTGGACGAAGGTGTCGCGGCGGGGGAGACCTACATTATGGGGCGCGTCGCCGTGCTGCCGGCTATGCGTCGTCGCGGACTGGCGAGTGCGATCGTCGAGGCCAGTGCTTCGTGTGCACGCGATGCCGGCGCTAAGCTTATTAAGCTGCATGCGCAGGAATACGTGCTGCCGCTCTATGTAAAGGCGGGCTACACGCAAATTGCCCCGGTAGATTACGAAGACGAGGGCCAGCCCCATGTCTGGATGGCCAAGCGCGTAGATGGCAGATAGGGACGTTCCTTTTCTGCCGGCAGTTGGGGCACTCCTTGGCAATTGGCGCATCGGAGCGCTTAGACATACAGTTTTTCGATTCCGTATGTATATATGCGCGTTAATGGGTTATAAAATCTAAGTCTGAACATAGCAGGTCTGCGATGCGGCTCGGGCGACCGGGCCGTTTTTGCGGACGGGGGTAGCGCGAAAGGACTGCACATGCGTCAATTTAAGACCGAGAGCAAAAAACTGCTCGACCTCATGATCAACTCCATCTACACCAATAAGGAAATCTTCCTGCGCGAGCTTATCTCCAACGCGAGCGACGCCGTCGACAAGCTCAACTTTAAGAGCCTGCAGGACCCGAGCGTCAAGATCGACCAGGGCGACCTGGCTATTCGCGTTTCCTTTGATAAAGACGCCCGCACCATTACCATCTCGGATAACGGCATTGGCATGACCGCCGAGGAGCTCGAGCGCAATCTGGGCACCATCGCCCATTCCGGCTCCGAGGAGTTTAAGACCGAGAACGCCGAGCAGCAGGGCTCCGATGTCGACATCATCGGTCAGTTTGGCGTGGGCTTCTACTCGGCTTTTATGGTCGCCAGCCATGTGAAGGTCGTCAGCCGCGCTTATGGCGAGGATGTCGCCCATGTGTGGGAATCCGACGGTCTTGAGGGCTACACCATCGAGGACGGCGAGCGCGCCGAGCACGGTACCGATGTCATCCTGACGCTGCGCGAGAACGAGAAGCTCGATGCCGACGGCGAGGCCGAGACCTACGATCGCTTCCTGACCGAGTGGGGCCTCAAGAGCCTGATTCAGCAGTACAGCAACTATGTGCGCTACCCGATTCAGATGATGGTGTCCAAGAGCCGCCAGAAACCCAAGCCCGAGGACGCCGGCGACGATTACAAGCCCGAGTATGAGGACTACCAGGAGCTCGAGACCATCAACTCCATGACGCCGATTTGGAAAAAGCGCAGCTCCGATGTTGAGCAGAAGGACTACGACGAGTTCTACAAGTCTACGTTCCACGACTTTGATAATCCTGCGCGCACCATCAGCTTCCACGCCGAGGGCACGCTCGAGTACGACGCCCTGCTGTTTGTGCCGGGCCGCGCGCCGTTCGATCTGTACAGCAAGGACTACGAGAAGGGCCTGGCGCTCTACAGCTCAAACGTGCTGATTATGGAGAAGTGCGACGACCTGCTGCCCGACTACTACAACTTTGTGCGCGGTGTCGTGGATTCCGCCGACGTGTCGCTCAACATCTCGCGTGAGACGCTGCAGCAGAACCGTCAGCTCAAGGCCATCGCCAAGCGTGTGGAAAAGAAGATCACCGCCGACCTTGAGGATATGCGTGACAACGACCGCGAGGCCTACGAGAAGTTCTTTGAGAACTTTGGCCGCGGTCTTAAGTACGGTATCTACTCGAGCTATGGCATGAAGGCCGATGAGCTCGCCGACCTGTTGCTGTTCTGGTCTGCCAAGGAACAGAAGATGATTACCCTGGCCGAGTATGCCAAGGGCATGCCCGAGGATCAGAAGGCCATCTACTACGCCGCCGGCGACTCGCGTGAGCGCTTGGCCAAGATGCCCGTGGTAAAGGGCGTGCTCGACCGCGGCTATGACGTGCTGCTGCTGACGCAGGATGTGGATGAGTTCACGTTCCAGGCTATGCGTGAGTACGTTGCCGCCGATATGCCCAAGATCTATGAGGACGACGCAGCTCGCGAGGCTGCCGAAAAGGCTGTGGCCGACGGTGCCGAGCCCGAGGTCGAGGATCGTCATCTGGAGCTCAAGAACGTCGCGACCGGTGATCTTGACCTGGCGACCGAGGACGAGAAGAAGGAGGCCGAGGACGCCACCAAGGAGAACGAGGACCTCTTTAACGCCATGAAGGAGGCACTCGGCGACAAGGTCGAGAAGGTTGCCGTCTCTGCGCGCCTGACCGATGCTCCCGCGTGCATCACCACCGAGGGCCCGCTTTCGCTCGAGATGGAGAAGGTGCTCCAGAAGGGTCCCGAGGGCGCGCCCGACGGTATGCCCAAGAGCCAGCGCGTGCTCGAGCTCAACGCCAAGCACCCGGTCTTTGCCAAGCTTGTCGCTGCCCAGAAGGCAGGCGACGCCGACAAGATCAAGCAGTACTCCGGCTTGCTCTACGATCAGGCCCTGCTGGTCGAGGGCATCCTCCCCGAGGACCCCGTGGCCTTCGCGGCGGCTGTCTGCAACTTGATGTAGTTCGGGGATACGGCACCGTAACTAGATTAGAACGAGAGTGGATAATCTCCCACTTTTGGCTCGAATGCGGGCTTGAAGTGGGAGATTTTCCACTCTCGTTTCCTTTTGAATGATCCCTTCGTCCCCAAGGGATCATTTATTTGTGCGGGTTGTGGTTTTGTGACCTGCTGAAATTTAAGATACTGTACATCTGTACGCTAACTCATCTTCGTAGTATATTGCTACCCGCAAAACTCAGCACCATTGTGCTTTGAGACGTTAAAGCGCCTACTACAATGGTTGTCGATAGTACGATTCGATTCAACGACAGGATGGATGGTCCAAGCGTGAGTCTCGGCAGCAAACTATCCAACGCAAAGGTCTCCTTTGCGATATTCAAGCGCGACATTAAGCGACTGCTTGTGAACCCCGTCGCCTTGGTGGTTACCCTTGGCGTGTGCGTTATTCCCTCGCTGTATGCCTGGTACAACATCGTGGCCAACTGGGATCCGTACGGAAACACCCAGGGCATCAAGATTGCCATCGCCAACAACGATCGGGGCACCCAAAACGACCTGGTGGGCGAGCTCAACGCGGGCGATCAGGTCGTCGATCAGCTCAAGGAGAACGATCAGCTGGGCTGGACCTTCGTCGATTCTGCGGCCGATGCCAAAGAGGGCGTCGAGAGCGGTGAGTACTATGCGGCCATCGTAGTCCCCAAGAACTTCTCGGATAACCTGGTTTCGATGCTCGACGGCAACTACCATCAGCCCAAGCTTACGTACTACGTCAATGAGAAGAAGAGCGCCATTGCGCCCAAGGTTACCGATACCGGTGCAAACACCATCGAGGAGCAGATCAACTCGGAATTTGTCTCCACGGTGGGCGAGACCGTTGCCAGTATTGCCAAGGATGCCGGAGTCGATTTAAAGGACAAGGCAACCCAGACTCAGGACTCGCTGGCAAGTTCGGTGTCCGAGGCATCCGATACCTTGGGCGAGGTGCGCGATTCGATTGGCGACATGAATGCCGCCATCGATAAGACGAGTGGCGCTATCGCCTCGGCTGATGCGGCACTTGCCGGCATGCAGGGTCAGGCGCCGTCACTGACGCAAGCGATCTCTCAGGGCAACGACCTGCTGGGTGAAGCTCGCACCACGGCGGGCAACTCTATCGCCTCGCTCTCCAAGGCGCTCTCGGAAGGCAGCCTTGCGCTCACCAAGACGTCGGCCTCCGCGAACGCTGCCATCGGCAAGCTGACGGGCACGGTCGCATCTACGACTACCCGTATCGACAACTCGCTTGAGTCTCTCCAAGCGACGATCGACCACAATAAGGCCGTTATCGGGCACTTGGAGATTCTCGCCAATGACACGTCGACAGGTTCCGAGGAAATTGACGCGCGCATTGTATCGACCATCGATTTGCTTCGAGAGCAGAATGAAAAGCTTCAGAGCATCAAGGACGGTCTGTCCGCGCAGTCGAGCGCCATGGCGAATGACGCCGCGGCTGTCTCGGGTGCCAGCGACGCTATCAATAACGCAATTCAGACCGGTGCGACCAACCTTGGCCAAGCCCAGACGGACTTGGGCCAAAACGCGCTGCCGAAGGCCTCGAGCGCGCTCGATTCCTTTGCCGCCGTCTCGGGTGATCTGACGGGAATCGTGTCTGGCCTCACGCCTACTATTGCAAGTGCGCGCGGTACACTTTCGCAACTCAACGCCACGCTCGGTCAGGCCAAGACCACGCTGTCCCAGACCGATGCCTCGCTTGCCAAGGTCCAGGACAAGCTCGCAACCGCCGCCAACGACATCGCGGCGCTACAGACCTCCGAGTCCATGGGCGAGCTGGCCGGCCTGATGGGCGTCGACGTCGATGATGTTGCAGACTTCATGGCATCTCCGGTCGAGCTGACCTCAAAGTCAATTTACCCGGTCAAGAGCTTTGGTTCGGGCATTGCCCCGTTCTATACCAATCTGGCGCTGTGGGTGGGCGGCTACGTGCTTATCGCCATCTACAAGCTCGAGGTCGACCGCGAAGGCATCGGCAGCTTTACCGCGCGTCAGGGCTACTTTGGCCGCTGGTTGCTCCTGGTGATCCTGGGCGCGTTGCAGGCCATCATCGTTACGGTAGGCGATCTGGTGATCGGCGTGCAGTGCGTCAGCCCGCTGCTGTTCG
>ENA-OPDD01002587-OPDD01002587.1-human-gut-metagenome-genome-assembly--contig:-NODE-2587-length-10879-cov-1.440041_pt1 | contig 10879 bp, 8 predicted proteins | sample MGYA00241574_ERZ501499 | MGnify/ENA primary metagenome ERZ501499 (study PRJEB25962, sample SAMEA2042576) | human gut metagenome | biome: human gut; feature: human-associated habitat; material: faeces...
GACAATCTGCTTCTTTACTTTATCAAGCCAGTCCTGACCGCCTTTGTAAGCCGCCTCCGCAGCCACAAACCCAAACGCATTACCTGTCATCAGGCGGATTCTCTTAGCGAAATCATCCCATCTCGCACGAAGCTTTTCATCCGCAATGATCATAAATGAATTCTGACCTCCCGCGAGATTAAATGTCTTGGACGGAGCTGTGATCGCAACCATTTCATCCCAATGCTCTGTTGCCTGGTAAGACGGTATCTGCACTTTGTCACCAAACACAAAATCCTGATGGATCTCATCGGAGATTACATACACATGATGTCTGTGACAGATTTCAAACATCCTTGTGAGTTCTTCCTTCGTCCAGACTCTTGCCACCGGGTTATGTGGTGAGCACAGAATAAACGCTTTTACATCGCTGTCTATTATTTTCTTTTCAAAATCCTCAAAGTCAATTGTGTATTCACCATCTTCATTAACTAGCTCCGATGTGATCAGCTTACGTTCGTTATTCGTTACTGCCTGTAAAAATGGATAATACACCGGAGTCATTACGATCACTGCATCGTCTGGCTCTGTCAGAATCTGAAGCATCCAGTTAAAGGCTGCTACAACCCCTGGTGCAAAACGCAGCCATTCTCTCTTTACTTCAAAATTAAAATGTGTCTTTTCCCAGTTAATAAATGCATCATAATATCCATCTGGAATCCGATAATAGCCAACTGTTCCAAAATCCACATAATCATGTAATGCTTTCTGAACACATTGCGGGATCTTAAAATCCATGTCAGCAACCCACATAGCGTGAAGTCCTTCCTCGCCAAACATTGCCATCTGACCATCCCACTTATTACAGTTAGAATTTCGTCTGTCTACATATATCAGTTCTTCCATCATTTCCACTCCTTGCACATCCTTTATTCAGTTTTTATTCTCCGAAATAAGACACAAAAAAATTGTCCTTTTCCATATTCTCATAGCATGTATGATTTTCACCTGGGTGTCCGCATACGTGTAAGTAGCTGGGGGAAGGACAACTTAAAATCTTTTGTTTCTTTCTATTAAAAATTATATCAAATTTAAGAGAGTGTGCATAATAGGTTTTTCACATCTATTAATAGATGTCATCTATAAACACACGCTACTTCAGCAGATAATTATAATTAGTCTCCGCGCAGAAATGTTCCATTTAAATCATCATTTTGCGGTAATCCTAAGTGGTATCATCAGCATTTTCTTTTACCATTTTCTTATATTACATTTCCATTTAATTCACATAAATTATTTTTATTTTTCAACATAAAGTTCTTGATTAGTTCACATAGTTATGTTATATTGTTTCCACCAGGTACCGTAATCTTCATTTTTCACATTGCAAAGCATCGTTTATGATGATATACTATTCTAAACGAAAATGCTTTCACCATTCATACACGGAGGTATTTTCTTATATGACAACAGCTACATCCTTGCAGCCAGGCACGCTACTACAACAACGTGAAATTTACCTGAGTATTCTAAAAGACCTCACTATCATGGACGATATTTTTATGCGCAACGTTCTAAAAGACAGTGCCTGTACAGAATACATATTAAAGGTCATTATGGATCAAGATAATTTAAAATTAAAAGACCAGATCCTTCAGGCAGACTACAAAAATCTTCAAGGACGTTCTTCCATACTTGATTGCATAGCCTTAGATAATTCCGGCAGAAAATATAACATTGAATTTCAGAATGCAGACAGCGGTGCCTCATTGAAAAGAGCCCGCTACCACGGCAGCTTAGTGGATGCCAACACATTGAAAACTGGTCAGGTTCCTAACGATCTACCTGATACCTATATCATTTTCATTACGACAAATGATACCCTTGGATTCAATCTACCAATCTGTCACATTAACCGAACATTCGTAGAAACCGGGCAGTCTTGCCCTGACCAACTACATATCATCTATGTTAATTCATCATTTCAGGATGATACTACTCTCGGCAGACTTATGCACGACCTGCATTGTCCCAATTCACAAGATATGTATAGCAAGATTCTCGCTCGAAGAATAAAAGAACTGAAAGAAACACAAGAAGGAGTTGATACTATGTGCGATAAGTTAAACGAACTGATTGCAGAAGAAAGAAATGAAGGTGAAAAACGTGGTATCCTGCATACCCAAAAAGAAACAGCAAAAAATCTGCAACATATGGGCATGGCTCTGACTCAGATAGCTCAGGCTGAATGTCAGTGTCCAGCTGATTCAGGAATGGCTTTCTGCTGACTGTGTACCAGTGAAATAGTTAAAATAAAAATGTGCTGTTATTCTCATAATTTCAAACAATCACAAGTATAACAGCACATTTTTATTCTTTATGCTTCTTTAATTGCATTCAATTCTTTCAATATATCCATCGCCACCTGATAAGACTTACGGAATGCATATGTTGATGATCTTACCGGACTGGCAAGTACCACCAGATCCTTGATACCTACGCCTTTGATCTTCATGCGTACTTTCAGCTTTTTGATAACCTTAACCGTCTTTTTATCTTCTTTCAGATGTACCAGTTCTTCCGGTGTAAGCTCAGGCTCACAAATCAGCATATATCCCATCAGATCTTCATAATGATAGTTCGGGATTGTCTGTCCATACTGGTTTACACCGCCGCGAAGGATGGTATGAGCCAGATCATTTCCGGATGTCTCCACATCGCATCCTCTATAAATGAAATGATGCGGATGCTGTGCAGCGTATACAGAATTCAGCATAACAGAGAAGTCACCACTGGTCGGATTCTTCATACCGGTTGGCACTTCAATGCCACTGGCAACCAGACGATGTTGCTGATTCTCAACGGAGCGTGCACCAACAGCAACATAAGAGAGGATATCGGACAGATATCTGAAGTTTTCAGGGTAAAGCATCTCATCAGCAATTGGCATATGAAATGTCTGCAGGGCATGCATATGGATCTTTCTGATGGCAATCAGACCATTTAAAAGATCGGGTGCCTTTTCAGGATCTGGCTGATGAAGCATACCTTTGTAGCCTTCGCCGGTTGTACGCGGCTTGTTCGTGTAAATACGCGGTACAAGGACAAGCTTATCTTTGACTTTTTCCTGAACTTTTGTAAGACGGCCGATGTAATCACAAACAGCTTCTTCGTTGTCGGCGGAGCAAGGACCGATAATGACCATAAATTTGTCTGAGGCACCTGTAATAATATCAATCAGTTCCTGGTCTTTCTCTGCTTTTAAAGCAGCCAGTTCTTCGGAAACAGGATATAATTCTTTGATTTCCATTGGTGTCGGAAGTTTTTTTGTTAATACAAAGCTCATAGTGTTTCTCTCCTTGGTAACATTTGTACAACGGCAAAAAGAATAAGCAGTTATACTTTTCTGCAATCAATTATAGCTGAAAAGGAAAATGATGTAAAGGCATAAGTTAACAGGCACAAACGTAAACTGTAAAAAAAGCACGGTGACAGTTATGAAGAATAAAATTATAGCAGCTATCCTGTTGATGGGTATTTTATGGAATGGACAAATGGTTTATGCAGAAGATACTGCTGTCGGAGAAGTGATAGCAACGGAATCAGAAAATTCAGAATCAACAAATGCAGAAACGACAGAGATGGAATTGGAAAGGGAGTCGGAAAGTCAGGGGGTAGTATCAACTGAATCGGCGGTAACTGTCATATCGGAGGCGGCTGTTTTAATGGAAGCAGGAACCGGAACAGTCATTTATGAGAAAAATCAGGATGTTCGGGTCAGTCCTGCCAGTATCACAAAGATTATGACACTGCTTCTGATCTACGATGCGCTGTATAACGGAAAAATCCAGCTGACAGATGAAGTTGTAACAAGTGCCCGGGCAAAATCCATGGGCGGCTCCCAGGTTTTCCTTGAGGAAGGCGAAAAACAAACAGTGGAAACGCTGATCAAATGTATTGTGATTGCTTCAGGTAATGATGCTTCAGTGGCAATGGCAGAGTATGTAAGCGGCAGTGAGGAGGCCTTTGTGGGGGAAATGAATCAAAAAGCCGCCGATTTGGGCATGAACGGGACACATTTTGTGGATTGCTGCGGGCTGACAGATTCAAATGACCATTATACAACGGCAAAAGATGTGGCCATCATGGCCCGGGCGCTTATTACAAATTATCCTGACATTTCGCAATATGCGACGATCTGGATGGAAAATATCACGCATGTAACAGCAAAAGGCAGTAGTGAATTCGGTCTTTCCAACACGAATAAACTTCTGAAAATGGCAAATAATTTTGAAGTAACAGGGTTAAAAACAGGATCTACAGCAGAGGCGGGATATTGCTTTTGCGGAACAGCTGTCAAAGACGGATTGAGTCTCATTGCCGTGGTGATGGATGCACCGGATTATAAAATACGTTTTTCCGAGGCACAGCAGCTTCTGAATTACGGCTTTGCCAACTGCAGCGCATACGGGGATGATCATCCGCCGGTACTTTTGCCAATGGCGATAAAAGACGGAAAAACAGAAAGTGTTGAATTGATGTATGACGGCCAGTTTTCCTATGTGGCGCTGCGAGGGGAAAATCTTGAAAATATCCATTCAAAACTGCAACTGGATGAAAGCCTGTCTCCGCCTTTTGAAGCAGGAACAAAGGCAGGACGTCTGATCTATTATCTGGATGATACGGAGATTGGTGAAGTGCCTGTTGTGACAAAGGAGGGGATACAAAAAGCCGGTTTCAGTGATTATTTAGAAAAAGTTTACAGGAATTTTATGAGCATCTGCGGATAAATATAGGCTATTTTACAAAAACATGGTATAATGAATTTTATTGAAAAACATATCGGAGGTTTATGTGCGATGGAGCAGCGTGTGTTACTTATGGTGAATCCAATGGCCGGACGTCAGAAGATACGTAATGAATTGCTTTATGTCGTTGATACACTGACGAAAGCAGGGTATGAGACGATTATTTATACAACACAGGGTAAGGATGCAACAAGAGATCTGTTGGCTGAGAAGGATAGTCAGTTTGACAGAGTTATTTGCTGCGGCGGAGATGGCACCTTTAATGAGATTTTGTCGGCAACGATGCATTGGAATAAGCGCCCTATTCTGGGGTATATTCCTGCAGGAACCACCAATGATTTTGCAGCAGGTCTGAAGCTGCCTTCAGATATCAGGGAGGCAGCGGTGAACATTGTTAGGGGAACGCCGCATACCGTTGATGCAGGTTTGTTTAATACGTCCTATTTTTCTTATGTCGCTTCTTTCGGTGCTTTTACGGAGACATCCTATTCAACACCGCAGAACTTTAAGAATGCATTGGGGCATCTGGCCTATATTCTTGAGGGCATCAAAGAGATTCCGGCATTTACACCCTATACGGTCTGTGTGGAAGCGGATGGACAGATTTATAAAGATTCCTATATTTTCGGTGCAGTCAGCAATGCCAGAAGTGTGGGGGGTATTTTGAAGATCAGTGATTCTCTTGTGGATTTAAATGACGGTGTGTTTGAAGTGATGATGATCAAGATGCCGAAGACATTGATGGATCTCAGTGCAATTGTGACATCGCTGACATCTTTGAATCCGCTGAAGTATGATCCGTCCATGTTTTTATTCCTGCAGACAAAGGAATTGAAGATTACTTTTGAACAGGAGATGGTGTGGTCCCTGGACGGAGAACGTGTAAGCGGCGGTAAAGAGGCAAGAATTGCCTGCATCAAAGATGCATTCAAAATATTAACCGTATAATGGAGGCCGAATGAAAGATAAAAAGAAATGGATGATGGCTGCCGCAGCGGCAACCGGTGCCCTCATAGGGCGGATATGCTATGAATGCAGACATTTTACGACAGAATATTATGATGTAGCATCAGATAAAATACCGGAAGCTTTTGAAGGCTTCCGTTTTGTTGTGCTGTCGGATCTTCACAACTATGACTTTGATCAGGGCAACAGGCAGCTGCTTGGGGCGATAGAGCGTTTGAAACCGGATGCAGTGATGATTGCCGGCGATATGATAGATGCACATCCGGGAGCGGATATGTCCGCAGCAGTTCGGATGGTCCGTGATCTCTGTGACCGATGGCCGGTTTATTTCGGCAATGGGAATCATGAACAGCGGATTACCCTGTATCCGGAGACATACGGTGACATGCATGCGCGTTGGTGCAAAGCGATTCGTCATCCGAATCTTCATTTGCTGCGCAATCAGCATACGGTGATCAGGAAAGACGGCGCATACATCAATATTTATGGATTAGAATTGAACAGAACATATTATAAACGTTTCAGAAAAGTTCCGATGAAGAAATGGTATCTTACGGAGCAGCTGGGCATCTGTGACAGAAAAGCATTCAATCTCCTTTTAGCCCACAATCCGCTGTATTTTGATGAATATGCTGATTGGGGGGCTGATCTGGTCCTCTCAGGGCATGTGCATGGCGGTGTTGTGATCTTGCCGTTTTTGGGCGGCGTGATTTCGCCGCAGGTGCGTTTGTTCCCTAAATATTATGCGGGAACTTATTTTCATGGCAAAAGCGAGATGATTCTGAGCCGTGGACTGCACATGCACAGTTTTCGTATTCGATTGTTCAATATGCCAGAGCTGTCATGTGTCACACTGCATCATTCCTGAAGAAAATGATTGACAGAAATGCCGGAAGATGCCACAATAGATAGACGAAAGGTAACGATTCAGTGAATACTGCCTTCTGGATAGTTACGACGAAAGGTTCAAAAGCAGAATATGATGGAAATGACATTTAAATTAGAGGTTTTTGAAGGTCCTCTGGATTTACTGCTTCACCTCATCGATATCAATAAGATCGATATTTATGATATTCCCATTGCGGCGCTGACGGAGCAATATCTCGCCTATCTGGATGCGATGCAGATTGAAGATATGGATGTGACCAGTGATTTTCTGGTGATGGCGGCGACACTTCTTCGGATCAAGTCCAAGATGCTGCTGCCGGTGGAGAAAGCCGATGCAGAGGAAACAGGTGAGGATCCGAGAATGGAACTGGTGAATCGCCTGTTAGAATACAAAACCTACAAATACATTGCCCAGGAACTGAAGGACAGGGCTTTTCTGGCTGCTCAGACGCTGTATAAACCGACAACGATTCCTGATGATATGGTTTATACAGAACCGCCGGTGGATTTAGATGCGCTGGTGGGGGATATGAATCTTGAGAAGCTTCACAGGATTTTTCAGTCTGTGATGAAGCGACAGTTTGACAAGATCGACCCGATCAGAAGCAAATACGGACGGATTGAGCAGGAGCCGGTGAAATTGTCGGACAAAATGACCAGTATCCGCCGTATCGTGACAGACAGGAAGAAACCGGTCAGCTTCAGGGGCCTTTTGACGTCGCAGTCAACAAAAGAGGAAGTGATTGTGACATTTCTGGCGATACTCGAATTGATGAAGGATGGCTCTGTGACGATCGTGCAGGAGCATCTTTTTGATGATATACTGATTTCGCCGGGGGACAATATGGACAAATCCGAAGAGAATCAGATATCCGATGAAAATGCAACAGGAGTGACAGAGTAGACATGGAAGAAGTTTTAAAGCCGGATGAGGCGGAAGCGGCCATAGAGGCGCTTCTTTTTACGATGGGAGAAGCCATCAGCGCAGAGGCCATCGGTGCTGTTATTGGACATGATAAGGCGACAGTGATCAGGCTTGTACATCATCTGATGGACAGATATCAGAATGAGAAGAGAGGCATCCGTATTATTGAGCTGGATGGCTCTTTTCAGATGTGTACAAGCCCTGAGATGTATGATTATGTGATTAAGCTGACGCATCAGCCGAAGAAGCAGGTACTAACAGATGTCATGCTTGAGACGTTGGCGATCGTGGCTTACAAGCAGCCTGTGACAAAGGCGGAAATAGAACAGATTCGAGGCGTCAGCTGCAGCCATGCCATCAATAAGCTGTTGGAGTACGGTCTGATCACAGAGGCCGGAAGGCTGAATGCTCCGGGACGGCCGATTCTTTTGGCAACAACTGAAGAATTTTTAAGAACATTTGGCGTTCAGTCGGTGGAGGGATTGCCGTCCGTTTCACCGGAAGAGATGGAGACACTGAAGACAGAGGCGGAAGAAGAAGTTCAGATGACACTTGATGTATAGAGAGGAACAGTTATGAAGAATTCTAAGAAAAAAACAATGCGTTTTTATTTAACGCTGGCAGGTATCAAAGTATTGATCAAAGTTCTGCAGCTTTGCGGCAGGAATGCCACACATGTACCCGGCCGAAAGGCGATTAATATCTGTCCGGATTTTCTGGATCAGATTGATAAACCGGAGTTTATCATCGGTATTACCGGTACCAACGGCAAGACAACCGTTTCAAATCTGATTGCGGATGTGATGCAGGATAATGGATATGATATTATTGACAATCGTTTCGGCGGCAATATCGATTCAGGTATCGCTTCTTCGCTGATCAAGAATTCTACTATGGGCGGTCATATGAAGAAGAAATATGCTGTTCTTGAAATTGATGAGCGAATGACAACGAAGATATTTCCATATGTGAAACCGGATATTCTTGTATGTACGAATCTTTTCAGAGACTCTTACAAGAGAAATGCCCATTCCGAATTTATTGCAGGTATTTTGAATCAGACGATTCCATCAACGGCCAAACTGATTTTAAATGGAGAGGACTTAGTGAGCAATCATCTGGCACCGGACAATGACAGAGTTTATTTCGGTATTGCCTGTGAGGATGAGAAGACAACTTCCACCAACAACATCATCAAAGATGTGGTTGCCTGCCCGAAATGCGGTGCAAAACTGAACTATGAATATATCCGTTATAACCACATCGGACGTGCGTTCTGTCCGAACTGTGATTTTGGTTCACCGGAGATGGATTATGCCGTGGAAGCAATTGATTATGAGAAACGTAAAGTGCATATCCGTACACCGAAGGGCAATATGGAAGTGAAGCTGCTGGGTGATAATATTACAGATGTTTACAATACCGTGACAGCTGTTGCTGCCTTGGAGGAGTTTGGCCTGTCAGCGGAGGCTATCAGTCGTTCCTTCGAGAAAATGAAGATTGCAGGTACACGTTTTAACTGTGTGGAAGTCAAAGGCAAGAAGCTGATCACAGATGTTGCAAAGGGTCAGAATCCGATTGCAGTATCAAGAGTTTGTGACTTCGTGCGTCATGAACCGGGTCAAAAGGCAGTTGTACTGATTGTGGATGATTTCTATGATCGGCAGGAGTCATCAGAGAATATTGCATGGTTTTTTGATACAGATTTTGAATTTTTAAATGATCCCGGCATTGAACAGATCATTGTGGGTGGTTTTCGCTGTCCGGATATGCATCTGAGACTTCTGATGGCCGGCATTCCTGAGGAGAAGATCGTATGCTGCGATAAAGAGCCGGACACAGCAGCGTATGTGGATTTTGATAAAGTTGACAATGTGTATATTCTGCATGATATTTACACAACGCAATATGCTAAGGCTATTCAAAAGAGCTTAAGTGAACAGTTAGAAAAGGAGGGCAGATAATCATGACACGTATTGAAGTTTTATTTCCAGAATTCTGCAGTCTTTTTGCGGATTCCAGTAATATCCGTTACCTCGAAAAATGTCTGCCTGATGCGGAATTTGTGTTCACGTCTTATATGGATGAGCCGTTGTTTGTAAAAGAACAGCCGGATTTGATCTACATGGGAGCTATGACAGAAAGTGCCCAGGAGAAGATCATCAGGAAACTGATGCCTTATAAGGCGCGTATTGCAGAGCTGATCGCAGCAGATGTGCCCATGTTATTTACCAATAATGCAGTCGAGATTTTTGGACAGTATATTGAGAATGAAGACGGTTCAAAGATCGAAGCGCTGGATTTATATCCGATTTATGCCAAAAGGGATATGATGCATCGTTTCAACTGCCTGGTGAGAGGCCATTTTGATGATATTGAGATTGTCGGTTTTAAGACACAGTTTACTATGGCTTACGGTGAGACGGAGAAATATCCGTTTATTCATGTCGATAAGGGAACAGGCATGAACAAAGGAACAGCCAATGAAGGCATTCGCGACCATAATTTCTTTGCGACTTATCTGGTAGGCCCTTTCTTGATCCTAAATCCGCTGTTCACGAAATACCTGTTGAATGATGTGATGAAACTGGATGCAAAGTTGGCCTTTGAACCGGTGATCATGCAGGCATATGAACGCCGCGTCAAAGAATTTAATGATCCGAAGACCGAATTTTAAAATCTAATCTTATATACTGCATAGGCAGCATATTTTTGCACAGACTAAGAGCAGCTTACAGAACTGTTTTTGGAGGTGTGCAAAAGTGATGAATATACAGAAATGTGCAATTGTAGGCTGCGGCGCCGTTGGGGCGACCGCAGCCTATACTTTACTTGGGAGCGGTCTTTTTAATGAACTGGTGCTGATCGATATCAATCAGAAAAAGGCAGAAGGAGAAGCCATGGATATCGGTCACGGTGTGCCCTTTATCCATCCCGTGGAAATTTATGCGGGTACCTATGAGGATTTGGCGGATGCGTATCTGGTGATTGTGACAGCCGGAGCCAATCAGCTGCCGGGAGAGTCGAGGATCAATCTGACAGAAAAAAATGTCCGGATTTTTCAGTCCATTATTCCGGAAATTGTCCGTTACAATACGGAATGCCTGCTGCTTATTGTTGCCAATCCGGTGGATATTCTGACAACTGTGGCCCTACGTCTGTCCGGTTTTCCACCGGAGAGAGTTATCGGCAGCGGAACAGTACTGGATTCTTCCAGGTTCAAGTACCGTCTGGGAGAGTATATCGGTATCGACCACCGCAATGTTCATGCATTTATTATTGGGGAACATGGTGACAGTGAGGTGGCGGTCTG
>ENA-OPDD01002593-OPDD01002593.1-human-gut-metagenome-genome-assembly--contig:-NODE-2593-length-10871-cov-2.426313_pt1 | contig 10871 bp, 9 predicted proteins | sample MGYA00241574_ERZ501499 | MGnify/ENA primary metagenome ERZ501499 (study PRJEB25962, sample SAMEA2042576) | human gut metagenome | biome: human gut; feature: human-associated habitat; material: faeces...
TTCTTTTCCGAAAGTAGCTGCTGCCTCACGGGCAATACCAAGAATGGAAAAGCAGTCTACACGGTTAGATGTAATCTCGTACTCTACAACTACGTCATCTAATCCAAGATAAGCAACTGCACTCTCACCAACCGGAGCGTCTTCCGGTAAAATGTAAAGTCCGTCCTCAGCTGCATCCGGATACATATCGGTATTAGAGCCAAGTTCTTCAATGGAGCACATCATACCATTGGACTCTATACCTCTTAATTTACCTTTTTTGATTTTGATGCCGCCTTCTACGACTTTTCCGTCATGACCGCCTGCAACACGTCCACCGTCTAATACAACCGGGACTTTTGCGCCTTCAAATACGTTTGGTGCACCGGTTACAATCTGTGTGGTCTCTCCGCCGATATCCACCTGGCAGATTACCAGTTTATCTGCATCCGGGTGTTTTTCGATTTTTAATACCTGACCGATCACGATTTTTTCCAGATCCTCATCTAATTTTTTATATCCTTCTACTTTTGAACCGGAAAGTGTCATCGCATCCATGTATTCCTGCGGCTCTACTTCTAATTCCGGAACATATGCTTTTATCCAAGATAATGAAGTTGTCATGTTTCTTTCTCCTATATTAATTCTTTCATAATTTTTCGTGCAGATTCGAAAATTATTCCTGCAAAGTTTTTCTTATGCACTTCTTTCGTGCAGATTCGAAAATCTTTCCCTCAAAATTTTTCCTATGCACTTCTCAAAGCTAACGCTAAAACTGTTTCAAAAATCTGTCGTCATTTTCGTAAAGCAGACGCATATCGTCGATTTCATATTTTAACAGTGCGATACGCTCCAGGCCTACACCGAACGCAAATCCGGAATATTCCTTTGGATCAATGCCGCTCATCTCAAGTACGTGCGGGTGAACCATGCCACAGCCAAGAATCTCAATCCATCCTTCACCTTTACAGAAACGGCATCCTTTTCCACCACATTTGAAGCAAGTCACGTCTACCTCAGCACTCGGCTCTGTGAATGGGAAATGATGTGGACGGAATTTTACTTTTGTATCTGGTCCGAAGAATTCTTTTGCAAACTGTTCTAATGTTCCTTTTAAGTCTGCAAATGTGATTCCTTTATCTACAACCAATCCTTCTACCTGATGGAAAGATGGAGAATGTGTTGCGTCAACTTCATCAGAACGGAATACACGTCCAGGTGCGATCATACGGATTGGCATCTGTCCTGTTTCCATGATACGAGCCTGTACAGGAGATGTCTGTGTTCTTAACACGATATCTTTGTTGATATAGAATGTATCCTGTTCATCTTTTGCAGGATGGTTTGCAGGGATATTTAACATTTCAAAGTTGTATTTATCGTATTCTACTTCTGGTCCTTCTACGACTTCGTATCCCATACCGATAAATACTCTCTCTAAATCTTCCAGCGCGATCTGGTTTGGATGACGATGTCCTTTTTCATGAGTTTTTCCAGGTAATGTAACGTCGATGACTTCACATTTCATCTTTTCTTCACGAACTTTTTTCTTTAATAATGTCATCTCTTTTTCTAATGCTTCTTCGATGACTGCTCTGGTATCATTGACCATCTGTCCAACGATCGGACGTTCTTCTTTGGCTACGTCCTTCATTCCTTTTAATACCTGAGTTAATTCACCTTTTTTACCCAGTACAGATACACGGATATCATTTAAACTATCCATTGCATCTGCTTGCTCGATTTTCTCCAAGGCAGCTTTCTTGATTGCCTCTAATCTCTCTTTCATCTGCTTAGTTCTCCTTTATTGATCTTTTCTATATTCTCGGATCAGGTTACTTTTTCTTCTGTATTCAGGCAAAAGAAAAAGAACCCGTCCGCAAAGGGACGAGTTCTTAATATATACTCGCGGTACCACCCTAATTCCTATGGTATCGTTAAACTTCTTCTTAATTACCATAAGCACTTAAGTCTCTGCGTAACGGGCAGACTCCGTTATCTCCTACTGATGCTTAAATGACATTGCATCACATTCAAAGATACAGCTACGGTGTGAAATTCGGAAACTTTTGGTTTCTTACTGTGCACCATCAATGCCTTTAACGTTATTATTCTATAACATTCTTATGGCATTTGTCAATTAAATTTTCTGTGGAAGTTGTGCCAATACGATCGCTATAAACATCAACCCACACCCTATCAACTCTCTATGGCTCAAATTCTGATGCAGAACCAAAAATCCAGCGATCACAGAAGTCACAGATTCCAGACTAAGGATCAACGATGCTACCGTAGGATTCATATTCTTCTGCCCCACGATCTGTAATGTATAAGCAACTCCACATGACATCACTCCTGCATATAAGATTGGTTTCCATGCAAGTAAGATCATGCTAATCTCCGGATGTTCAAAAAGCATCATTGGAACAAAACAAAGAATCCCGCAGATAAAAAACTGAATACATGACATTTTCACTCCATCATTAAATTGTGTAAAATAATCGATCACTAAAATATGAATCGAAAATGCAATTGCACCTAAAAATACATAGATATCCCCTTTTCCAATCGAAAATCCGTCCGTAATGCATAAAAAATAAAGTCCTGCAAGTGCGATCACAACGCTGATCCAGACGGATAATCCGCACTTTTTTCCTAAAAATAATCCCAAAATTGGAACAATGATAATATAAAATGCTGTAATAAATCCTGCTTTTCCTACAGTTGTATACATGATTCCAAATTGCTGCAAGGTGCTTCCTGTAGCTAATGCAACTCCGCAACAGATTCCGCCTAATAGCAATCTCTTTTTCTCCGTGAAGTTTGTTTTCTTCCTTACTTTTCCTCTGTTTAGAAACGCAATACACGGAATCAATACAATGCCTCCGATCAATGTACGAACACAATTAAATGTAAATGGTCCAACATAATCCATTCCAACACTTTGTGCAACAAATGCAGCGCCCCATATGATCGCAGCTAAAAATAATGATAATGATCCTTTGATCTGTTCTTTTTTCATACTTTTCAAACCTTCTCTTTCGTTAGCATATTGAATTTATTTTACTACGGTAGTTTTTTGTCTGCAAGTAAAAAGAAAGAATGCATCTTATGATCTGATATCGATCATAAATACATTCTTTCTTTTTAAGTTTAAGAATTGTATCTATATTTAATTTTATAGTTACCTATTTATAAAGGGTCAGTATTTCTTCCCCTACGTTACACTCTCCAATATGTTTCAATGAAATACTTGCGTATTCCGCATTATTACTGATAACTACCGGAGTCGTCATAACATATCCATCTACTCTCATATCTTCTAAGTCGAACTCACAGATGAGCTCTCCTTTTTTTACTTTCTGACCAGCTTCTACTTTCATATAGAAGCCTTTTCCACCTCGCTTTACTGTATCAAGCCCAAGATGTATCAAAACTTCTGCTCCATCTTTGGATTCCATAGCAAGGGCATGTTTTGTCCTAAACACTGCTGCGATGATCCCATCTACTGGTGCATATAGTTTTCCTTCTTCTGGTTTAACTGCAAAGCCTTCCCCTAACATTCCACCAGAAAATGCCTCATCTCCAACTTCTTCTAGTTCGATCACACATCCTTTGATCGGACAGGCGATACTTTCCTGTTGCATTTTATCTTTGGAATGTGTATTTTCTTTTAGTAATTGTTTGATTTCTTTCTTTGCTCGTCTTGTCCTTAAATAATCTTCCAGTTCTGATTTTAGCACCGTTACATATGGACCATAAATGATCTGAATGCTGTTTCCTCGTTTCAAAATTCCCCTTGATCCTGTTTCTTTGATCATGGCATCATCCACCAGACTTATATCTTTCAGTCCACATCGAAGTCTTGTAACACAACAGTCAATATCACCGATATTCTTTTTGCCTCCAAGTCCCGCTGCGATCTTTGCTAATAATTCTTCTGAAAAATCTTCTCTGTATTCATATTCTGGCTCTTCTTCATATTCTTGTGCTGGTTCTTCTTCCCTTCCTGGTGTTTTGATATCAAATTTCAAGATCAGAAAATGGAATAAGGAATAATACACTATGAAATAAACAATTCCCAGTGGAATGACCATCATCCAGTTTGTTTTTTCTTGTCCTTGCATGATTCCAAAAAAGAACAGATCGATAAGTCCTCCAGAAAATGTTAATCCAACTGTAATCTTCAATACATGCATCATCATATATGCAAGTCCTGCAAAAACACAATGTATTCCATATAATCCAGGTGCAATAAATAAAAATGTAAATTCCAACGGTTCCGTAATTCCTGTGAGCATTGATGTTAATGCTGCTGAAATCATAAGTCCACCGACAACTTTTCTATGTTCAGGTCTGGCACAACGGTAAATTGCAAATGCCGCTCCTGGCAATCCAAAGATCATCAATGGGAACTTCCCTGCCATAAATCTTGTTGCTTCCACATTAAAATGTGTTGTTGCTGGATCTGCTAATTGAGCAAAAAAGATATTTTGTGCCCCATCGATCATTTTCCCAGCAACTTCCATCGTTCCACCTAGCGATGTCTGCCAGAACGGGAGATAAAATACATGATGAAGTCCAAATGGGATCAATGCACGTTCCATCACTCCATAAATAAACGTCCCTAAATAGCCTGAAGCTCTCACAATTCCTCCAATGGAATACATCAGATTCTGGATCGGAGGCCAGATAAAGAACATTAATATTCCAACTCCAACATATACAATGGTACAAATAACCGGCACTGCCCTTGTCCCGCCAAAAAACGATAAAACTTCTGGAAGTTTTATTTTATAAAAACGGTTATGAAGATACCCGACACCAAGTCCGACAAGAATTCCTCCAAATACACCTAACTGCAGTGATGTTATTCCAAGAATCTGATCCGTTGCTCCCGCATGCATTGTATATGTATCACCATACAATGATAACATCGATGAAATAGCTTCGTGCATAACGAAAAAAGACAATGCCCCTGATAATGCTGCTACCGCTTTCTCTGCCTTTGCCATCCCAATTGAAACTCCCATTGCAAATATCAACGGAAGATTGTCAAATATAATACTTCCACAATCGCTTCCAACTTTAATTACTCCATACAAAATAGTCCCCGGACCCATGATCTTCATCAGATGATAGGCCCGAAGCATTGTTTCATTTGTCAAAGATCGTCCAATTCCAAGCAAAAGACCTGCAACTGGCAAAACAGCGATCGGAAGCATAAATGCACGTCCGACTCTTTGCAAGACGCCAAATACCTTTCCTGTTTCCTTCATATAAAACTTCCTTATTCTATATATTCTTATAATCCTTCTTTATCTATTATGGTCATGATCATAATGTGGAAATCATGACTTCCATATCTCCATCAAAAGTAACTTCTTTCTGATCGGAACAGATTACAAAATGATCACCTTTCTTTACTTCATTTCCTTCAAAAATTCCTGTTCCCTCTATGATGCTTACCATCATAAATGGTTCGTCATTCTTGATCACATTTTTTCCATTCAACTGATAACGATCCACTTTAAAAAATTCACTGTCAACATATCTTGTCTTTGTACCATTCTCAAGAATTGTCTGCGGAAATTCTTTGTTCTGATCAATATCTGCTGGTACATTTGTCACATCAATAGATTGCTGTACATGAAGCTGCCTTTCATTTCCATCCGCATCTTTTCTATGATAATCATAAACACGATATGTAATATCAGAAGACTGTTGTGCTTCATAGATCAGCGATCCGCTGCAGATCGCATGTAATGTTCCAGATGGAATATAGAAGAAATCTCCTGCTTTGATCTTGAATGAATTTAACAGATTGTCATAATCATCATTCTCGATCGCTTTGACGAATTCATCTTTTGTCTTTGCATGGTGTCCCATGACCATCTTTGTTTCTTCATCCGCTTGAAGAACAAACCAACATTCTGTCTTTCCTAAAGAATTCTCATGTTCCTTCGCATACACATCGTCTGGATGCACCTGTACAGACAGGTCATTTTTCGCGTCAATGATCTTTACAAGTAATGGGAACTGGTCTCCTTCGATATTTCCAAATAATTCTCTGTGGTTTTCAAATAACCAGGATAATGTTTTTCCTTTATATTCTCCATCTGCGATCGTACAATCTCCATTCTTATGTGCAGAAATTGCCCAACACTCTCCTGTGTGATCACTCGGAATCTCATATCCATAAATATCTTTTAATTTTGTTCCACCCCAGATCATTTCTTTAAAAACTGGATTCATTCTTAAAATATGTCCCATAGCCATCTTCTCCTTCTTTACCTTGTAACTCCAAAAATTACATTTATTTTTTAATCTTCGCATTCTTCTTTGATGGCATAAAATTACGTTTCAACACATCAAAAAAGCTTAAAGAACGCACCAGACGTTCGGATGGTATATACTGGTTGATCGCACGCAACACTTTCTTAGGTTCTTTTGATGAAAATGAAAATGTTCCATTTTTCTTTGTCTGGATCGCATAACGTGGGATTTTCTTTCCTTTAAACATCACAGATGCGATCACATAATCAACTTCTTCCCATGGAATCTGAATATAATCATTGACATTTCTTGTATTAAAGAATTCAAATCCTTTGTCTCCAACCATGATCTTTCCATAGTTTGTAAGTCCCTGATACGATGTTGCTTCCACAACAACATCAACTCTTGTATTAATTGATTGTGCCATAAGCTTTCCTCCGATTCTGTAGGTTCTTCTTTATTTATTCTATACAATTTTCTTTGCTTATACAAGATGACTTTTCGTTCATTCTTACCGATATATTTTTTATATTCTTCTTATATAAGCAAAAAGCCCGGACTTCCGGGCCTTTTGTATATGTGCTAGATCATCTCTTATAATAATCCGATAACGTGTCCACCAATACCAATAATAAATAATGCGATGATGATGATGATTGGAGAAACGTTTTTCTTTAATAACCACATGCATAACAGTGTTAGCAGTAATGGTACAAATCCAGGAATCAATGAGTTTAAGTTATCCTGAAGAGTTGTAACTTTTGTTGGATCAAGTGCCATACCGGATGCCTGCTGTGTTAATGCTGTTTTGATTCCTTCTGCTCCTGCTGGAAGTTTAGCCCAATCGATGTAAGCTCCTTTACTTAATGTAACCTTAGATACTACAGGTGTAAAGTTGATACTTACCCAACGTTCGATCAAGGCACCAAGGACGAACATACCAAGGATAGATGCTCCTTTTGTTACTTTCTGAAGTAATCCACCTGATAAGTCTTCTGTGATCTTTGTTCCTACATTGTAACCAAATTCCTGTGTATACCACATGAATGCCCAACGAATTACATTCCATAATACGAAGAATAAGATTGGTCCAAGGATACTTCCACCCATTGCAAGGGAAGCTCCTAAAGCTCCAAGGATAGGTCTTGCTGTGAACCAGAATACTGGATCACCAACACCAGCTAAAGGTCCCATCATTCCGACTTTAACACCTTGGATCGCACTGTCTTCTACAGGTGCACCATTTGCTTTATCTTCTTCCAGAGCCAGTGTAACACCGATAACTGGAGATGCAACATATGGATGTGTATTGAAGAATTCCAGATGACGTTTTAATGCTGCGATCTGATCTTCTTTTGTTGTATATAATTTCTTGATAGCTGGGATCATTGCGAAACACCAACCACCATTCTGCATACGTTCATAGTTCCAAGAACCCTGAAGGAAAGTAGAACGTAATGCTACAGACAATCTATCTTTTTTACTTAATTGAACTTTTTTCTCTGCCATTTTTCTTACCTCCTTCTTAATCAATAATCATTTAAAATATCGCCTAATGGGTCACCAGTATTGCTTCCACCGTTACCAGATCCTGCATTCTCAGACAGTTTCAGGTAGATCAGTGCCATAGATACAGCGATAACACCTAATGCGATCAGTGTTAAGTCTGAAACAGCAGCCAGACAGAAACCAATTGCGAAGAAAGGCCATACTTCTTTTGTAGCCATCATGTTGATAACCATTGCGTAACCTACGGCTACGACCATACCACCACCGATGGACATACCATCTGTTAACCATGCTGGCATACTATTTAATGCTGCAGCTACGGCAGATGATGGAATTGCAAGTAATGCTGCTGCTGGGATCGCGATACGGATACCCTGTAAACAAACTGCAATGATATGCCATGCTTCTACACCTTTGAAGCTACCTTTTGCAGCAGCTGCATCCATCTGATGAACACAGATAACGGAAAGTGTACGAACGATCATTGTTAAGAATAATCCTGCTACTGCTAATGGGATTGCTACTGCGATGGCAGTATCAACACCAGCTCTTCCCTGTCCACCCTGAACAAGAATGATTGCAGATGCAACGGCTGCTAATGCAGCATCTGGGGCAACGGCTGCACCGATGTTAGCCCATCCTAAAGCGATCATCTGAAGACTACCTCCAAGGATGATGCAAGGAACAAGCTGTCCGGTTACAAGTCCGATTAATGTACAAGCTACTAATGGCTGATGGAACTGGAATTCATCCAAAACACCTTCCATACCAGCCAGGAATGCAACGATAACAACTAATACCATTGAAATAACTGACATGATAATTCCTCCTATATATTTTTCTAAATTGATTATTTAAGTTCTGCTTTCGCTTTCTTAAGCATTTCACCCATGTTTTCTGGAGAATCGCTTGGTACTTTACGTACATTAAATGTAACACCTTTGTCGATCAGTTTCTCGAAAGTTTCTACATCTTCTTTACCCATCGCAACAGCTTTTGTTACTACTACTTTACCTGTTGAATGTGCAAGTGATCCTAAGTTAACCTCTTTGATGTCAACTCCACCTTCGATTGCTTTTAATACATCCTGAGGTGTTTCAAACAGAAGCATTGCTTTTGTCTCACCAAATCTTGGATCTTTTGATACTTCGATCATCTTCCAGATTGGGATAACGTGTGCTTTTACTCCTGGAGGTGCTGCCTCAATGATCATTCTCTTACGAAGATCATCTTTTGATACGGCATCAGATACAACAATGATACGGTCTGGATTTACCATCTTTGTCCATGTTGTAGCCACCTGTCCATGTAATAAACGTGTGTCGATACGAGTAAGACCGATCTTGATGTGACCGTCTCCAAGTACTGTTCCTTCTGGGATTGCTCCCTGAGGTGCTGCCACAGCAGCTGGTGCAGCTTCTTCTTTCTTAGGTTCTAGAGATTCTGGATAGATTCTCACACCTTCTTTTCCACTTCCGGAAATCTGAGCTGCAACTTCATGTGCTGTGTCCATCATCATACGAGATGCGTATGCATCGATCAACATTGGAAGATTTAATCCAGCAACGATTGCCCATTTATCCTCATGTCCGGCAATTAATCCGTTAGCCTGATTAAATGGAGTTCCACCCCATAAATCAACCATAATCAGCACTTCATCCTGGTTTTCGAATCCGGCAATGGCATCTTCCATCTGTTTTTTGATGTCTTCTGGTCCCATACTTGGCTGTAATGTACAAGCCGCAACATTTGGCTGGTCACCAAAAATCATGGACCCGGACTGTAAGATACCCTTGGCGAAATCACCATGTGTAGCAAGAATAATTCCTACCATTTTTTATTCCTCCTTTTCTATATTTTCATAAGCTAATTAATTATATATATTATAAGAAAATTCTTATAAATAAAAAAACCTGATTCAAATCTGTAAATCTCCACCATCCAAATTCCCCTGCAAAAATACTTTCACAAAGAAACCTGGACTCTCTGGAAAATCCATGATTCAAATCAAGTTTAGCCTGCATTACCAGTAACAATCCTGATCAACAATATAAACTTTTATCTTGTCGTAACTCGCTTGATATGTACGGTTAAATACATAAGTTCTTCATCTGTAATATCATGATTGCAAGTCTTCTTCACGTAGTCTTTAATCTCATCTACGCATTCAATACATTCGTGATACTTATTCCTTATGATCTCCTGAAATTCTGTATCATCACTTTTCACTTCTTTGCCAATATAAACTCTTTGTGCAAAGAACTTCAGATGCGTGATAAATCTCTCATAGAAAACAGACTCCTTATCAATCTGCTCTCCAAAATGTTTATCCACGATCTTCAAAATATCATTCACAAGCTTCGTCATAGAAACCATCTCTGTCATGTCCAGATCAAGTTCCGCATTCACAATATGCAATGCAATGAACGCCGCTTCATCCTGTGGAAGCGTAACCTTCAGTTCTTTCTCTATCATACCGATCGCTACTTTCCCGATCAGATATTCCTGATAATAAAACTTCTTGATCTCCCATAAAAATGGATTCTGGAATGGTACTCCCATCTCAACTCTCTCAATCGCAAAATTGATGTGGTCTGTAAGTGAAACATATATATTATCATTAATATTCTTCTGTAATGTATCCTTCGCATACTGAATGATCTTATTACAAATCTTCACTCTCTCGATCGGAATATCAGTTAACATCTCCTGAAAACGCTGTGTCATACCATGATCTTTCATGACATAAGTCTTCTCAATCTGACTCAACTTAATCTCATCTCCCTTGTGCTTTTGAAAGCCAAGGCCCTTTCCCATCAGTACAACTTCTTTATGATTCTTGTCCTCTGAAATTACAATGTTATTATTTACAATTTTTGTAATCTGCACAACTTTACCTCATACTTCTCTAACGAAAAGACTTCCTGTTGCGCATTCACAAAAAAAATAAACCTCACTTATAAACTTCCCTTCTGTGAAATTCAATAAGTTGGTTTAGCCTGCACTACCAGTAACAATCCTCCTCGTAATCTCCTGTTAACTTATGTCTACATTTTAACAAGGTATCTTCACTTTGTCAATAGAATATTTAAGAATTATTTTATAAT
>ENA-OPDD01002595-OPDD01002595.1-human-gut-metagenome-genome-assembly--contig:-NODE-2595-length-10871-cov-1.656990_pt1 | contig 10871 bp, 14 predicted proteins | sample MGYA00241574_ERZ501499 | MGnify/ENA primary metagenome ERZ501499 (study PRJEB25962, sample SAMEA2042576) | human gut metagenome | biome: human gut; feature: human-associated habitat; material: faeces...
GTAAAACAAAATTCTTGATTCAGAAAGCGAATGAAGCAGTAAAGGCTGCAAACGGCAGTGTTGTCTATCTCGACAAGAATAACAAGCATATGTATGAATTAAGCAACCGCATTCGTTTGATCAATGTTGGCGATTTCCCGATTGATACATATGATGCATTTATTGGATTTATCTGTGGTCTGATTTCACAGGACAGAGATCTGGAGCATATGTTCTTTGATAGCTTCCTGACAATTGCAAGCGTATCTGATGATTATGTTGGCTACGTATTATCTAAACTTGCAGATGTATCAGAGAAGTTCAATGTAGATTTTACGATCAGTATTTCCATTGATGCGGATAATATTCCAGAAGAGTTTAAGAAGGATATCGTTATCTCCTTATAATTTGGATATTATATCATGATTTAGAAGAAAACAGCAGAAGTACTTAAGTGGTATTTCTGCTGTTTTTGTTCTGTATGGAGCCATTTCATTTCCCCGGAAAAGGATTAATTTGTCCTGAGTTTCCAGAAAAGGATCAGGGAATAAATACCGGCAATGCCCACAACGGCAAAAATAATCCGGGTCACAGCAGTGAGTGTGCCGAAGAAGTAGCTGATCAGGTCAAATTCAAAAAAACCGATGAGTCCCCAGTTAATAGCTCCAATGATGATCAGTATCAGAGCTGTAATGTCAAGCCAGTTCCTTTCCATGTCAATTCCTCCTTTCGCGAAGCGGCATGATATCATTATTATTGAATAAAAATTGAAGATTATGTGTACTTTATGATAATTTTGTGAAAAAGGGTTCCAATATAAGTCAAAAAAAGATATAATTAATGAATGCAGGTATTTATGAAGGAGGAAAAAACAGTGTTTTATCCCTATTCCAGCTGGCTTAAACAGCGCTATGGAGAAAAGGTTTACAAGCTTCCGGTCAACCTGCCGGTATCCTGCCCGAACCGTTGTGACGGACATGTAGGATGTACATTTTGTTCTGAAAAGGGAACCGGGTTTGAATCTGTCTGGCAGCCTGCATCGGTGACGGAACAGATGCAGCATGCAAGAGATGTTGTTGCCAAACGGTATAAGGCTCGTAAGTTTATTGCATATTTTCAGAATTATACGAATACATTTATGGCAATGGAACTATTTAAAGCTTATCTGGAGGAAGCGGCGGCTTTTCCGGATGTGGTTGAGATTTCGGTTTCCACAAGACCTGACTGTATCCGTACAGATTATCTGGCGTGTCTGGCAGAACTTCAGGAGCGCACCCACGTTGGCATCAATATAGAATTGGGATTGCAGACGGCGAATTATCATACCTTGGACAGAGTTCACAGAGGACATGGACTGGCTGAATATATAGATGCGGTTCTGGCAATCAAGAGATATCCGTTTACTGTGTGCACACATCTGATTGCCAATCTCCCGGGAGACACTCTTCGGGATGCAGTGGAAACAGCCAGAATTGTTTCTGTTCTGCATTCGGATATTGTGAAGATTCATTCATTATATATAGCAAAAGACAGTCAGATGGCTGAGGATTACCTGGCAGGCAGACTTACGATCTGCAGCAAAGAAGACTATTTTGAACGTGTCAGGGCAATGCTTGAGAATCTGGATCCATCTATTGCGGTTGAGCGGTTGTTCAGTCGTATACCGGAGCAAGATGCTGTTTTCTGCAACTGGGGAATCAGCTGGTGGAAGCTGAAGGATGAGTTTGAAGTATATATGCAGCAGAATAGCAGCTGCCAGGGTAAACATTTTGATTATATGAATGGTTCGGCACTAAAAGGAGTTTTTTAATGGGGTCAGAGAAACAGACCGTCTCGAAAAACGGCGGGAGGCACTTGAAACTGAATATAGGGCTGATTGTATTTATAGGCATTTTTATTTATTTGATAGCAATCGGTCTGTCCTACCTTATGAGAAATCATATTTCTTTTTATGAAGTTCAGCAAGGATGGATTGTTGACAGTGATACCTTTACAGGCTTTATTCTTCGTAATGAGGCAGTTGTAAACACCGGACAAAGCGGTTATATCAACTATTTGTCAATGATGGCGCCATGGTTGCCAGAGAGGGCAATGTCTGCATGGTCACTACCAATGCCGGCAGCAGTGTACAGGGAACAGCAGATGGATCAGCATTGACGTTGAATGGCAGTGACTATAGTGATATTCGGGAACAGGTTTTGTCTTTCAAAAAGAAATATAACGATAGTGATTATGCGTCGGTGTATGATCTGGATTATCAGTTGGGAAATATTGTCAGTAATATTGTCAGCAGGAATAATATTAATTCCATGAATCAGGCTGATTCCGCCAGCGGATATACGGTAATGACTGCTGATCAGTCAGGAATTGTCAGTTATTCTTATGACGGCATGGAAAGCTATACGCAGGATGATATGACACCGGAACTTTTTTCGGCCAGGAACTATGAGAAGACCCAGTTGTCTGCCGGTATGAAGATAGACAGCGCATCACCGGCCTATAAGTTGATTTATGATGATAACTGGCAGATTGTGATTTGTCCGACGGCGGATCAGTACAAAAGGCTCAAAGAGCTGGATACGGTGAATCTGCAGCTTCAGCGGGACAATATTACAGTCAGCGCAGATGTATCGACCTTTCAGAAAGACGGCACCGATTATGTCAGCTTTTCGTTATCCAACTATATGGTCCGCTATTGCAATGATCGTTATATTGATATTGAGATTATCTGGGACAACCATGATGGATTGAAGATTCCAAAGTCATCAATTGTGTCCAAGAATTTTTACAGGATTCCGGCTGATTATCTCCAGACGGAGGAAGAGAGTTCGGAAAGCGGCTTTTATTCGGTGGATAATGATGAAACAGTTTTTATCAAACCGGTTATTTATGCACAGAATAAGGAATATTGTTATGTAGACTGTGCGGATATTGCGGAAGGTACTGTTCTTAAGAAACCTTCTTCCGATGAGACCTATACAATTGGAGAGACAGAAGCTTTAAAAGGTGTTTATAATATCAATAAAGGCTATGCAATGTTCCGCTTGATTGATATTTTGTATGAATATGGCGATTATTGTATTGTCAGTGATAAGACGGATTATGGTGTGACGTTGTATGATCATATTATTTTGAATGGCAGCAGTGTCAAAGAAAATGATATTATATATTAGATATAGATGAAAGGGGAAGAAATATGCTTACAGAGAATGTAATAGAGGTTGAAAAGCATGTCCAGGCTGCCTGTGACAGAGCAGGACGTTCAAGAGATGAAGTCACTTTGATTGCAGTGAGCAAGACAAAGCCGGTGAGTGATATTGAAGAGGTGCTGACAACAGGTATTCTTGACTACGGTGAGAACAAAGTTCAGGAATTATCCGACAAATACGAAGTGCTTCCGAAGAATATCCGCTGGCATATGATCGGACATCTTCAGCGCAATAAGGTCAAATACCTGATTGGCAAAGTTGTCCTGATTCATTCCGTAGATTCACTGAGACTGGCAGAGCAGATTGAGCATGAGGCTGCAAAGGCGGATATCGTGATGCCGGTACTGATCGAGGTGAATGTGGCAGAAGAAGAATCAAAGTTTGGGACAACCAGTGAGGCTGCCATGCAGCTTGTGGAAGCGGTGTCGAAGTTGCCGCATATCAAAATCAGGGGATTGATGACAATTGCGCCATTTACGGATAATCCTGAAGATAATCGTATCTATTTCAGAAAATTAAAACAATTATCTGTTGACATAAAAAGCAAAAACATTGATAATGTTGATATGGATGAATTATCAATGGGTATGACTGGAGATTATGAAGTTGCAATTGAAGAAGGTGCAACAATGGTCAGAGTGGGGACCGGTATATTCGGCAAGAGAAATTATCAGATATAGATAATTTGCAGTTATTTGAAGCAAGAGACATTTGAAGGGCTGGTTTTGAATAGTTGGTAATTGATTAAATAAGTAGAGGAGCGTATAGCAGAATGAGTAAAGGCTTTAACAAAATTCTTGATTTTATGAAGCTTAATGATGATGAATATGAAGAATATGATGATGAAGAGATAGATACAGAAGAGGAGCCGGAGGAGGCACCGAAGAAAAAGACATTTGCACGCAGTACGGCGAATAGCAGAAAGACATCTGCGAGACAGAAGGACGAGCTGGAAGATATGGCAGATGACTGGGATGATGAGCCGGAGGTGAAGAGTACACGGTCAACACAGGCCCATACTTCATCACGAAGCACGCGTAAGGCAACGCCTTACGGCAGGAGCAGTAAGATTGTTCCGATGCACTCCAATATAACATCCCGTAGCATGGAGGTATGTGTTTCAAAACCGGATGAGTTTGATACATGCCAGGAAATCTGTGACATTATCCTGTCAGGAAGAGCTGCGATCATCAATTTTGATGCTGTAACAACGCAGGAAGCTCAGAGAATTATTGATTTTGTTTCAGGTTCCTGTTATGCGATTAACGGCAATATTAAGCCGATATCAGATACAATTGTTATTGTGACACCGGAAGATATTGATATTACAGGCGATCTTCAGGAACTGGCATCTTCAAGTGTCAATGTACCTGCTTTTGGATATTCTGAAGAAGAGGAATGACTATTCGGAAACGGGAACAGGAAGAAACAGGATGATGAGATCGATAGACAGATGAAGGAGGTCTGGAATTAATGTTAACACCAATTGAAATTCAGGGTAAGACTTTTAAGAACAGTGGTATGGGGTATTCAAAAGCAGATGTGGACAGCTTTTTCTCAAGTGTTTCTGCTGATTTTGAAGCACTTTACAAGGAGAATCTTTCTTTGAAGGAAAAGATCAATAATCTGGATGCAAGTCTCAGCCATTATAAGGAAATAGAGAAGTCACTTCAGAAGGCACTTGTTCTTGCAGAGACAACTGCAGAGGAGACAATTGTAGGTGCGAAGAAGAATGCCACTGTTATTGAACAGGAAGCCGTTTTGAAGGCACAGTCTATTGTGGCAGATGCTAAGGTGGAACTTGAGCAGCTGCATGTGAAGACAACAGATCTGCTTCAGCAGTATGACCGCTACAGAACACAGTACAAAGCACTTGCTTCGGCACAGCTGGATCTGCTGAATTCAGAAGCATTTGATATTGATGTTGCAACGATGAAGGCAATTTCAGGCCTTGAGGAATCAGCCGCAGAGCATACAGATCAGCTTCAGGCTGAGCCGGTATATGCTGTGGAAGAGACTGAGAGTGAAGAAACCGCAGTAGAACAGGAAGAAGACTTTGATGAGACACTTTCAACAGATGATGCAATGATCAAGGATTTCTCCGAGATGTTTGACAGCGAGAAGGACGAAGAGAACAAATAAAGCGGATGTACTTATTTCAGTATAGCATAGTTATTAATAGAATATTCAGAAGTCCGGGTCAGTGGCTGAAGCGCATGCCCGGACTTTTTGTACAGAAAAGGAAGACAGCAAAATGCAGAAAATGATGATTCATTACAATGATGTACCAATTTATCCAATTGTTCTTTCGGAGAATTTTGATGCGCTTGGTGAAGCGCTGGATGATCTGATGATCAAAGACAGAAAGGTGTGCATCGTAACAGACAGCCATGTGGCAGATTTTTACCTTGAACAGGTAGAGCATATTGTAAAAGAGCATTGTGCAGCTGCCAGTCATTTTATTTTTCCGGCCGGTGAAGAGAGCAAAACGCTGACAACAGTTGAAAATCTTTATGAATTTCTGATTCAGAATAAATTTGAACGTAAAGATATGCTGGTGGCGCTTGGCGGCGGTGTTGTCGGTGATCTGACAGGCTTTACAGCGGCGACTTATCTGAGAGGCATTCGTTTTATCCAGATTCCCACAAGCCTTCTGGCACAGGTGGACAGCAGCATCGGAGGAAAAACAGGTGTTGATTTCAGAGCCTATAAGAACATGGTGGGGGCTTTTCATCAGCCAAAACTGGTGTATTCCTGTGCAGAGACGTTGAAAACACTGACCAGTCAGCAGTATATATCCGGCCTGGGTGAGATTATTAAACACGGATTGATCAAAGATGCCGCCTACTATGAATGGCTGAAGGCGCACAAAGAAGCGATCTTGGCCAGGGATACGCAGACGGTGATTGATATGATCGCAGTCAGCTGTCACATCAAGAAAGAAGTGGTTGAGAATGATCCTGAAGAAGCCGGCGAACGTGCTTTACTGAATTTTGGCCATACATTGGGGCATGCAGTGGAGAAACTGATGAATTTTACAATGCTGCATGGAGAATGTGTTGCCGTCGGCATGCATGCGGCGGCATGGTTGTCCATGGAGAAAGGAATGCTGACAGAGGCGGCTTATAAAGATATCACAGATACCATTGTATCATTCGGCTTGCCGGTCAGTGTTAAAGGGCTTGAGCCTGAGCAAATCGTAGCCGTTTCAAAATCAGACAAAAAGATGGACAAAGGACGGGTTAAGTTTATACTGCTGGATCCCGAAGGGCATGCGGTGATTGACCGGAGTATCCGTGATGAACAGCTTTTGGCAGCGGCCTCCGTTATCGTCAGAAATGGAGAACAGTCATGAAATATATAAAGACGGGAATTGCAGTTTTGCTGCTGGTTCTTCTGGATCAGTGGACCAAGGTGCTGGCCGTAAGGCATCTGATGAATACAGACGGCATCACACTTATACCGAAAGTTTTCAGATTATATTATCTGGAAAACAGAGGCTCTGCTTTTGGATTAATGCAGAATCAAAAAGTCTTTTTAGTCTTTTTTACAGTTATCATACTGGCAGCTTTGACGTTTCTTTATCGTAAGATTCCGGACACCGGAAGGATGATGCCGCTTAAAATTGCAGCGGTTCTGATTTATGCCGGTGCCATCGGCAATTTTATTGATCGGATTTGTCAGAGCTATGTGGTAGATTTCTTTTATTTTGAATTGATTGATTTTCCTGTGTTTAATGTTGCAGATATTTATGTGACAACAGCGGCCATTGCCTTGATCATCCTCGTTATATTTTATTACAAGGATGAGGATTTTGAGTTTCTTGGCGGTAAGAAAGCAAAGAAGACAAAAGCATAAAAGAGGCAGGTGAAAACGTGGAACAAAGAAGTTATGTTGTTGATGAAGCCAATGATGGCGTACGTATTGATAAGTATCTGGCACTCTTGATGGAAGAATGCTCAAGATCTTATATACAGAAAATAATTGGCGATCAGTCGGTGTGTGTAAACGGAAAAGCGGTTAAGGCGAATTTCAAAATTCATACAGGTGATGCAGTTATGATTGAATTGCCTGATCCGGTTATTCTGGATATTCAGCCGGAGAATATACCCTTGGATATTTTATATGAGGATCAGGACATTCTGATTATCAATAAGCCAAAGGATATGGTTGTGCATCCAGCGCCGGGACATTATACCGGGACCCTTGTGAATGCAGTGATGTATCACTGCGGGGAGGACCTCTCAACCATCAATGGCGTATTAAGGCCCGGAATAGTGCATAGAATTGATAAGGATACAACAGGTGTGCTTGTTATCTGCAAAAATGACAGGGCGCATCGCGCCATTGCAGAACAGCTCAGCGTGCACAGTATTACAAGGGCCTATTATGCGATTGTTTATAATAATATCAAAGAAGATGAGGGAACCGTTGATGCACCGATTGGCCGTATGGATGCCGATCGGAAGAAAATGGGCATTAACCATAAGAACGGCAGACATGCAGTGACGCACTACCGTGTACTTGAGCGATTTGGCAAATACACCTATATTGAGTGCCGCCTTGAGACAGGCAGAACACATCAGATCCGTGTGCATATGGCCAGTATCGGCCATCCTCTGCTGGGGGATACTGTTTATGGTCCGTCTAAGGATCCGTTTAAGCTGGAGGGGCAGGCGCTTCACGCAAAGCTGCTTGGATTTATCCATCCGTCCACCGGTCAGTATGTGGAATTTGAATCACCGCTTCCGCCATATTTTACAGCACTGTTGGACAGACTGCGGCAGTCAGCCGGCAGATAAAGATCCTACTGTTCATACAGTACAATATGTGATAAAATAGAGTCAGAAAAGGCAGGGGATAGAGATGAAGAAGCACAAGAAGGATCCACTCTATAAAAGTTTTGGTTATGCCTTTCAGGGAATTTATACATGTATCAGCAAGGAACGCAATATGAAGATTCATTGCTGTGTTTCACTGCTTGTAGTGATTGCGGGCATTATCTTTCAATTGTCAGTGACAGAATGGTGTATCTGTCTGACATTGTTTGGACTTGTGATGGCATTGGAGCTGGTGAACACATCGATAGAGGCAGTGGTGGATCTTGTAACAGAGGAGCGAAAGCCTTTGGCGAAGATTGCCAAGGATACGGCGGCAGGAGCTGTACTCATTGCAGCTATTATGGCAGCGATTATCGGCTGTGTTATTTTTGTTCCCAAGGTCATGCAGTTTTTGACAGGGCTTTAGTGATTTGTTGATTGGTTTCATGGATGCATTGCAGCTGCAGAGAGAGAATCCGGCGGTTGTGATGTCTGACAGTAAAGGAGAGATGTAAGATGGAAAAACTCGGAGAAAGCCTTAAGAAGCTTTTACTTATCGGTATCGGAACAGCAGCTGTCACAGCAGAGAAATCCAAGGAAGTATTAGACGATCTGGTGAAGAAGGGTGAGCTGACAGTTGAACAGGGCAAGGTCCTGAACAAAGAACTGAAGCACAATATCAAAGAGACATTGAAGGAAAATGTGAATGTTTCTGTGAAAGCATCCACACCAGAAGAATTGCAGACCCTTCTTGAGAAGATGACACCGGAACAGATTGAACAGCTGAAACAGCAGATTAGCAATATGGAGCAGACCGCTGAGGAGAAGACAGAGACAGTGGAATCAGAAGAAGCACCGGCTGAAGCTACAGAGGACGCTCCGGCTGCGGAAGAGGCAGCTGACGCTGAATAAGAAGAATGAATACAAAGTCTGAAAAAGTCAGATCAAGCGGTTATGGAGAACGGTTGAAGGAGATTACAGCCGTTCTCCATAAACATGCTATTACGCGTGGTGTATCTCCGGAGAAGTTGAGAATGATTCTGGAGGACCTTGGACCGACATATATCAAGCTGGGTCAGATTATGTCGTTGAGATCAGATATTTTGCCGAAGCGATACTGCGATGAATTGATGAAGCTATGCTCGGATGTGGCACCTATGCCCTTTGACCAGGTGGTGGATGTGATCCAGGATGCCTTTGGTTGTCCGTGGCAGGAGGAGTTTCAGTCAATTGAAGAAAAGCCTCTTGGTTCAGCTTCTATTGCACAGGTTCATCGTGCGGTTTTGAAGAGCGGAGAACAGGTTGTGATCAAGGTCCAGCGCAAAGGTATTTACAGGACCATGGCCAGAGATATCGGATTGATGCATAAGGTTGTGCGTTTATTGCCACCGGTGAGTATCAAAGAGATGGTGGATCTGGATCTTGTTCTTGATGAACTGTGGAAGGTCACACAGGAGGAAATGAATTTCCTTACAGAGGCAGCCAATATAGAGGAGTTCCATCGCAAGAACAGAGATGTGGCTTTTGTGGATACGCCGGTGTTATATCGGGAGTATACAACTCCGCATGTTATTGTGATGGAGTATATCGACGGCTTTTCCATTGATGATAAGGAGAATCTTCAGGAAAACGGCTATGATCTGAATGAGGTCGGCAGTAAGCTCATTGATAATTTTATTAAGCAGGTTATGGTAGATGGCTTTTTCCATGCCGATCCGCATCCTGGTAATCTTCGTGTGCGGGACGGCAAGATCGTCTGGATTGATATGGGAATGATGGGCCGTCTGTCTGAGCATGACAGGGAAGAAATCGGACGGGCCATTGAAGGTATTGCGCTGAATGATATCGGTATGATCCAGGATGCTGTTCTGGCAATCGGAGAATTCCGTGGGAAGCCGGATCAGAGCAAACTGTTTGAAGATATACGCAATCTGATGGCCAAATACGGTTCGGAAGATCTTGGCAATATTGATATTGCAGAGATTATGCAGGATCTGATGGAGGTCATGAAGGAGAACAAGATTACAATGCCTCACGGTCTGACGATGCTTGCCAGAGGCCTGGCACATATTGAAGGAGTCCTTGCAGACATCAGTCCGGAGATTAACATGATGGAGATCGCATCTGCCCGTGTGAAGAGCCAGATGTTTGAGGAGATGGACTGGAAGAAGGAATTGAAAAACAGTGGAAAAACACTGTATCGTTCTCTGAGAAAGGCGATAGATATCCCCACCTTGCTGGCAGATATTCTGCAGGGTCAGATGAAAGGTCAGACAAAGGTGAATCTCGATCTTCATGCGGGAGAAGATGTATCGAATCTGCTTCGAAGGGTAACCAGAAATATTGTTATGGGTCTGTGGGTAATGGCATTGCTTATAAGCTCCAGTATTATCTGTACCACGGATATGAAACCGAAATTCCTTGGCATACCGGCATTGGGGGCCTTTGGCTATTTCATTGCCGTTATTATCGTATTTTATGTGTTTGCAAAACATATTTTTTCAAAAAGAAAGTAAAAATAAACTGAGGCTATTACTGTGATTGGCAGCTAATTCCTCAGTTTATTTTTTGCGGATAGATTTATATAGATGGTTTTGTTGTCTTTTTTCCCGGATAAGAATGAGCGCGTACATTGGCGGCCCTGACCGGCAGGGTTGTCACTAATTTGCCTGATAGAACCTTTACTCATTGTTAATGCCTCCTTAAATATAGTATTTATTATTATAGAAAAAAGCTATAAAAATATGACGATGCATACTTTTATAGCTTTCCCTTTATTTTTCCCTTATACGATTAGTGGGTATCCATTTTGTATTTATACACGTTCTGCAATATCGTACAGCAGTCTTTCAGAATCTTCCCA
>ENA-OPDD01002600-OPDD01002600.1-human-gut-metagenome-genome-assembly--contig:-NODE-2600-length-10865-cov-2.268178_pt1 | contig 10865 bp, 2 predicted proteins | sample MGYA00241574_ERZ501499 | MGnify/ENA primary metagenome ERZ501499 (study PRJEB25962, sample SAMEA2042576) | human gut metagenome | biome: human gut; feature: human-associated habitat; material: faeces...
TTTTTCTCATATAAATTGTACATAGCTACAACCGGACCTATTTTTTCAAAAAGAGCCTGCTTTTCGCTTTCGTTCATTCCTCTTTTTTCGATTTCATGACGAATATACGCATTATATTCACTGCAAAAGCTCTCTCGTGGAAAAATCGCATTGACATCTTCTGGTTGTTTTAAGTACTGCATCAAAACGTCTGTTTTTTCTATGCCTACATAGGTAGAAACCTTTAGCGTAAACGTTCCACCTTCTGCCCATATTGCACGTTTACCGGGTCGACGGATGTTCCGCCGTTCGTATTGAAGGTCACGGTGTATGTGTTCGGCGTCCACTGCGCGTACAGCGTCAGGTCGCCGGTCACCGAAGTGGCGTTGAAATTGTAGTTCGCGCCTCCGGCCTGGGACGTGCTCCATCCTGCGAACGTATACCCTGTACGGGTCGGATCGGTCGGAGCGGAAGCCTTTTCGCCGTTTCCGACGAGCTGCGTGTCGACCGCGCTGCCGCCGGTCGAATCGAACGTGACCTTGTGCGCCACGGCCCACTGCGCGTACAGCGTCACCGGAACGTTGACCGGAGTGTCGAACGAGTACGGCTTGGTGCCGTCCGCGTCGGTGGTCCAGCCGACGAACTTGTAGCCGTCTTTCGTCGGCGCGGCCGGCTCTCTCGCCATACCACCCACTTTCACGGTCTGCGCGCCCACCGACGAGCCGCCCCGCGTATCGAAGGTCACGCCGGTCGCGGCCACGGGATGCGCGTACACGGTCGGGTCGCCGCTTAAGATCCAGAATTCCGCCGTGCCGGCAGCAAGGTCACCGGCCTGCACGTTGATTACGGATTCAGGAATCTGGCGATCGTTGTCGTCGCAATCCTTGCCCGTCCATGACGAGCCGCCGTTACGGATGATGAACCAAGGGTCGCGTACGCCCTTGCCGGTTTGCGACAGCTTGTATTCCGCCACCTCGCCGAAATCGTCGTGCCCGTTGAACGGCGTGGCCACACCACTGGTGCTTTCCTTGTACCAGCTCCACAGATCCCAGCCCTTCCAGGTGTCGGACTCCATGTCGTAATCCTGGTATCTGCCGTCGGCACGGTAATAGTGCAGTTTGACGGTCAGGGTTTTCGGGTTCTTGATGTCGTTCGGCTGCGGCGTGGCGGCCGGCGACGCCTTCTCTGGAGACCTGTCGGAGACGGTCTGCGGTTGGCTGCCGTCCACCCATGCCTCGATGGCGCCGTCAACGTACGCGTCGGCGAACTTGTCGAGTTTCCATACGTATGCCGTATAGCTGTCTTCTGTTCCGTTGGATGCGGCCGTGGCGGTTCTGTCATCCACGATGCGGAACTTCACCTGGCTTTGCGTGCCGTCCACATAGCCTTGCGCGATCTTGCCGAAACCGTTGGTCGCGTCGAACGGAAGATACGTGGGCTCCGTCTGACCATCCGTCCACACCTGCACGCCGGCGGCGTTCGTGCCGACCGAACTGGTCGGCTTGAAGTTGATCGTCACCTTGGTCTGGTTGGCATGCTGGCTGGCATAGGTGCGTGTGAAGGGCACGCCACGGCTTACGGTGCCGTCCTGCACGTTGACCATGGTGTCGCCGACCTGCGACTGGTACCACCCGTTACCGTCCGGACGGTCCACGTCCGTGCCATCGGTGAAGTAGAACTTCACCGCCGCGAGATTCGCGCCTCCCGGCAGATCGGCGCTGTACCAGCCACTCGCATCGGTGGAATCCTTGACCTCCACGGCCTTCATCGATATGCACTGTACCGTGCCGTCGGTCTCCTGATAGCGCAGTTCCGGCACGGCGGCATTATCCTGCTTCGGCTTGTAATACACGGTCAGTGTCTTGTCGCCGATCAACGTGCTGTTCGGCGAATCGCTGTACTGCGGCTCATACTGACCCTCGCCGGGACCGCTTTCCGCCACAGCGCCCTGATACAGCGCGATCGCGCTGCGCTTGCCGATGGTGGTCTTGATATGCCCGCCGGACACTTCCACCTTTTTCGAACAGTCGCGTGACGCGTACACGTCACAGTATTCCCCATTGGGCAGCGTCGTCGTGTAATCCACGTCATGATCCTGCAGGGTGTTGTTGATGGCCATGAAGCCTTTCGCCGTCGAGGAACCGTCGGCGGCCCTGTCGAATGCGATGTTGTTGTCGCCGTGTTCCTGCCAATTCGTCACCTTCGTGCCGTTGACGGCGTTGTGGAAGCGGATCATGCCTCGGATCGACGTCCAACGCTGCTGGCAGTTCCAGTCGCCGTAGGCCATCTGCGTCGGATCCTTCGAAGTGGCGCATGCCTCGTTCATGTTCACGTATGGCACCTTGGTGTCGGACGTGTCCTTCACGCCATCGTCGTACTGCGTGGATTTGTCGAAGTGGTAGTCGGACAGAATCTTCGGATGCCCGTAGTCGTAACCGAGCATGAACGCGTTCGCCAGCTCGTAGCGGGCGCCGGAGGTCGGGCTTAACGTTTCGGAACCACGTGCGCTATCCCAATTCGCCACGAACACCGTGGCATCGTTGGAATTCTTCAACAGGTCGGACTTGATGTTCTTCAGATCCGTGATGGAGCCGTTGAAGTCCTTGAGTAGCGAATACGCATACGAGAACTGGGTTACTTCGCCGTTCTTCTCATACCGTTCGGGAGCGAACTTGCTCGATTCGCCCTGATGGTAGATCACTTCCTGCGACCACGGGAACGACTGGCCATTGATACCAGCCTTGTCCATGAATTTGCGTTTGATGGCCGCGATGTCGTCCGGATCCATATGTTTGGCGGAGTCGATGCGGAAGCCACGCACGCCATCCTGCCATAACCGGTTCAGATAATCGGCCTGCATGTTCTGCACACGTCCGTTACCTGTATTGATGTCCCACATGGTGGACAGCCTGCAGTTCCATACCTCGTCGGCGTTGGAGTAGTCGGAGATGTTGTCGGAGACGTTGGACTTGCAGGTGTGGAAGTCCCCGCTCGGCAGACCGTACTGGTGGTTGTTGCCGCTTTCCTGGTACTGGTAGAGGCCTTGCGTGCCACCTTCCGCATACGGGTCCATGCTTGGATAGCGTCCGTAGGATCCGTTGTATGCGGTGCCGTCCACGCCATACTGGTCGTCCACCCAGGACACGTCATGGCCGGTGGTGTGGTTGAGCACCACGTCGGCTATCACGTCCACGCCGGCCGCGTTGCACTGTTTGATCATGCTTTTTAGCTCGTCCTCAGTGCCGAAGCGCGAGTTGAGCTTGTAGCTGACCGGCTGGTAGACGGTCCACCATTGCGTGCCCTGCACGGATTCCTGCGGCGGGGAGATCTGCACGTATTTCACGCCTTCCGGACCATATGTGTTCGTGCATTCCTCGGCCACGGTCTTCCAGTTCTGCTGGAATGCGATCACCGTCACGTCGGTGGCCGCCGGCTGTGTGGCGTATGCGACGGCTTGCGAGCCAAGCCCCGCGCAGGAAAGCGCCAGTCCGATTGCAGCGGCCGTGATGCGGCGTGCAGTGTGGTGCGCATGCTGGTTCATCGTCAGTCCCTTTCCTTACGACGCAGCGCCATGGCCAGGCATAGCGTGCCGACGAGCAGCGCGATCAGTCCGGCCCGCATGTAGGTTCCATCGCCTTCGCCACCGGTGGAGGGCAGTTTGACCGCCGTGTACTTGTTGGTCAGCTGGTAGTTCCACGATTCGGCGGTTGCGTTCGTTCCGTCAGTCGAATCCTGTGATTCGTCCGTTGCCGTATTCGGATCAGCCGCTGCGGTTTGGGCGTTGCTTTCGTCAGCGCCGGTTTCCGATTGATTCGGCTGTTGCGGCACGGGCTTGCCGCCGGTGAGCGAAACCGGCTTGTAGCCGTTCACGGCTTCTTCGGTTACGGAATAGTGGATTTCCTTGCCCTTGTAATACTTGGGCAGGTTGGTGAACGCGTAGGCCCATTCGTTGGAGGCGACGTTCGTCGTATCCGAGCCGGACGAACCAGCCGTCTCCTTCGCGCCATCCGAGGATGCCTCGGTGGTGGCCACGGCGTTCTTGGCATTGTCTTTGGTAAGCACCGCGCAGCTGACGCCGACGGGGTTCTTGGCCTTCGGATCCTTCGGATACGAACACATGCTGTTATTCTGCGGCGTCGGCCATCCCGGCAGAGGCTGGTCGTTCTTGCCGTTCCAGATGCTGGACAGCACCCAGATCGTCAGACTGTTCGGCCTGCCATTGTCGGAATCGGAATCGTCGTCCCACTGTTTGGTGACGTTCAGCGTAGTCGTTTCCGGCGTATGCTTGTTCGTCACCTGGAAGTCCTTCTCCTTTTCGGTGGAGGAGCCTGTCGGCGTGAACACGCATCCGGTCCGTTGTTCCGCGGCTTTCGCGTCCGAACCATTCGTACCATCCACATCTGTGGAGCATCCGCTTGTCGTATAGCCGTCGACGCTTTCCTCGGTTACGGTGTACGTGTACGACTTGCCGTAGATGTTCTGTTCCGGCAGGCCCTCAAAGGTCCAGAATTGCTTGTCGGCGTCACTGGACACATTCACGTCCTGCACGATTATCTGTTCGGTTCTGGCTTCGAAACCTTGCGTCAGATCCGTCGGATCCTTCGGCTGGTCGCTGGTACCCCACACGTGGAAGGTAAGTTTCGTCGGGCGTTTGCCGTCATTGTTGGCGTTGTCTTCCCATGTCTTGGTCACCTTGGCGTTGATGGCGTCCAGCTCGCGCGTGTTCAGCACTGTGTATTCGGCGCCGTCCTGATACGGTCGCTTGGTGATCGACACTCGGTAGGAGCCATCCTTGAGCTTTTGCGTGGTTTCCTCGTCCACGGTGTAGTTGTAGCGTTCGCCGTTCTCGTCGTATCTGGGCAGATCGGTCCACGTATGCGTCCACGAACTACTATTGTCAACGTTCACCGTGTACTGCTTGCCGGTCAGTTCCTTGGCATCACGCAACAGGTGGAAGGTGACGCTCGACGGACGTCCACTGTAGTTCAAGTCGGACCATACCTTGCGTACGCGCACCATGATGGTGTCGATACGGTCTTCGACATGTACGGTACGGTCGCTTTGCAGCACGTCGTCGATGTACACCTTGCCTCCACTTACGGTGAATCTGAACGGTTTGACCGCTTCGTATCCGGTTGGCGCTTTGGTTTCGGTGAGCATGTAGACGCCGTCCTTAAGCATGAACTGCTTCATCGTTCCGCCGCTGGTCCATGTGATCGGATAGATTTCCTTGCCCTCAAAGGTGCTGCCCGTCACACTGAATTCGGCTCCGGCAAGTTCGGCTCCTCCACCGACTGCGGTCTTGGAGAAGAAGATACCGTTGGTGTCCGGCTTGTCTTTCATGGTGAGCGTCGCGTCCTGCTGCGTCTTGCCATCCACGATAACGTTGCCGTTGATGTCGACGGTGAACGCGATATCGTCGGCCATCGTATAGCCGGTCGGCGGCTGGGTTTCGGACAGGGTGTAGTTGCCCGGCTGCAGGTCAAGCTGCTGCGGTTTGCCTTGTTCGGTGACCCACTCAATCGAGTCGATGGTCTTACCGGCAAGCGTGCGACCGGTGACGCTCATGTGCGCGCCGGCGATGTTCGTGACGCCATTCGTCAGACTGTTCTTGTTGATGGTGACGCGGTGCGGCTTATAGACGTCGATCATGGTGATCAGGCCGTCGGCAACGGAAGCGTAGCTGCCGTCGGACTGCCGCACTTGGACTTGCAGTTTGCCCCCATCGTCCGCTTTCACCCGGAAAACGATGTCGTCGGCTTTCGTATAGCCGGCCGGAGCAGCAGTTTCCGTCAGCGTATAGGTACCGGGTTCCAGCTTGAAACTATGCGGCGTACCGTTGGATGCCCATAGCCGGGACTCGAAGGTCTTCGTCTTATCATCCAGCTTTCCGGTGAGTTTCATCGTTGCGCCGGAAATCTCCTCCTTGCCGAGGTTCTGCTTGGAGAACCATACCTCCTGATTGTTGGGGTGGTGCGTATTGGTCAAGGTGATGTCATGGTCTCGGTCGATACCGCTGGTGGTAACGGTGTAGCCCGATGGCACATCTTCCTCAACACCGTATGCGACTTTCACACCGTTCTCATAAACAGGCAGGTTCGGGAACGCATTGGCGTTCTCCCAATTGTCATCCGCATTCAGAGTGACGGACTTGTCGGTTTTCACACCATTCTTCACCAAATACGCGGTGATGGAGCTCGGACGGATACCATCTTGGTTGTTGGCATCGTCCCACTGCTTGTACACGCCGAGATTGATGGTTTTGGGCGTGTGCGTGTTGGTGCAGGTCATCGTCGTGGCACTGCCGTCAGCCGATACGGCCGGGGCTGTGCAAGACGACGTGTATCCGTCGAGTTCGGTAGATTCGACAGCCTTGTATTCGGCTTTTTTGCCGTTCACCATGACGGGCAGGTCCTGCCAATATGCGGTGGAGTCGCCAACGGTGACGTTCACGTCACGGCTTTGTCCTTTCACTTTCGTGAAGTCGGATTCCCCGGCAAGCTTACGGTATAGGTCGAAGGTCACAGTACGGCGTTTGCCGTCCTGGTTGTTGTTATCGTTCCATTCCTTGGTCACGGTAAGCGTGGTGGTTTTTGGCACGTCCAAAGCCTGCACTTGGCCGACACCATTCGTGTCGCGCATATCATGGCCGTTCACCGTTACGGTGCCGTCTGCACCCACGTTGATGGTGATCGGATCCATAATCTTATAACCAATAGGAGCTTCGGTCTCCTCCAGCCTGTAGCGGCCTGGCAGCAGTTCGAAATCCTGCTTGCCGGTATTGGTCGTCCAAGTCAGACCAAGGCCGTCTTCACTCTTGCTAACGCTCGGCATGGAGTTGCTCGTCCAATTCGACCAGATATCCGGAGTTTCGGACGAGCCCCACTTGGAAAGCCGCAACGTGGCGCCAGCCACTGGAACGTTGACGTCGGCAGCATCCAGTTTGGCGATGCTGATCTTGGTCTTCTCCTTGTGGTCGTTGTTGACGTACCACAGGTAGTTGCCCAACGTGGCGTTGTTGGCCACGGCCACTTTCAGGAGGCCCGAGTCTTTATCATCGGTGATGGTCAGATTGTCGTACCTGTGGTCATAAGTTTTCCCATCAGGTATCGCATCATGACCAGGAAACACCACATACAAAGGCTTGGCTTTCTCGTACGCGCTGTCCTCACCGGCTTTCTCGCCTGGCGCAACGAGCTCCGTGACTTTGTAGATGCGGTCCGCATTCAGCTGCACTTGGCTGGAGTAGCCGGTCGTGCCAGTGGTGAGGTTGTTCATCACGGTCTTGCCCACAGTGCCGGAGCAGGTCTTCTTGCCTGCGGTTTCAGCTGCCGTGCTGCACTTGGTCAGGTCCACGTTCACTTCCTGCACTTCGAACATTGCATTGGCGCCCGGCCGGCCGGTATCGCCATCAATGTACTTGTAGATTTGCAGGGTGTTGCTGTCGAATGTCATGCCACCTTGGGCCGTTTTCACCGTTCCGGTGACAGTGGAGGTATCACTGCCCTTGCTTGCATCTACGCCTTCAAGCGAAATCTCATTGCGGCCCACGGCTCCCTCGATGGTCTCTCCGGCTTTGAGCTGCACGGTCGCCTTGTATGTGATGGTGACGGCCCGCTTGTCCGGAATGAAGAAGACCAGTTTCTTGGAATTCGGCTCATATGACCATGTCGCACCATTGATCTGCTTTCCCGAGGCGGAATCGGCGATGAGGATGCTGTCCATGCGCAGATCAAGCGCGCTGCCCAACGTATCGGTCAGGGTCAGGGCCTTGCCGTTGTTCAGCGTCTGTGCGCCCGGATTGATCTTCACCGTGTAGTTGACGTTCGGCGCCGTGGACTCGTTGTATGTTCCCTGTTTGCTCACCAGCTTCGGCGTGTTCATGCCGAGTTTGTAGGACTGGTCCGTCTGGTCATTGCCGTCTACGCTGATATGCGCTTTGTTGGTGTATTCGTGGTATCCTTCCTGCGCTTTCAACGCGTCGACGCGCGTGTCATAGACGATTTGCAGGCCTTCTGAGGTGGTGGCCTGTTTGAATGCGGCCGTGCCCGGCGATATGGTGAACGTTACTGTGCCGTTGCCGTTGTCCTTGGCTGATACGCCGCTCAATGTGGTGGTTTTGGCATTGGGACTCACCGCTTTGACGGAGCCAGGTACGAACATGGTGTTCTCAGGCAATGTATCGCTGATCGTCACCGATTGGGCCTTTTCCGGCAGATCGTGCACGGTCAGCAGCCAACGTAGCACTCCGGCTGCGTTGGCGGTCTGGCCGTATCCGTATTGGTCCCAATACTGGTTCACTGCATCCTTTTCCAGATTGTCGACTTGGTGGGTGTGGCTTGCCGTTGCCGTCTTATGTTTCGATTCGGCGGTGTTGTACACCGTTTCGGCGGTCACACCATCCTTGACGGTGGACTGGTAGGCCACGTACACGGTCTGGTTGGCATTGAGATGATTGAATGTGATGGTGAAGTCATGGTCCGTGGCTGTAATCAAATAGGCGCTGGCATCAATGCGCTGCGTCATCGCCTCGTCCGCATACACGGCAATGCTGTTTTGTACCAGACTCTGCTGGAATCCGGCGGATGAGCCGTCCCCCTTCTGATCGAGGGTATCTTTGAGATCCACGTTGTCCATCGCGGTCAATGCGGTCAGCGAGGTCACCCATGTGAGGTTCTTGCTTTCGGATCTCGGTGAGGTGCACTTCTTGACAAGATTCACTACGTCCTTGCCGACGTCCGCCGTGCCGGTGGCGTCTTTGCTGGGGTGATCTTTCGGCGTGACCTTCACATCGTTGGTGTAGGTCCTATGTTCGCCACTGTCGGCATTGGGCGCGTTCGTCACTTCGGTGGTGTAGGTGATGGCGAAGGAGTCGAAGCCGGACGGCAGCGTATATGTGCCTTTCACCAGATCCAGCCAGGGAACCTTGATGGACCACTGGTTGTTGTACGGATCGCTTTCGAATGCGCCCGGAGCGTTTGTGGGGCACTGTGTCTTCCAATCATTGTCTTTTCTGCAGGTCAGAATCACATCGCCGGATGGCTCTTTCAGCCCGTTGCCCAGCGCGTCTTTGATGCTGGCTCCGGAAATGTCGGTGTCGGTGCCTTTGGTGATGTTGATGGTCCATTGGATGCCCGAAACGTCCTTCTTGTTGTTCGGGTCGCCTGGTTGCGGATCGGACTTTGCTATCGTCGTTTGGGTGCCGCCTTTGGTCACCGACCAGTCCTTGTAGGTGACCCAGATGGAGTTTTCGGTCTTTTTGTGGTCCGTATTGTCATCGCTGTGGTATTCCACGGAGTTCTTCAGGCCGGGCACCTGCGAGCAGTCGCCCGCCTGCTTGCAGGCCGCCACGAGCGTGGCACGGTCGGCGGTCACGGCGTAGCGCGCATACAGCGTTTCACCGTCCTCCATGGACTTAATCGTGGCGCTGAACCCGGTATTGCCCGCCGCTGGCGTGGCGTTCCATGTCCCCTCATACGGTTGCTGGCAATCCGCGTCGGTGTAGATATGGATGCTGTCCGGATCAAGCTTCATCAGCTCGCCCATGGTGTCGTTCAATTGCACGTTCTGGTTGGTGCCGACGGAATTGACCTTGATGACGAATTCCCACTTCGAGGGGTCCGAGGTGGAGATGGCCGCGGATTTGGAAGCGTTCACTTCATGCTTCGGATTCACCTTCAGCGTCACGTCGCCGTAGCCCGGATATGAGAACGTCTTGTCTCCGCCGTTGTTGCCGCCGGTTTTGTCGGAGTTGATGGTGCCTTTGACCGTCACGTACGCGGTGACGTTCGATCCCGCGTCCTCGCCGCGGGTGTACGTGGCCACCATGCGATTGCCGTTGATCACATAATGCCCGACCACATCGCCCGATTCGTTGATGATGTCGTACTGTTGCCCAGATTGGAAGGTCAGGTTCTCGGGCAGATCGTAGACGAAGGTGTCGCCCGATTTGACGGTGATGTTGTTCGGCACGTTCCAATGCAGCTGCATGTTGATCTCATCGCCGTAGTCGACGGTGGTGCCGGAGATGAACGGCTTTTCCTGGCCGCCGGACACGATGGTCAGCTTGGAGGAGCCCTTGTCCACCCAGCCGAGTTCGCCGATGTTGTATTCCGCGGCCTGCGCATGAACGGGCCCGATCAATACGCATGCCAGCATGGTCGCCAATGTCACCAGCATGGCGGCAAACGTTTTCACACAGCGCTTTGACGCCAACTCCTTGCGCCTATGCATAATCCCTCGCTTCACGATTAAGCACAACCTAAGGTGGCGGCAGCCACTACCTTGCCCCAGCTACCGCCACTGTCATGCAAGCATGGTGTCACGACATCAACATTGACGTATGAAACAGTGTCTTTCCTCATAAAAGTGCTAAAAAACGCGGTATAAAACGTTTGACGTTAGAGTGCCTCCAAAAGGGGATTCGCGAAACGCTGAAGGGTGTTTGCAATGTTTCATGAAAATTTTCTGAAACAAAAACCCATTGCTGCAAACGATTGCAACAATGGGTTTTCGTCAGTCATGATTCTTCTACCCTCAGAAAATCCCCCGGAGTACCCTCGGGGCCACTCAGCCGCCGATGCCCATCATCGACAGGCACCAAGCGTTCTCATAGGAGACTTCCTCCCATTGCTTGTACCGCCCGGACGTACCCCCATGGCCGGCTTCCACCTCGATTTTCGCCACGGCGTCCACACCGGCATGCTGCAGCCGGGCCAGCCATTTCATCGGCTCCACATACAGCACGCGGGTGTCGTTCATGGATGTGGTAATGAAAATTTTCGGAAAAACGGCAGTTCTTTCATCATTTTCACTATCTGGCGCATTCTCGTATGGCGTGTACGACTTCATATACGCGTACACATCCGCGTCGTGCAGCGGATCGC
>ENA-OPDD01002602-OPDD01002602.1-human-gut-metagenome-genome-assembly--contig:-NODE-2602-length-10861-cov-2.561447_pt1 | contig 10861 bp, 10 predicted proteins | sample MGYA00241574_ERZ501499 | MGnify/ENA primary metagenome ERZ501499 (study PRJEB25962, sample SAMEA2042576) | human gut metagenome | biome: human gut; feature: human-associated habitat; material: faeces...
AACTATTTCATCAGGATCCTGATGAAATAGTTGATACTGTTGTAAGAATATCTCCCGGATTTGGCGGAATTAATCTTGAAGATATTTCTGCTCCAAGATGTTTCGAAATCGAAAACAGACTTAAAGAGATTCTTGACATTCCTGTATTCCACGATGACCAGCATGGTACTGCAATCGTTGTTCTTGCAGGAATCATTAACGCTCTTAAAGTTGTTGGCAAAGAAAAAGAAAATTGTAAGGTTGTAGTGAATGGTGACGGTTCTGCCGGCATTGCCATTACAAAATTACTTCTTAAATATGGATTTAAAGATGTTACTATTTGTGGTCTTTACGGAATCCTTTCAAAAGATATTAAAGACCTTAACTGGGCACAGAAGGAAATGGCTGAAGTTACAAACCTTTCAGGTCAAAACGGTGTTTTGGCTGACGCAATGAAAAGTGCTGATATTTTCATTGGTGTTTCTGCTCCTAACATTGTTTCAGAAGAAATGGTTGCTTCAATGAACAAAGATGCAATCCTTTTCGCCATGGCTAATCCAACTCCTGAAATTATGCCTGACCTTGCTAAGAAAGCCGGTGCAAGAGTTGTTGGTACAGGACGTTCTGATTTTCCTAACCAGGTTAACAACGTAGTAGCATTCCCAGGAATCTTCAAAGGTGCATTAGAAGGTCGTGCAAAACAGATTACAGAAGAAATGAAACTTGCTGCTGCACACGCAATTGCTTCTTTAGTTCCTGACAGCGAACTTAACGAAGACAATATCCTTCCTGAAGCATTCAACCCTGATGTTGCAGATGTTGTAAGCAAGGCTGTAAAAGATAACATCAAGTGAGATTAAAGTGTCAGATTGTGGGAGTGCAAAGCACGTAGCAATCCGAGTAATTAAGTTAATACTATTCAATAATATTCAGTTTCTATTAAACTTAGAATTTATGTATAAAAAAAACTGTGCTTTGGCAATATTTCCCATATTTGGAATTATTGTTTTGCACAGTTTTTTATTCTTATTGCTGTTCCGGTAGTCATTACGTGTCATATCGCCAAAATACTATCTCACACGTAATTTTTTGAATTATTCTTCTATTTTCGCTACCGATTACGTGTCGTATAACCGAAACGCTATACCACACGTAATTTATTGAAACTTATCTTGTACTTTCGGCTGAATTTACGTGTCGTATAACCGAAACGCTATCTCACACGTAACTTCTTGAAGCCATTACGGATTATACAGTATTTCACTCTCCAGAATCCGTAATATCTTCCAAAATAACCAGCTTTATTCTATGAATTACGGAACGTGCAACTTTTTCATTCCCACATTCCGTAATCATTACAAAATAAACAATTATACTCATCCCCGAAGCACCTTTGCCCGAAGCAAAGAGTATACCTGACCCAAAGCATGAACGCTCCCATATTTTTTACTCAGAGCAAAAAATCTCAAAACTTTCTCCCCTATCCAAAGCACTATATAAAAAGAACTGTGCTTTAGCAATCTTTCCTATATGAAATCATTGCCTCGCACAGTTCTTTTTATATATCACGTATTCTTTTTAATTAGTTAACTTATCAATTACATACTGATAAATTTCCTGACTACAGTCCTTGTCCTCCCATGTGGCACACATCTTTGATGCTGTTTCTTTGTCAGGTGTTGCTACGTTTACTTCAATAAGGGTGCTGTCCCCTTCTTTAACCTGACAGTGAACCACATAGTCGCCGTTAGATGCTCTGTAATAATCCGACACTGTTCCCACTTCATTTCTAAGCTCGTACTTATTATTCATAAGGAACATATCCACGTCATCCACTATTGGATTAGGAATCTTATTCTCGAAGAATTTAAGACTTTCTCTTCCTTCTGAAGTTAAATGATAATATGAAGTATTTCTATTAACATTTAAGAAAACAAATCCATCCTCTATTAACTCACTTAACGATTTTTGAACAGTAAAGTAATTAGTGTATTCGTTTTCTAAGAAAAACTGTGAAATCTGAGAGTTAGTAAGTGGAAATTCAACTTTATTTAACATATGCATAATTATTAATTTGTATAATGTTTCAGCTTCAAGTGCCATTTTTATTCCTCCACTATTTCTTCTATAAGATCTAGTATTTCATCTTTTCCCTGTTTAGTCAATGCTGAAAATGTAAGTACTTTAGTTCCCGGTACAACATTTAATTCCGTCTTAATCATTTTTATGTGCTTCTGCAACTGGCTTCTCTTAATCTTGTCAGCTTTTGTGGCAATAATAATAGGTTCATAACCATTTGCCAAAATCCACTGATACATATTTACATCGTTAGCTGATGGCTCGTGTCTAATGTCAATTAGTAAGAAAACAGCTTTCAAAACCTGAGATTCGTGAAGATATCTTTCAATCATTTTCCCCCACTGTTCCTTAACTTTTAAAGACACATTTGCGTATCCGTATCCCGGCAAATCCACAAAATATAATTCTTTATTTACATTATAAAAATTTATAGTCTGAGTCTTTCCCGGCTGTGATGACGTTCTTGCCAATGCCTTTCTGTTCACTAATCCGTTAATTAATGATGACTTTCCAACATTAGATTTTCCTGCAAAAGCTATTTCACATAGTTGATTATCCGGTAATTTACTTGTAATACCACAGACTGTTTCAAGTTCTACATTTTTTATTATCATTTTTGCTCCTGTTCTACCAGTGCATTTTCAAGCACCTGTTCCATTTTTTCTACAAAAACTATTTCTAATCCATCAGTAATCTCTTTTGATATTTCTTCCACATCAGGCTTATTCTTTTTAGGGACCAAAACCATCTTTATGCCTGCATTCTTAGCTGCCAAAAGTTTCTCTTTTAATCCTCCAATCGGCATAACATTACCACGAAGATTAATTTCACCTGTCATTGCCACTGAGCATTTTACAGGTATCTTTGCCACAGCTGAAAGAATTGCCGTTGCCATAGTAATGCCCGCCGATGGTCCATCCTTTGGTACCGCTCCTTCAGGTACATGGATATGAATATCATTTTCTTCAAAAAATTTCTTGTCTACACCATAGTCTGCAACAATACTTCTTACAAAGCTTAATGCAATATGGGCCGATTCCTTCATTACATCACCTAACTGACCTGTTAACTTAAGAACACCTTTACCCGGCATTGTATTAACTTCAATCTGAAGAGTTGTTCCGCCAACTGCAGTCCATGCCAAACCTCTTACGATTCCAATATCGTCCTTCTCATTTGCCATATCAGCTTCATACTTTTTACGACCAAGGTATTTTTCAATATTCTTTGATGTAACCTTTAAATGTTTCTTTTCTTTCTGAACTATATTTCTTGCTGCCTTACGACAAATCTCTGAAATCTCTCTTTCAAGTTGTCTTACTCCGGCTTCTCTTGTATAATTCTGAATTACTGTCTTAATTGCTTCATCAGTAATATTTAACTGACTTTTCTTAAGACCGTTTTTCGCATATTCCTTAGCTATTAAATGTTCCTTTGCAATATGGAATTTCTCGTTTTCAGTATATCCCTCAATTGGAATAATTTCCATTCTGTCAAGCAAAGGTCCCGGAATTGTATTAATATCATTTGCCGTAGCAATAAAAAGAACCTTTGACAAATCAATTGGTACTTCTATGTAATTATCCCTAAACTTGTAATTCTGCTCAGAATCCATTACTTCAAGCAATGCTGAAGAAGGATCACCGTGAACACCTCTTCCAAGCTTATCTATTTCATCAAATAACATTAAAGGATTATTTGTTCCTGCCTGCTTAAGACCTGTTGCAATTCTTCCCGGCATGGCACCAACATAAGTCTTTCTGTGACCTCTGATTTCTGATTCATCATCCACCCCACCAAGACTTATTCTTACATATTTCTTATTTAACGCCTCTGCAACTGATTTTGCAATAGATGTTTTACCTGTACCCGGAGGTCCGATTAAACAAATAATCGGACTGTCACCCTTTGCACCTGTCAAAACCCTAACTGCCAAAAATTCCAAAATTCTATCCTTAACCTTTTTAAGTCCATAATGGTCTCTGTCAAGAATATCCTGAGCATTCTGCAAGTCCGGATTTTCCTCAGTTGTATTGTTCCAAGGCATTTCAAGCATTGTGTCAATGTAAGTTCTTAACACATTAGCCTCTGCCGCATTTCCCATTGTGCCTTTATATCTTGAAAGTTCCTTTAAAAGCTGTTCCTTTACTTCTTTGTCAGCATTTAAACTATGTATTTTCTCTTCAAGCTCCTCGGCTTCTGACATAAAATCGTCACCAAGTTCCTCTCTGATAACCTGCATCTGTTCTCTCAAAATATGTTCACGCTGGTTCTTGTCAAGTCGCTGTTTAACCTTATCAATAATTCCTGTTCTAATAAGAGCAATCTCATTTTCTTCCTTAAGGAAAGAAATAATCGTTCCAAACTGGCTTACAACATCATCTTCTTCCAAAAATGTCTGCTTAAGCTGGTACTTTACTCTAACTCTCATAAGAAGCTGTCTCATTAAGTTCTTAAGACTGCTCATATGCATTAAGCTTCTTAGTGCATTTGCACTTAATTCGTGAGTTATATCATTATAATCTCTTATTGTGTCCTTAAGTTCTCTGACAAAGGCCTCTTCTTCGATTTCTGACAAGTTGTTTTCTTTCTCTTCAAGTAAATCAATTTTTCCCTGAAAATAACCCTCTTCAAAATTAAATGCCAAAATCTGACCTTTTGATTTGGCTTCTACCATTACTCTTACAATATTGTCCGGAAGCTTATTTAACTGCTTAATTACAACAACTGTACCAATATTATATATGCCGTCAAAACCCGGTGTTTCTTCCACCGGGTTTTTTTGTGTAACAACAAATAAGTTCTTTCCAGCCAACATGGCAGTTTCAGCCGCCTTAATTGATGACTTTCTGCTAATGTCAAAATGAACGGTAGTTCCCGGTAATACTGTCAATCCACGAAGTGGTATTACAGGAAGTTTTAATATATTTTCTGACATGTATACTCCTTAATTATGCTGTCTTGTCTTTATTTTTCTTAGCTTTCTTCTTGCCAATTACTGAATTATATACTAATTCAGGATCTGCAAGTCCGTTAATAACATCTTCATTAACAATACATTCCTTAATTGTTTCATCTGAAGGTGTTTCGTACATAATATCCATAACTGCATTTTCAAGTATGGCTCTAAGACCTCTGGCACCTGTTTTTCTTTCTACTGCTTTCTTTGCAATAGTATTAATTGCCTCGTCTGTAAACTTAAGTTCCACACCATCTAATTCAAACAACTTCTTGTACTGTTTAATTAATGCATTCTTTGGCTCTGTTAAAATTCTTTCCAATGCTTTTTCATCAAGGAAATCAAGTGAAACAGTTACAGGAACTCTACCTATAAATTCAGGAATCAAACCAAACTTAGTAAGATCCTCAGGCATAACCTGCTTAAATAATTCATCTTCACTCTTGTCTGTTTTCTCTATAATCTGAGAATTAAATCCAATTGAACCCTTATCCAATCTACGTTCAATAATCTTTCCAAGACCATCAAAAGCACCACCGCATATAAACAAAATATTAGTTGTATCAATAGGAATAAGTTCCTGCTGAGGATGTTTTCTTCCTCCCTGAGGTGGAACACTTGCTTCTGTTCCTTCTAATATTTTAAGTAATGCCTGCTGTACGCCTTCACCTGAAACGTCTCTTGTAATAGACACATTCTCAGATTTTTTAGTAATCTTGTCAATTTCATCAATATAAATAATTCCATGCTGCGCTCTTTCAATATCATAGTCAGCAGCCTGAATAAGTTTTAACAAAATGTTTTCAACGTCTTCACCTACATATCCTGCCTCTGTTAATGTTGTAGCATCCGCAATTGCAAAAGGTACATTTAAGATTTTTGCCAATGTCTGTGCAAGATAAGTCTTGCCTGAACCTGTAGGTCCTAATAACAAAATATTAGATTTCTGTAATTCAACATCTAAATCTTTTCCTGCCAAGACTCTCTTATAATGATTATACACTGCTACCGAAAGTACCTTCTTTGCAGCATCCTGACCAATAACATACTGATCCAAAAACTCTTTAATTTCCTTTGGCTTAAGTAAATTAATCTCTTCTTCTGCTACATTGTTTCTGTCGCCATAAACTTCTTCTTCAATAATTCCTGCGCATATTTCAACACACTCATCACAAATAAAAGCTCCATCAGGACCGGCAATCAGTCTTCTTACCTGGTCTTCTGTCTTTCCACAAAAAGAACAGCTAAACTTTTCTTTATTAATATTTGCCATAAATACCCCTTAACTTTTTATATAAAATTATTTAATAAAAAACATTTCTTTGATTTTTATTAAATAAAAGGACAATAAGACACCACAAATGCGGTGCCTTATCTTCTGGAAAATTATTTTATCTGTCCTTAATTACTTCGTCAATTAATCCATATTCCTTTGCTTCATCTGCTGATAACCAGTTATCTCTGTCAGTGTCTTTTTCTACTTCCTCAACCGGTTTTCCTGCATTATCTGCAAGAATCTGATTTAATTTCTTCTTTGTCTTTAAGATGTGCTCTGCTGCAATCTGAATTTCAGTTGCCTGTCCCTGAGCGCCACCTAATGGCTGATGAATCATAACTTCTGCATTAGGTAATGCGTATCTTTTTCCTTTTGCACCGCTTGATAAAAGGAATGCACCCATGCTGGCAGCCATTCCGATACAAGTTGTTGACACATCACACTTTACATAGTTCATTGTATCATAAATTGCCATACCTGCTGTAACTGATCCTCCAGGGCTGTTGATATACATATGTATATCCTTTCCCCGGATCTTCTGCTTCAAGAAACAGAAGCTGTGCAACGATCACACTTGCAGATACATCTGTTACTTCTTCTCCCAGAAATATAATTCTGTCTTTTAATAATCTTGAATAAATGTCGTATGAACGTTCTCCTCTTGAATTCTGTTCAATGACATAAGGTACTAATGCCATATTCAATACCTCCTAATATAACTTAAAACTATTTTGCTTTAGAAGTTACAAACTTAGCAGCCTTTTTTAAGCAAATGTCATTTCTAAGGTTCTTCTTATCATCGTCTGACAATAAATCAGCAACCTTTTCTTTTTCCATCTGATATCTTGTAGCCATATCTTCTAATTCTTTTTCGAATTCTTCATCTGTAGCTTCAATCTTTTCAGCCTTAACTACTTCTTCAAGAACTAAGCTTGATTCGATTCTAGCCTTAGCCTGTGGCTTAACCTGTTCTAATAACTGTTCTACAGTTGAACCTGTAAACTGCATATACTGGTCAAATGAAATACCCTGCATAGCAATGTTCTGAGCAAATTCTTCAACCATCTGCTGAGCCTGTGCTTCGATCATCTTTTCAGGAATGTCCATTTCTGAATTCTTAACGATTTCTTCGATTACTTTGCTTTCTTTTTCTGCTGCTGCAGCTTCCTTCTTCTTAGCTACAAGACCTTTCTTAATGTCAGCCTTGTATTCAGCTAATGTATCAAATTCTGAAACTTCCTGAGCAAATTCATCATCTACCTTTGGATATTCCTTAACTTTGATTTCCTTAATTGTTACTTTGAACATTGCTGGCTTTCCTGCAAGTTCTTTTGCCTGATATTCTTCAGGGAATGTAACGTTAACTTCAACTTCTTCTCCAACCTTCTTACCAACAAGCTGGTCTTCAAATGTATCAATAAATGAATGTGATCCAATTGTTAATGGATAATCTTCTCCCTTTCCACCTTCAAATGCAACACCATCTACGAAACCTTCGAAATCGATAGTTGCCTGATCACCTTCTTCAATAGCCTTATCATCTGCTGCTACAAGTCTTGCATTCTGTTCTTTAATCTTATCAAGTTCTGCGTTAACTTCTTTAGCTGTTACTTTTGTATCTGCCTTTTCAACCTTGATTCCTTTATATTCGCCAAGCTTAACTTCAGGCTTTAATGTTACTTCTGCTTCAAAAACAAATGGTTTGCCTTTTTCAATCTGTGTAACACTGATTTCAGGACGAGCAACGATTTCTAATTCACTTTCAGCTGCTGCATTAGCATAAGCTTCCGGAATTAAGTCATTTGCTGCTTCTTCGTAAAATACGCCTGCACCATACATCTTTTCGATCATAGCATAAGGAACTTTACCTTTTCTGAATCCAGGAACATTAAATTTGTTCTTGTTCTTCTGGTAAGCTTTCTGAATAGCCTTATCTAATTCTTCAGCTGGTACTTCAATTGTAAGCTTTGCTGTGTTATTTTCTAACTTTTCTACCTGTAAACTCATTCTAATATTTCCTCCTTAATATACAAACGGGTCTGAGTTAAGCCCATTTAATTCACTCTGCTTTGTACGTCAGGGCATAGTACCCCCTATGACGCAGTAAATAATTATAACACGAATAATTTATATTGTCACTATTTTTCTTAAAACTATTTTACTCCATCATATTGTATAGCCTTTGCCACTTCACCTGCTGTTTCTTCATCAACTAAATAACTAATAATTTCAAGTCCCATTTCAAGGGCAACGCCAAGTCCTTTACCTGTTATGAAATTGCCATCTCTTACTACTCCACCGCCATAGTTATTACATTCCATCTGATCCTCAAAAGAAGGATAGCTTGTAGCATTCTTATCTTTAAGCAAACCTAAATTACTAAAAACTGTAGGTGCCGCACAAATAGCTGCAAGTAATTTTCCCTGATTGTTATATTCTACTATCTCATCAGCAAGCTTTTCACATGCTCCTAAATTAGTAGTTCCAGGCATCCCACCTGGAAGGAAAATGCAATCTCCACTACTAAAATCTATTTCATTAATATTTTTGTCAGCATACAATTTAATGTTATGTGAACTTTTCACCAGTAACTCATCCTTAATTGAAACTGTAACCACATTCAGCTTCTTAGTTCTTCTTAAAAGGTCAATTACCATTAAAGCTTCCACTTCTTCCATTCCATCTGCAAGAAACGCATAAACTGTCTTCATTTTTTGCCTCCTTATACAATTACAAAACTAATGATAATTATAACATAGGTCCATATTATGTCCAAGTTGTAAAAATTTTTTTATTTATTTATAAGTTGTATGTTGCAATCACAGTAAAACCACTCTAAAATAATTATTATAGTAACCGAATAAACTTTTTTTAGATAATAAAAACTATTATCTGCTATTTAAGAAAGGACTGATTATCTTATGGAAATTGAAAGAAAATACATTCCAAAGACTCTGCCTGAAAACCTTGCCCAGTACAAGCATCACAAGATTGAACAGGCATACCTTAACACCGCTCCTGTCGTTCGAATCAGGAAGCAAGATAATGAATACTTTCTCACATACAAAGGTGGGGGAATGATGGCACGGGAAGAATATAATTTGCCATTAAACGAAAAAAGTTACAATCACCTTTTAACAAAAGCTGACGGAAACATCATTACAAAAACACGATATTATATTCCAATTCACAATGGTCTTACCGCTGAACTTGACATTTTCGAAGGTAAGTTTACAAATATGACTCTTGTGGAAGTTGAGTTTTCCTCAATTGATAAAGCCAATAGCTTTAATCCGCCTGAATGGTTTGGAAAAGATGTTACACATGACGGACGTTTTCATAACAGTTATCTAAGCCAGATTGACTGCTGCCTTGGAAAGTAAATTATTATGCAAAATCAATAAGGGCTATTAAAAGTTAAACGAACTTTTAATAGCCTAAAAAAGTACTTGATTTTATATTGGTCTTTTGGTAATATATGACGGTAGCGTTTTCGAGACGCCCACGCGGGTGTGGCGGAATTGGCAGACGCGCTAGATTTAGGTTCTAGTGTCCCCGACGTGCAGGTTCAAGTCCTGTCACCCGCAGTAGTTTTTAAAAAGTCGAATCTTGTTAAGGATTCGGCTTTTTTGTTAAATTTTTCTCTCCCATGGTACAGCCTTATATAATTTCACCTAATCACAAGCCATCCCCCTGCCATTCTAAAAGCCTTCCTACATTCTCTTAGAACTTTTAATTCTAGCAAGACATTACCTTTACGTCTTTTCCCGGCTCTTTACTCACTTCTCTCTTTCAACTTATCCACGCACTCCACAACCATATTTTTTGCTGTGTCAAAATCTGTCTTTCCTGTATTAATACAAATGTCATATCCACGTGAATCGCCCCATTTATTTCTGCAATAAAAATTATGATATGTCTTTCTAATTTTGTCCATTCGCTTCATCTTGTTTATTGCCTGCTTTCTGTCTAAGCCTTCCCTGTCCATAACTCTTGCTATTTTACTTTCACGGTCACCTGTTATAAAAACACTTACAAGATTAGGATTGTAAGCCAGAATCTCATCTGCACATCTTCCAACAATTACAAAAGACTCTCCTGCATCAGCCTTGTTCTTAATAAACTCAAACTGCTTCATTGCAATCTCCTGCTCTATTGGAATATTTCCGCCTGCATATGGCAATGGCATAAATCCAAAGTTTACAGGCTTTTCATCGTATTTCTCCAACGCCTTCTCACTGTATCCTTCCTTTCTTGCCATCTCCTCCAATAATTCCTTGTTAAAAATTGGAATGTCATAATGCTCTGCTAATTTCTGAGCCACAATATGTCCTCCGCTGCCGAATTCTCTACCTACGGAAATTATAATTTGTTTCATAATCGTGCCCTCCTCGTCCAAATATCTTAAGTAAATTATACCATATTTAGACGAAAAAAAAAGATGTAAGAAAAATCTTACATCTTTCAGTGAGCCACTGGGGAATCGAACCCCAGACAACTTGATTAAAAGTCAAGTGCTCTACCATCTGAGCTAGTGGCCCATAATTATATGAGTTATTCATTTGCTA
>ENA-OPDD01002605-OPDD01002605.1-human-gut-metagenome-genome-assembly--contig:-NODE-2605-length-10854-cov-8.961663_pt1 | contig 10854 bp, 6 predicted proteins | sample MGYA00241574_ERZ501499 | MGnify/ENA primary metagenome ERZ501499 (study PRJEB25962, sample SAMEA2042576) | human gut metagenome | biome: human gut; feature: human-associated habitat; material: faeces...
ACAACGAAATCCGGCTCAAAGTTCTCAAGCTCCTCAGCGGTTGGCTTGATGAACATGTTGGTTACAAAGTGTGCCTGCCAAGCTACCTCAACGATGAAACGGATAGCCATGCGGGTGTCCTTATTAGCACCGCAGAATGCATCTACAACGAACAGTCTCTTGTTGGACAGTTCCTTCTTAGCGATATCCTTTACAGCAGCCCATGTTTCCTGAGACATACGATGGTTGTCGTTCTTGTACTCATCGGAAGTCCACCATACAGTGTTCTTGGAGTTTTCGTCTTCAACGATGAACTTATCTTTGGGAGAACGTCCTGTATATATACCGGTCATAACATTTACCGCACCGAGTTCGGTCTCCTGACCTTTCTCGTAGCCTTTCAGTTCAGGCTTCATCTCTTCTTTGAATAATTCTTCATAAGAAGGATTGTGAACGATTTCTGTGGTTCCGGTGATGCCGTACTTGCTTAAATTGATCTCTGCCATCTTACATTAACCTCTTTCCTTTAAATTTATGTGTGTCTTTATCTTCTGCCACATTGTCTGTATTATCTCAAACCCCAGTAAAAAAGTCAAGAAACCGCTAAAAATTTTATACTGATTTTATATTCTCTTTACTTTACCCTGGTTTCCTTGGCCAGCCACTCTTTTTCTTCCTCATTCAGATAGGGAGAAATCTTCTCGTATACAGTCTTCTGATACTCGTGCAGATACTTTTTCTGGGTATCGTTCAGATACTTTTCATCAATGGCTTCTCTGTCGATGGGTACCCATGTCAGGGTCTCGAAATGCATGAACTGACCATACTCGTTCTTCACATCATTTTTCGCCACCATAACATTCTCGATGCGGATACCGTGGCTGCCCTGAATATAGATGCCGGGCTCATTGGTGATATCCATACCATCCTCAAACACTGCCTCCACCATACCTCCGGTGAATCTCCAGCGCATGTTCTGGGGACCTTCGTGCACATTCAGAATATAACCTACGCCGTGTCCGGTACCGCACTGGTAATCAATGTCCATATCCCAGATAGGCTGTCTTGCCAGAATGTCCAGATTCCGTCCGGTACAGCCGTAGAGCCAGTGTGCACGGGTCAGCTGCATCACTGCCGCTGCTACCATGGTGTAATGCTTTTTGATCTCTTCGGAAATGGGACCTAAAACGATGGTTCTGGTCACATCGGTGGTACCTCCCAGATACTGTCCGCCGGAATCTACCAGAAGCATTCCTTCCGGCTCCAGAGTCGCACAGTTGTCCGGGGTTGCTTCGTAATGCATCATGGCTGCATTGGACTTGTAACCTGCGATGGTCGGGAAGGACAGATCTAAGAATTCCGGGATCTCTCTTCTCTTCTGTTCCAGATAGTCCGCTGCGGTCACCTCAGTGATCTTCTCTTTGCCCACATGGGTCTTCAGCCAGTAGATAAATTTCGTTACGGCCACGCTGTCCTTTAAAAAGATCTCCTGCATTCTCGCAAGCTCTACCGGATTCTTAATGGCCTTTAACAGTTCGGTGGGGTTCTTGTCCTCTACTAACTTCTGATTCTTCTGCAATGTCTTGTATAAAGTATAGCTGCAATATCTGTTGTCCACGAGGATCGCATTGCCCGCAGGGAGTGCCTTCAGGAAATCTACGACAGTGTCGTATTCCTTTACCTCGATACGATGAGCTGCCAGGTATTCCGTCACCTGTGCATCCAGTGCTTTCTGCTGGATAAACAGGGTTGCGGACTCTTCTGTAATATAGGCATAGGACATTGCTACCGGATTGCATTCCACATCACAACCGCGGATATTGAAGAGCCACATCAGATCATCCAGTTTGGTCAGAAGCAGTGCATTGGCACCGTCCTTTGCCATCTTTTCTCTGGTCTCTGTCAGTTTTTCCTCTACGCTCTTACCGGCGATTTTCTCATCCAGTACGGTTACTTTTCCGGCAGGAAAATCCGGTCTGTCTGTCCAGATGCTCTCTGCCAGATCCTTCTCATAAGCGATGCGGATCTGCTTCTTTTCCAGTACCTTTTCGTATTTTTTGCCGTCCATGGCGGCGATAACTCTGCCATCAAATCCTAAAGTCTGTCCCTGCTGCATGTTCTGCTCCAGGAATTCCTCGATGGTAGGAACTCCCTCCTGTAACATACGGAACAGTTCTACGGTCGTTCCTTCCAATTCTGCTTCTGCCTGGATGAAATATCTGCCGTCAGTCCACAGTCCCGCGCCGTCTTTCCAGACTACCAGTGTGCCGTTGGAACCGGTAAAATTGCAGAAATATTCTCTTACTTTAAAATAATCGTTTACATATTCGGAATTATGAAAATCCGCTGTGGGCATCATATAGAAATCAATGCCCTCTTCCTGCATCTTCTTCCGAAGAAGTGCAAGTCTGTCCTGAATCACTTTGTTTTCCATGTTATCTCCATTCTATATATCATCTATATATCAGTTAATCAATACCCTTCCGTAAGTTCACCCTTGCAGAGTCCTACAGCTCTGGAAGTACCGATTCTTTCACAGCCAAGTCCTAAGAACATTTCCAGATCTTCCATGCTGGATACGCCGCCTGCCGCTTTGATCTTTACGTTAGGGCCAATGTACTTCTTGAACAGTTCCACATCCTCCTTTGTGGCGCCGCCGGTTCCGAAGCCGGTGGAAGTCTTGATAAAGTCCGCTCCGGCATTGGTCACTGCCTTACACATGGCGATCTTCTCTTCCTCGGTCAGATAGCAGGTCTCAATGATCACCTTGAGGATATGATGTCCGCACTCTTTCTTCAGTGTACGGATCTCTTCCTCCACCTTGTCAAGCAACCCGTTCTTCACATCGCTGATATTCACTACCATATCGATCTCGTTGCAACCATCCTCCAGTGCCTTGCGCACCTCGGCCACCTTGGCTTCCGTCACACTGTATCCTAAGGGGAATCCTACTACGGTACAGATATTGATTTTGTCTCCGTAAGTGTCATGGATTCTCTTGATATAGCAAGGGGGCACACATACGCTGGCGGTATGATACTGAATCGCCTCATCGCATAATTTCTGGATGTCCTCCCAGGTAGCAAAGGCTTTCAACTGGGTATGATCCACTTTTCCAAGCATTTCTTTTGCAGTCATGTTGTTCTCCTTCCGGTATCTATTTTCATATTATTGTTACAGTCTGCTAACCTTACCTATTATAGCAAAGAACCCCCGCAAGATAAAGGATAAAGTTTTTACACAAAAACAATACCGCCCAGAAAGCCGTTGACGTGACTTGGGCGGTATCTCACTAATTTTTAATTCTTAACTACATTCCAAGAAAACTCTTCACCGTGTCTTTCATCTTGTCCACGTCACACTGGGTATCGTGCAGCACCGGTGCGGTACGGATTTCTTCGATGGCATTGGGTACTTTCACCTTGGCGATCTTAGACAGTTCATCCACCAGTTCAAAGTCACCCATGGCATCATACTTGATGTCAATGGCATCCATAACGCTTCTGGTGAACTTGAAGGGGCTTGCGGTGGAAGCGATCACGGTGGTCTTGTGATCTCCGGTCTCAACCACATACTTGCCGTACACTGCGGAAGCTACTGCGGTATGGGTATCGATGACATAACCGCATTTTTCATACAGACGGCGGATCTCTGCGGCGGTCTCCGCTTCGCTTGCAAAGTTGCCGTAGAAGTCAGCCAGCTGTGCCTTCATCTCTTCGGTGATCTCGTATTTGCCGTTGCCGGACAGAGCGCTCATCAGCTCACGGTTCTTGTCTGCATCATTGCCTGCAATACGGTAGATCAGACGCTCCAGATTGCTGGAGATCAGAATATCCATGGACGGTGAGGTTGTAAGGATAAAGTCACGCTTTCTGTCATAAGTTCCTGTGCGGAAGAAATCATACAGAACCTTGTTATCATTGGAGGCACAGATAAGTTTGTGAACCGGAAGTCCCATCTGTTTTGCATAATAAGCAGCCAGGATATTTCCAAAGTTTCCGGTAGGTACTACCACATTGATCTCCTGACCGTCTTTGATCTTGCCCTGACGTACAAGTGATGCATATGCATATACATAATAAACAATCTGCGGTACCAGACGTCCAATATTGATAGAGTTCGCAGATGAGAACTGATATCCTGCAGCATCAAGTTCTGCTTCCAGTTCCTTATCATTGAACATTTTCTTTACGGCAGTCTGTGCATCGTCAAAGTTTCCGGTAATTCCCACAACATATGTATTGTTGCCTTTCTGAGTTACCATCTGTTTCTCCTGGATAGGACTTACACCATGTTTCGGATAGAAAACGATGATCTTGGTTCCCGGAACATCTGCAAATCCGGCCATTGCCGCTTTACCTGTATCTCCGGAAGTAGCGGTAAGAATAACAATCTCATTCTTTACCTGATTCTTCTTAGCAGCTGTAGTCATAAGATGTGGAAGAATTGATAATGCCATATCCTTAAACGCAATGGTCGCACCATGATACAGCTCAAGGAAATAAGCTCCGTCTGCTTCATGAAGCGGTGCAATCTCTTTTGTATCAAATTTTTCATCATAGGCATTGTTGATGCAGTTCTTTAATTCTTCTTCTGTAAAATCAGTAAGGAAACATTTCATTACTTCATATGCTGTCTCCTGATAGCTCATCTTTGCCAGCTCATCCATTGGGACATCCAGCTTCGGAATCTCTGTCGGCACAAATAAGCCGCCATCCTCAGAAAGCCCCTTTAAAATAGCCATAGAAGCTGTTACGGTTTCTTCTTTTCCTCTTGTGCTTTTGTATAATACCTGCATGATATTTCCTGCCTTTCCAAAGTTATTCGTAACTGTTCAGTATATTGGCAGTAATAATAAACCGCTGAACAGTTACAGTTATTCATTTCGCCAATTGAGCACATTATAGCATATACTTTAGCAAAATACTATCCTAAATTATTTCTCTTTTTTCTGTCTTTTTATGATTGATTACTATAAATCAAAAATATGGACATATTCTTTTGTTCCCGAAGAATATGTCCATATTTTGAGCAGTATTACCGCAATCCTGTTAAATGAGTTATATGAAGAGTATCGTTTATTACGATCCTGTGGAACTTTCTGCTGAATCCGGATAGGTATAAAATTCATGTACGCCGTATTTAAACAGCCTTTTCAGATCTTTCTCAAACCAGGAGACATTCTGGCTTTCAGCTTCAGACTTCTGGATAAAAAACAGTGCTCCTTCTGAATAATTCACACCTTCAAGAGCCTGTCTGACGGCTTCTCTTGTCTCATCTGTAACAGTTACTTCATTGATACGTCCGTCATAAGTCGGCGAAAACTGCGGAACACCATTGGTATTCTGCCATACCACTTCTGTGACTGTATCGGGAAATTCCTTATTCTTTATACGGTTCATGATCACATTGGCAACCAGAATGCGTCCCTTGACATCCTCAGTACCTGCTTCAGCTTCTACAATATGAAGCAATGTATCATAGTCCTCATCCGACATCATCCGGGCACTCTCTGCAAGAGCCGCTGTCCTTGCATCTAACTCATTGATGCTGCTCTCCATAGAAGAGCTGACATCGAATTCTGCCATATTATCTTCAATAACTTTGATTCTCTGACCGACCATTACCTGTTCACAGGAAGTTCCGATACGTGTGACTGATTTTTTGGGAGAAGCTGTATCATTCATTCCAGATACTACTCCTGCAATTCCTGTTGGCAGTACATCTGTTTCGTCAGCATCAGAGGAAAAAGTTTTCTCCCTATTTTCAGAAGCTGCATATACTTTGTTTTTTCCATTAAAATCTGCTATTCTGCCGCCTGCTGCAAACGCAATCGCCGTACAGGTACACACTGTAACCAGTATCAGACTCCGCGCCGGATTGCCGGACTGTTTTGACTCTTTTTTCTGAACTTTCATACTTATCATTCCTTGAGTTTTTTTAATTACAGGTTTTTATGGTTGTAACATTTCTGTAACTTATAAGAAAATTATATTTAATATAATTGATTTTGTCAAGCTTTTTTCATATTTTTGTAACATTTTAGCTTGCAAAAAAGAAAAAAGGAAGGTTCCATCAATGAAATCTCCCTTTAATATATGCTTCATTTTTCTCAATTATTACATTTATTTTTTTCGCCGCAGATCAGGAACATAGGGGTTGGATTATAAAACTCATCTTTCTTTGTATAAATTCTGCTGCTGATACCCAGATCAATGGAGAATCTGTTGATACCCAGTTTTCCCAGTGTCTCCAGATCCCAGGCAGGGCGTACATAGGAACTGATAGGAAGCTGACGTTTAATTTCCTCGCATTCCTGCATCATGGCATCGCCTACTGTAAAATGAGCATGATTGGCAGGCAGATCAGCAGTATCTGAGAAATCATCTGCACCATAATTGGCATCTGCGTTGATCAGGATTCCTCCCGTTTTCAGCACACGAATCCATTCTTTATATGCTCTTGCTGCATCCGGAAGTGTCCAGGTAAGATTTCTGGACACGATCACATCAAAGGTACCATCAGGAAAATCCGGATTTTCCGCATCCATTACTTCAAACGTACAGGAGGCGTTCTCTTCTTTTGCCAGTTCCCTGGAATGAATGATCATATCCGGTGTCAGATCGATTCCTGTAACTTCATGTCCCAGTTTTGCTAAAAGAATGGAAAAGAAGCCTGCACCGCATCCCACATCCAGAATCCTTAATTTTCCATCAGGAAGAAAAGTCCCGATCTCTTTCAGCCATTTATCAGCCATATCACTGTGAAGCTCAGCTCTTCTCTGTTCCATAAAACTGTCGCTTCTTTTCGCCCAGTAATTTGTGATCTTTTTCTTGCGTTCATCCTTTCTTCTGCTGAAACTGCCATATGCGATCATCGGACCATCCTTAATAACCTGAAGACTTCCCGTCTGATATAGAACCACTCCATTTAAATCGGATAAACTTGTCTCCAGAATATTTCTCTCATAATCCTTAACACAGCCAAGATACTCTCCAACCTTAATGATATCTCCCGGTTTTTTGGCAGGATACCACAGCCCGGATACACTGGCAGACTGATAACGCACATCTTCAATTTCCATGGGATAATAATTACTGTAACTTCTCATGCCATCGTAAACACCCAGCGCACACAGAATATTACGCACATCTTTTCTTGTAGAATGAACCTCCTCCGGACTCCAGCCTCCCATCTGGCCACGTTCGATCAGAACACTGGGAATGCCACATGCGGCAGCATAATTGTAAGAACCACCGGATGCCACATTAGACTTTACCATATAGGGAACATCTGCCTGCTCTGCCATCTTCCTTGACATCTGAACCACATCTTCATCTGCACATCCGGCATAGTAAATATAAGGCGTAAGCTGCTCATAATCATCCCCGCTGTGAAGATCAATATAATAATCTGCTGCACTGTGAAGCTTCTGAACCACCTCATACGCCAGACGGTCCATCCTGGTTCCCTGCGGATTCCCCGGAAATACACGATTCAGATTCTTCTCATCCTCCGGGCAGACACTGCCGCTCCTCTCCTCAAATTCCTTCCTGCACACAGTCTTAACCAGGATCACTCTTCCATGGATCTTCTCAGGCTTCAGTTTATCTGCAAGCTCAACAGCAGCCTGGATTCCCACATATTCTCCTCCGTGGACCGCAGCGGTGATCAGAACTGTCTTTCCGGGATGAGAACCGCAGATTACTGTATAAGGAAGCGAAAACTCACCTCCGCCCAGTCTCAGAAATCCATTCTTTTTCATACCCGGAGCAGCACACAGCATGGCATCCTCCAAATCTCTTTTCCTGTCATATCCGCTATCAGAATCACCCATTCCATCATTCTCGGACCAGACGTTTTTCTCTTCCTTCACAGCGCTGATCATAAACATCGGCGTAGAATGATAATTCAGCTTCTCTTCCTGACTCCACACCCTCTGCCAGATCCCGGTATCCACTGCCACAGACTCAAACCCGTTCTCCTTCAGAAATTTCCTGTCCCAGGACGGTCTGTTAATAGAAGAAAGAGGCATCTGCAGTGCAATCTTTTCCATTCTGTCAATATCCGTACAGAGGTAATGATCATCCAGATGCTCACTCTCCACACTCTTTCGGTCTTCCTCATAAGACAGGCGTTTCTCCTCATCATAAAGATAACCGTACCAGTTTGCATCGAAATTAAGAAGCTTTCCGCCCGGTTTCAGTACACGACACCACTCTTCATAAGCTCTCTTAGGATCCTTCAGATTCCATGTCAGATTCCTGCTGATCACAACATCAAACACATCATCCTCAAATTCCAGATTCTGAGCATCCATCTTATAAAAAGAAATCCGCTCACAAAGATTACCGGCATTCCTCTTCGCAGTATCCAACATCTCCTGTGTATAATCAACAGCAGTCACCTTATATCCCGCCTCAGCCAGAATAACAGGAAAAAATCCAGGTCCTGTTCCGATATCCAAAATCTTAATCTCATCCTTCGCTTTCTCCGGGAACTGCCCTTTCAACACCTCAAGCCATGCCCCCTTCTGCATCCCATTCAATTCCTTATGATTAACTTCAGAATACCCCTCAGCCCGGGTAGTCCAGTAACTCTCAATCTCCGATAATAAATCCTTCACCTTATGCCAACCTCCATGCATGCAATTTATAATCATATATGACCAAAATTATATCAAATCCACCCTCCCCCCAACAAGCCCTCCCGGGGGATATATTTCACGTCTCAATTCATTTTTATATAAACAAAGTCCTTCTTATAATTCACACTCCACCTTGTATTATATCTTAACCAAAACCAGCGAAGCAGGCGTATAGTTGTACCGGATGCATTTGCAGGCATCTTAGAGATTCTTAGTCCTCGGAAATCTGCGTTATGAGACGAAAAGTCCCTTGTCTGAGCGACAGCGAGTAATTCCGGACTTTTCGTCTCATGCTTTTAGCGGATTTTCGAGGGCTTAGAATCTCTTAGATGCCGAAACCGTATCCGGTACAACTATACGCCTGCTTCGCGTCCCCTTTTTAAACCAAAAACAAAGCTGCCATACCCCCAAAAAGAGGATATGACAGCTATATATTTTTACTCAGATAGCTCCAAGAATCTTCCGGGCATTATCAATCCTTTCCTGCGTCGGAGGATTAACCCCCTCCAGTGGATAAGAAAGCCCCAGATTCTCCCATTTAAACTTACCAAGCGTATGATAAGGGAGCACCTCCACTCTCTCCACATTGGAAAGAGTATGGATAAAATCAGCTAACCGGTGCAGATATTCATCCTTATCACTTCCGTCCGGCACAAGCACATGACGGATCCATACAGGTTTTTTCATATCAGAAAGTTCCCGCGCCATCGCAAGAATATTCTTATTGGAATGACCGGTAAGCTTAATATGCTCCTGCTCGTCAATCTGCTTGATATCAAGCATTACAAGATCTGTATACTTCATAAGCTCCAGCCATCCGGAATGCCATGGTTCCTGATCAGTGAAGGGATTTCCACTGGTATCAAGATTCGTATGCACACCCTCTGCCTTTGCCTTCTTAAAAAATTCTGTAAGAAAATCCATCTGAAGCAATGGCTCACCACCGCTTACAGTGATACCGCCTTTGCTGCCCCAGTAGCCCTTATAACGTAAAGCTTTCTTAAGAAGCTCATCTGCCGTATAAAGCTCTCCCTGCTTCATCTTCCAGGTATCCGGATTATGACAGAACTGACATCTCATGGCACAGCCGCTTAAAAAAATCACATATCTTACTCCGGGTCCGTCAACGGACCCGAAGCTTTCTAAAGAATGAACATAGCCTTTTATCTGTTTATTATCCATTATATCATCATCCATTAATTACATTCTGTCGTGGCAGGTTCTGGCAATAACGTCTAACTGCTGCTCTCTTGTAAGGTCGATGAACTTAACAGCATATCCGGATACACGGATTGTGAAGTTTGCATACTCTTCTTTTTCCGGATGTTCCATAGCGTCGATCAGTTTCTCTTTACCAAATACGTTTACATTGAGGTGATGAGCACCCTGATCAAAGTATCCGTCAAGTACATGTACCAGATTCTCTGAACGCTCGTCATCGCTGTGTCCCAGAGCATCAGGATTGATTGTCTGAGTATTGGAGATACCGTCAAGAGCATCTTCATAGTCAAGCTTGGCAACAGAGTTCAGGGAAGCAAGAAGACCGTTCTGCTCTGCACCGTAAGATGGGTTTGCGCCAGGTGCAAGAGGTTCCCCTGCTTTTCTTCCATCCGGAAGAGATCCAGTAGCCTTACCATAAACAACGTTGGAAGTAATAGTAAGGATAGATGTGGTTGGCTTGGAATCACGGTAAGTATGGATGTGTTTCAGTTTCTCAAGGAATGTAGACAGAAGAGTTGTTGCGATCTCGTCTGCTCTGTCATCATCATTACCATAACGTGGGAAGTCACCCTCAACCTGGAAATCTGTTGTAATACCGTCTTCATCGCGGATAGCTTTAACTTTTGCATATTTGATAGCGGACAGGGAGTCTACTACATGAGAGAATCCTGCGATACCTGTTGCGAAAGAACGCTCAACCTTTGTATCGATCAGAGCCATCTCTGCTGCTTCGTAGTAGTATTTGTCATGCATGTAGTGGATCATGTTCAGTGTTCCGACATACAGATGAGCCAGCCAGTCCATCATTTTATCATATTTTGCAATTACTTCATCATAGTCAAGATATTCAGAAGTGATCGGCTGATAGTTTGGTCCTACCTGCTGTTTTGTCTTCTCATCAACACCGCCGTTGATCGCATAAAGAAGGCATTTTGCAAGGTTTGCACGAGCGCCGAAGAACTGCATCTCTTTACCTGTCTCTGTAGCAGATACACAGCAGCAGATGC
>ENA-OPDD01002607-OPDD01002607.1-human-gut-metagenome-genome-assembly--contig:-NODE-2607-length-10851-cov-1.747684_pt1 | contig 10851 bp, 6 predicted proteins | sample MGYA00241574_ERZ501499 | MGnify/ENA primary metagenome ERZ501499 (study PRJEB25962, sample SAMEA2042576) | human gut metagenome | biome: human gut; feature: human-associated habitat; material: faeces...
CATGGCCCCGGCCGGCTCGCGGTCTGCAGCCGGCGATACGTCGAACGCCGATGCGAGCGGCGCCGATGACGATGGCGATTCGGACGATGCGGGACCCGACGCCGAACTGTTCGAGGCTCCGCTGTTCGATGATGACGCCGATGCGGACGCCGCCGAGAACATCAAGGGCGCCGATGATGCCAATGGCGCGAACGACAGCGGCATTGACGACGAGACCGCCTCGGACGGCGGCACTGCACGGGAAGGGGAGTGACGATGAGCGGCAAGGACATGCAGATGATCGCCGACCGATGGATGATGGAAAGCAGGAGGCTCGTCAACTGGGGATCCTATGAGGGCTACCATGAGTTCCGTCCCTCCACGGACTCGCAACTGCCGGTGACGTTACTCGCCGGCGCGAGCGAATCCGGCAAGTCGACGCTGGTCGACGCGCAGATATCGCTGCTCTACCCGACCGGCACGCCCTTCAACAAGGCGTCGAATTCGGGGCGTTCGGAACGAAGCGACTACACCTACCTGCGCGGCATGATCGGCGTGGGAGGCTCCGACGGCGTCGACGAACCGATGTACCTGCGCGGCCGGGACGAGTCCGGCGCGCCCCGGTCCATATGGGGCGCGATCGTCGACACCTACCGCAACTTCACCACCGGTCAGATACTGTCCTGCGGCAAGTTCCTCTATCTGATGCCCGGCGACGGGCGCGGCGACGTCCGACGGCTGTACCTGGCATGGGACAAGCCGATCGACCCGCGCCGCATGGACGTGTTCCGCGAGTCGTCGTTCACGCCCACGCAGCTGAAATCCACGTATCCGGGGTGCGTCACCTTCCCGAACGCCGAGGCGTTCCACACCCATATTTGGGATGTCATGGGCCTGAGCGCGGAGGCATGCCGTCTGCTGGCCCGCATCCAGTCGGCCGACGCCCCCTCCCGCCTTGACGACATCTTCAAACAGGGCGTGCTGGGCGTGCCCGAGGCGCTGGACCTGGCCCGTGCGACCGTGGAGGATTACGAGCGTTACGACGCGAACTTCCGAAGCATGGAGGAAAAGACCAGACGCATGGGCAAGTTGCGTGCCATCACCGCCAGCTATGGCGACTACGAGTCGGCCCGTGACGCGGTCCACTCGTTCGACGCGGTGAACCCGGCCACGAAGTCCGGCTCGGCGACGATCCGAGCATGGGCGATCCGCCGCATGATCGGCGAGGTCAACGAACGGCAGCCGCTCGACAGGCGTCTGCGTGACGAGCGACGCAGTGAGGCGCGGGCTGCCGGCAAGCGCATCGAAAGCCTGCGCACCCGCATTGACGCGGTGCGCGAGCGCATGCGAGGCCTCGACGGCGGCGACCTGACACGGCTCGACGCGGAAATGCGGCAGGCGGAACGCGCGCTGGCGGACACCGCCGGCAGACAGCGCATCGGGCGCATGTTCGAGGCGGCCGGCGAGGAGTTCCCCAAAGACGAGCACGCGTGGGACGAGCGGCGCATCGAGGCCGTGACGTTCATGCGCTCATATGAGCAGCGCAAGGGACTGCTGGACGACATGCGCAACCAGACGTACGCCGCGCACGCGTCCGTCAAGCAGACGCTGCAGCGGCTGAACGACGATTACGAACGCCAGAAATCGCAGCGCACCCGCATCTCCCGCCAGATGGACGAGACCCGCGCCATGCTGTGCCGGGCCACCGGGCTGGGCCCGAGCGAACTGCCGTACGTCGCGGAGCTCATGGACGTGCGCGAGGATCAGGAGCATTGGCGCCTCGCCATGAACGCCGCATACGGATCCATGGCCCAGACCATCCTCGTCGACAAGCGCCATGAGCGTGGATTCGCAGCCAAGGTCAGCGCCATCGACCCGCACGCCATGGCGCGGCGCACCTGGCAGTTCGTCGACACCGAACGCGGGGGAGCGGGGAACGGGCCCGGCGGCGCGAACACGGGTGCGACCGGCGGAACGGCCGGAGAGGTGTGGCTGTCCTCGAAGCTGCGCTACCGCGAGGATTCCCCGTTCGCCGGCTGGCTGCGCGAGCAGACCAGCTCCGAGCGTCTCGACGCCCTGTGCGTCGACGGCATCGACGACTCCGACCATGCCGTGCGGCAGGTGCAGGCCGACGGGCAGATCAAATCCGGCAAACGCGGCCAGCATGGCATCAAGGACCGTCAGCAGGTCATCGGATTCGTCAACGAAAGCTATTTGGCGCAACTGCGCACGCGCATCCAGGACGCGCAACGCCAATGCGACGAGACCGCGCAATCGTACGCGAGCGCGAAGGAACAGGCCGACCGCCTGCAGCGAGAGCGCGAACTCGCCGACCAGCTCGCATACACCGCATGGGAGAAGATCGACGAGAACAGCGCGAAGGCGGCGATCGCCGACATCGAACGCACCATCGCCTCGGTCAGGAACAATCCCAAGCTCGCCGAACTCGACACGTTGCAGGAGTCGCTGTCCAAGGAGCTCGACCGCTCGCAGCGCCAGCGCATCGACATCGAACGGCAGGCCGAGCTCGCCGATCAGGCGGTGAACGCAGCGCAGGCATGGCTCGACGAGCATGCCAGCCGCAACCGCAGACGCGGCCGCTCGACGGGGAAGCGGCGGACGTTTCGCCAAAAGCCGTCACGAACGGACGGACTCTCCTGACGGACGAGGTGGAGGAGGCGCTCGCCGAATCATATGAGCAGCGTCTCTCCGGTCTGGGGGATGCGACGACCCGCGCCCACATGATCATCGGCGCGGGGGCGCCGCAGCGTATGGCTCAGGGGGATACCTTCGCCGACCGTGTCATCGCCGGCATCGGCAAGGACCTGGAGGCGCGCGTCTCCATGCTCGAAGGTCGTGCGGCGCACCGCCGTCGAGGCGCGGATGGGCGCCTATATCGAGATGTATGCGGGCGGTGACGATACGATCGCCGCCAGCGTGGACGACTACCGGTATTACCAGGACGAGTTGGAAAGCCTTTCGAAGCTCGCCACCGTCGAAGCCACCGCCGTCGAATACCACAACTGCCTCGACAAGCTGCTGATGAGCTTCCTGACCATCAAACGCGCGATAGACACCGACGCCGGAGACATCCACGACCAGCTGGAACGCATCAACGCGATGCTGGACGGCCAGCAGTTCGGCCCGCGCCACGGCAGCCTGTCCCTGCACGCGGACGTGCGGCGCCCCGAGCGCGCGTTCTGGTCGGCCCTGACCCGCGTGATCGGCACCCTCAACGACCGCAAGGCGGCACAGACGGACGACGATCTTGACGGGGCCCGGTGCGCGTTCGCGTCCTGCGCCGCGATGATCGACATGCTGCGCCGCGAGATCGGGCAGATCAGGGACGTTAACGGCGTGAAAAGCTACGGCGCCCGCAACCTCGACCCGCGGTGCCGATCCTCGTTCTACGCGCTCGTGCGCCACTCGGACGGGCAGGTCGAACGCATCACCTCGACCGGCGGACGGTCCGGCGGCGCCCTGCAGGAGCTGACCTCGTTCGTGTACGGCGCGGCGCTGATCTACCTGCTCGGCGGCGGAATGGACAACAAGCTCAAGCCTTCCTACACGACGAGGCGCTCATCAAGGCCGACGGCCGGTATACGCGGCGCGCGCTGTCCGTACTGCCGAGACTGGGTTTCCAGGTCATCGTCTCCGCCCCTGAAAGCAAGACGGGTGAGATACTGGAGGTCTCCACCAAGGCATACGTGACCCGCAAGGACCCCGACACCGGCTACACCACGCTGCACGAAGCCAGACTGGACGGCATCGATGAGACGGAAGGCGCAGATGAGCCGGAAGGTACCGTCGAGTCGGATGACGCCGCCGAATAGGCGGCGCCGATGACGCGGCAAACCATGGCCAGGATCCAGGACGGCCTGCCCGGCCGGCGTATAGTTGCACTGACATCCAAGGAGCGACAGATATGAGCGACACGAACACCCAGAACACCCAGAACGCCGGCAACGCCGGACCCGTCGCGGCGGCACCCGCCCAGGGCAAGCAGCTGCTGGAGGCATGCGAGCACACCACCAGACACAGCATCACCGTCAATGGCGGCGAACTCGACTATGCGGCGACCGTCGGCACGATACTCATCGACACACCGAAGGTACCCAAGGCCGCGAGCATCTTCTTCACCGCGTTCGACCTCGTAAACGGCGAAGGCAAGACAGACCCGGCCCGACCGGTCACGTTCATCTTCAACGGAGGCCCGGGCTCATCCACCACGTTCCTGCTCATGGGTTCGATCGCCCCGAAGCGCATCAACGTCCCCGACGCCGCTCCGGTGCCGGCCGCCCCCTACGCGCTCGTGGACAACGCGCACACGCTGCTGCCCGTCTCCGACCTCGTGTTCATCGACGCGGCCGGCGCCGGATTCTCCGAGATCCTCGACGCGGCCAAGCCGGAACTGTGGTCGGTGGACGGCGATGTCGCCGGCTTCAGCGCGTTCATCAGGGCGTACCTGAGCAAACACCACCGCTGGAACTCGCCCAAATACGTGCTCGGCGAATCCTACGGCACCACGCGCGGCGCGGCGCTCGCATACCGGCTGCAGCAGGACGGTGTGGCGCTGAACGGACTGACGCTCATCTCCAACGTGCTCGACTACACGTTCACGTCCGACCTGATCGACGAATTCTACGTCGGATATTTCCCGTCCTATGCGTCCGTGGCGAAATATCACGGCCGAGCCGCGTCGGACGTCAAGCTCGACGAGCATCTGAAGGCCGCCCGTGCCTTCGCCGCGGGGCCGCTGCGTCTCGCCCTGGCCGCCGGGGACTCGCTTGACGACGAGACCCGGCATAAGGTCGCACGCCGATACGCCGAGCTGACCGGACTGGACGAGCGGTATGTCTACGACTCCAATCTGCGCGTGTCCGACCCGAGGTTCCGCAAGGCGCTGCTGCATGACGAAGACAAGATCGTCGGACGCTACGATGGCCGCGTCGCCGGCTACGACCTCGACCGCATGAACGACGAGGAGACGTTCGTCGTCGACGACGCCTGGCTCGACCCCGCGTATTCGAGCCTGTGCAACGCCTATCTGCGCGACGAGCTCGGCTGGGACCGCGTGCCGGAGCGCAAGGGCTTCGCCGACTTCGACTGGAACGCCACCGAGCCGGGCAAGGGCTGGATGTGGTGGCACCGGATGCCCGGCGAATCGGGCTGGGTCATGACCCAACCGAACGTGCTGCCCGATCTGGCCGCGGCCATCGCGCACCAGCCGACCATGAAGGTGCTGCTCGGCAACGGCGTCTACGACCTGTGCACGCCGTTCTTCCAGACCGAATACGACATCGATCACCTGATGCTGCCGAAGCCGCTGCGCCGCAACGTGGCCTTCGCCTACTACCCGGCCGGGCACATGCTCTACAGCAGCGAGGCGAGCCTCGCCAAGTTCACCGCCGACCTCACGCGGTTCTACGCGTCCGATGTGAGCGGACTGTCCGCGATCGACGAGCGCCCGGCGGCCGTGGTCCCGTCGATATCCCTGTAGTCGCGGGTGCATCGTGACACCGGACGCATTCCGTCATCGGCGTTACAGCCGATCGGATATAGGTCGATGACTGTAGGATGTGTGATGGCACAGATTCATGCGGCGACGGTAAGGACGAACATGATTGACGAAGTGGTGTTTCTGCGGCACGGACGGACCGCCTTCAATGTGGCGAGGCGGTTGCAGGGGCAGATCGACGTGCCCCTCGACATCATCGGCCAGTGGCAGGCCGACCAGAGCGCGTCGGAGCTTGCGCGACGCTACTACTGGGCGAAGGTGGCCAACATCGCCCGGCATCCGGGTACGCTGGCCCAGCCGGGGCCGGGGGCGGCGAAATCCAGCGACATCGAGGAATACCGGCAGGTCCCCGCATCCTCGCGACGCATGGTCGTCGTCTCGTCCGACCTGTTCCGCGCGTTGCAGACCGCGCACGCGTTCGCCGATATGCTGGGGCTGGACGTGACCGCGGACGCGCGCCTGCGCGAACGCAGCTTCGGGCAGTGGGAGGGCATGACCCGCGACGAGATTCGAGCGGAGCATGCCGACGCCTATGATTCGTGGCGGGTCCACACCGGCGGCGAGCTCGCGTTCGGCGTGGAGAGCCGCACCGCCACAGGACTGCGCGGCGCCGATGCGGTGCTCGACCTGGTGCGCGGCATCAACGCGGAGCATGCCGATGAGCCGACCACCCTGATGCTCGTCGGGCACGGCTCATGGCATGTGGCCACGATCGAGACCCTGCTCGGCATGGACCCCGACAACCTGAGCAACCTGGATGGCATGCGCAACGCGTTCTGGTCGACGCTCAGACCGGTATACCGGCCTTCGGGCGGCGTCGAATGGATGATGACGGCGTTCAACCAGGGGCCGGCGGTCGCTGCTCTGTGCGATTGGGAGAACGGCCCGCAGTCCCTGCACGGCCCGCACATGCCGATGTGGAAGCCGATCGAGGGGTGAGGCCGGCGGCGGGGCCGGCCGCGGCGGATTTGCAAGTCGTGGCATAGGGGCTATCCTTGTTGAGGCTTCCAGACGACGTGACATGCCGCCCGCGGTCCGGTCATGTTCGGTAGTGTTCGGTTATGAGAGGTGGGTGAGACTACATGTTGAGGATGTTCAGCACGATTAACGGCCAAGTGGAGCAGATCGAAAAACCTGAGAACGGCTCCTGGCTGTGTCTGTCCGAACCCACCGACGTGGAACTCGCCACGGTCTCCCAGCAGACCGGCGTCGACCTCGCCGACCTGCGCGCCCCGTTGGATGACGAGGAACGTTCGCGCATCGACGTCGAGGACGATTACACGATGATCATCGTGGACATCCCGACCGTCGAGGAGCGCGGAGGCCGTGACTGGTACGAGACCATCCCTCTGTCGATCATCGTCACCGAAGACCTCATCATCACCGTATGCATGCAGGACACGCCGGTGCTGCACCCGTTCATGGAGGGAACGATCCGAGGGTTCAACACGTTCATGCGTTCGCGCTTCATCCTCCAGATCCTCTACCGCAACGCCAGCACATACCTGAGGTACCTGCGCATCATCGACCGTGAAAGCGACAAGCTCGAATTCAAGCTGCGTCACGCCATGCAGAACCGCGAGATCATGATGCTGCTTGAGCTGAGCAAGACCTTGGTCTATTTCACCACGTCGCTCAAATCGAACGAGATCGTCATGGAGAAGCTGACCACGCTCGCGCGCATCCAGCAGTACCCGGACGACGAGGACCTGCTCGACGACGTCATCATCGAGAACAAGCAGGCCATCGAGATGGCGAACATCTACAGCGGCGTTCTCGCGAACATGACCGACGCCTTCGCCTCGATCGTCTCCAACAACCTGAACAACGTGATGCGCATCTTCACGATCATCTCCATCACGCTGTCGATCCCGACGCTGATCTTCTCCATGTACGGCATGAACTTCGTGCCGGGGCAGCTGGGCATGCCGTTCACCGGCAAGACATGGGGCTTCACGCTGATCATCGTGATATCCGTCGTGCTCTCCGCCGTCGTCGCGTGGTTCCTGACCCGTTCGCGCATGTTCAAATGACGGGAACGGCATGACAGGGCTGCAACACACGAAGGTGGGACGCCGGCGCATCATGCGTCGCTTTTCGGCGGCGCTGGCTGCGGTGCTGTGGACCGCGGGATCCCTGACCGCCTGCGGCTCCTCGAGTTCCCGGGATGATGCGAACGGCGTGTCGATACGGCAGCCGGAGGGGCCCACGGTGTCGATCGGCGTCGCCTCCGACCAGCCCGGTCTGGGCGTATGGCACAACGGCGGGTATTCGGGCTTCGACGTGGATGTGGCCCGTTACGTCGCCAAGGCGCTGGGATACGCGGACAAGCAGATCGTCTTCAAGCCGGTGACGCCCCGTTCCCGCGTCTCCATGCTGGAAAGCGCGCAGGTCGACATGGTGGTGTCCAGCTTCGGCATCACCGAACGGCATGAGTCGGCGGTGACGATGACCGGCCCGTATCTAATCGTCCGGCAGGATCTGCTGGTGAGGGCCGCCGACGCGGGCGACATCACCGGCATCAAGGACATGAACGGGCGCAAGGCGTGCGTGGTTGCCGGCAGCGACGTGACCGACGCCGTGCGCAGCCAGGCGCCCAAGGCATCCATAGAGGAGCGTGACGATTACGGGCAGTGCCTGACGTCACTGCTCATCGGTGACGTCGACGCCGTAGCCGCGGGCGACGCCATCCTCACCGGCCTCGCGACCGTGAAAGGCAACGGGTACGTGCAGGTGGTCGGGGCTCCGTTCGGCGAGGAGCGATACGGCATCGCGGTCAAGCACGGGAACACGCAGCTCGCCGACAGCATCGGTGACATACTGAGCGACATGATCGACGACGGCACGTGGCGGCAGGCCGTGCGGGGCATGCGCCGGCAGATCGGCTACACTGTCGACTCCAAGCTCAATCCGCCGGATCCCGCGGCATCGTCGGACACGGCGTCGTCGGACTCGGAGCAGGGCGACGAATGATGAAGGCCGGCGGGCTGCGCGCGGCTCGCCCCGTCGGCGTCGCACGTCGATTATCGACCGGATGCGCGGCATGCCATGACCTGCGTGAGGATGGTGTCCAGTTGCGTGGCGATAATCCTTGTCTATGAGTGACAACGAGAAGACCACGCAACCCGCGTCCACCGATTCCACCGAACCCGCATACCGTTACAACGCGGCACTCGCGCAGGACATCGAAGGCAAATGGCAGAAGATCTGGGATGACAAGGGCACGTTCTGGGCCGCCAACGTCAACGGCGACCTCAAGGACGGCAAGGGCCGCAACGCAGACGGCCGCCCGGCATACTTCGCGATGGACATGTTCCCATACCCGTCAGGCAAGGGCCTGCACGTGGGCCACCCGCTGGGCTACCTCGCCTCCGACGTGGTCTCCCGCTACCACCGCATGAAGGGCGAGAACGTGCTGCACGCCATGGGTTATGACGCCTTCGGCCTGCCCGCGGAACAGTACGCCGTGCAGACCGGGCAGCACCCGCGCGTCACCACGCTTGCCAACATCGCCAACATGTCCCGCCAGCTGCACCGCATGGGACTGAGTTTCGACGACCGTCGCTCCTTCGCGACGATTGACCCCGGCTATGTGCGCTGGACCCAGTGGATCTTCTCGCGCATCTACGATTCCTGGTACGACGAGGACGCCGTGAACCCCTCCGGCTCCAAGGGCTCCGCCCGCCCGGTCAGCGAGCTCGTCGCCAAGTTCGAATCCGGCGAGAAGGCCATCCCTGGCCATGAGTCCGACGGTAAGGCGTGGGCCGATCTCGACCAGGCCGAACAGCAGGACATCCTCAACGACTTCCGCCTCGCCTACATCTCCAAGTCCCCGGTCAACTGGTGCCCGGGGCTGGGCACCGTGCTCGCCAACGAGGAGGTCACCGCCGAAGGCAAGTCCGAACGCGGCAACTTCCCGGTGTTCCAGCGCGAACTGCGCCAGTGGTCCATGCGCATCACCGCATACGGCCACCGTCTGATCGAAGACCTCGACACCATCGACTGGCCTGAGAAGGTCAAGCTCATGCAGCGCAACTGGATCGGCGAATCCCACGGCGCTTCCGTGCATTTCGACGTCGAGACCCCGAACGGCGTCAAGGACATGGAAATCTACACCACCCGTCCCGACACCCTCTTCGGCACCACCTTCGCAGTCGTCTCCCCGGAACACCACCTGCTTGAGAACGTTCCGGAAGAATGGCCGGCGGAAACCCCCGAGGATTGGAAGGGCGGCTACGCCACCCCGGTCGAGGCAGTGAAGGCCTACAGGCTCGCTGCCGAGGCCAAGACCGCCAAGGATCGTGTGGATGAGGGCGGCGAGAAGACCGGCCTGTTCACCGGCCTGTACGCCACCAACCCGATTACCGGAGCCAAGCTGCCGCTGTTCACCGCCGACTACGTGCTCATGGACTACGGCACCGGCGCGATCATGGCAGTGCCGGGCGGCGATCAGCGCGATTACGATTTCGCCGTCAAGTTCGGTCTGCCGGTCATCTACACCGTCAAGCCCCTGCCCGAATCCGGCGACGACCTGGCCAATTACGAAGGCAAGGCCCCGTTCGTCTCCCACGACGGCATCGTGATCAACTCATCCGTCGAGGCCACCGCCGCCAAGGGCGACGCGCTGAACCTTAACGGCCTGCGCGTCGATGACGCCATCGCCAAGGTCAACGCCTGGCTCGAATCCGCCGGCGTGGGCAAGGGCACGGTCAGCTACCGTCTGCGCGACTGGCTGTTCTCCCGCCAGCGCTACTGGGGCGAGCCCTTCCCGATCGTCTATGGCGAGGACGGCACCCCGCACCTGCTTCCCGACGAGCAGCTGCCGATCAACCTGCCGGACGTGCCGGACTACAGTCCGAAGACCTTCGACCCGGAGGACGCCGAATCCAACCCAGAGGCTCCGCTGAGCCGCAACGAGGACTGGGTCAAGGTCGAGCTCGACCTGGGCGACGGCAAGCCGCTGCCCGTGCTCATCCCCGAGTCGGAGCAGTTCGCCAACCGCCTGCGTAAGAATGCCCGTCTGCGCCGCAAGTGGGCCAAGCGCGAGGGCGTGAGCTGCTACCGCGTCTACGATGCCGACCTGCCCGACTACTCCGCCGCCATCGACCTGTACGAGGGCTGCCCGCAGACGCCGGGCCGCTGGCTCGTCATCGCCGAATACGCCGCGCCCAAGACCATCGACCCCGCACTGGCCCAGGCCCGTATGCTCGACATTCTGGCCATCGCGCCGCGCATCCTAGATGTTCCCGCCGAGCATGTGCACGCCAAGGCCCGCATGCGTTCGCGCGGCGGCTCGCAGTACGGCAAGCAGGGCACCGGCAAGGGCGGCTCGTGCGAGCGCGCCAATATCGCTC
>ENA-OPDD01002615-OPDD01002615.1-human-gut-metagenome-genome-assembly--contig:-NODE-2615-length-10840-cov-2.110524_pt1 | contig 10840 bp, 8 predicted proteins | sample MGYA00241574_ERZ501499 | MGnify/ENA primary metagenome ERZ501499 (study PRJEB25962, sample SAMEA2042576) | human gut metagenome | biome: human gut; feature: human-associated habitat; material: faeces...
TGCGACGCTCTACCGACTGAGCCACAGCAGCATCACGTGACTGCTAACGCAATCACCGTGTTACATTTTATCAAAGGTATCTCACTTTGTCAATAGAATTATTTTAAATTATATATTTTTTTTGCACAATTCATTCATTATGCTTTCGGTAACCAGTCTGCGCATCTCTTCTGGGGGCATATCATCACCGATATGGTGGCACTGGTACATCAGATAGGAAATCATCCGAGCTAACAGCGCATTGGTAATATAAGACAGCGGAATGTCCTCCCGCAGTTCTCCTTTCGCCCGTGCACTGTCTATGATCTGGCGGACCAAAAGATCCACGGGCCCGTTTTCCTTCTGTTCCGCTATCCGTTGCCGCAGAAGATTTCCCTCCTTGGAATGATCCGTCAGCAGATGCAGAAACGCCATGATGGCATCCACACACTGGGAATGTTCTTCCACCAGCAAAAGCATTCTGTGGATCTGGGTCTCCAGATCCGGACAGGTCTGAATCTGATGGGAAGCCTGCTCCGTTACTGTACGGATTTCATACAACAGGGCACAGACAATGATCTCTTCCTTGGAATCAAAATATTCATAAGCAGTTCCCTTGCCAATGCCCGCCAGCCCGGTGATCATGGACACGCTCATTTCCGAGATATCCTTGTCCTCCCGCAAAAGTGTGCTGACGGCCCGGTACATGGCGGTCACCTTGGGAGGCACCTGGTTCGGTGCCTCCAATCCGGTTATTTTACTCATTTTCCGCATCCCCCGTTTTTCCAGATCTTTGAGATTTTGCCAGCTTCTTAGCCGCTCTTCTCTCCTGTCTGCTCCGCTTATCGAAGATCAGATAGAAGGTCGGGATCAGGATCAGGGTCAGGATCGTGGAAGCCGTCAGACCGCCGATGATAACCAGTGCCATTCCCTGCATCATGACACCGTTATCGCCCAGTCCCAGTCCCATGGGGATCATGGACAGGATCGTTGTCAATGTCGTCATCAGGATAGGACGCAGACGGGTACTTCCGGAAGCCACCAGCGCATCCTCAGTGGACATTCCCTCTTCCCGCAGCATATTTGCGGAATCCACGAACAGAATACCGTTATTTACCACAATACCCATCAACATCAGAAATCCCATCAGGGATACCATACTAATGGTACTTTGCGTAATGAACAACAGCAGGAAGGATCCGATCAGTGCAAAAGGAATACACATCATGACCATGAAGGAGAATCTGGGGGATTCAAACTGCATTGCCATCACCAGGAATACCAGGAATGTAGCTACCAGAATTGCCTGCAACAATGCCTGCAACTCATCGTTCATCATTCCAGTCATCATACTGTCTGCCGGGGTTACAGAATCCGGGAATACCGTGTGATCCACCAGATCGTTGATAGCATTCTGGGCATCAAATATCTTCTCGGAGGTCATAGTGGACGTCACGCTGACCTGATACAGACCGTCCTGCTTCATGATGGTCTCCTGACTCTGTGCGTAATTGATCTCTGCAATATCTCTTAACGGTACCACGGTGCCAAAAGAAGTATCCAGTCCCAGATCCATCAGCAGGTTCAGATCATCATAGCTTCCTTCCGGATATTCCAGCCATACCGCATACTCCGAACCATCATTGGTGATCGTCAACGGATTCATCCCGCTTAATACATTATGGATAGTCATGCCGACCTGAATGGGTGTCAGTCCGTACTGCATTGCCTTGAGAGGATCTACCACTACCTTGGCCAACGTCGTAGAGTTGACCAGAGAGTTTTCTGTCTTTACGACACCGTCAATCTTCTCGATCTCTGCCTGCAGGTCTTCTGCGGCCTGTGCCAGTTCTGCCCTGTCATTACCCTGTAAATCGATCTCATAGCTGCTGGTGCTCATCATGGAGCTCATACTGCTGCCGGAAGATGTTACCGTAACATCCATATCCGTCATACCGGCTGCAATCTCATTCCATTTATCTACTATCTGTGCTGTAGTCAGGGTTCTCTTCTTGATGAGATCTGCGGTAAGGGTTGCACTGGAGCCGCTGATGGATACGGAATAGAATTCCACATCCGGTTCCTCTTCAGCGATCTGTTCCCACAGCTTCAGTGCTTCATCCTCTTTTTCCAGTGTGGTACCGGAACGGAAATTCACCGTAACCGCCACGACTCCTTCATCCGCTGCAGGAATCAGCTCCATGTCCAGCGTTCCTGCCAGCAGAACCGTGCCGATCATCAGCGCCACAGCCACACCAACGACAGTCTTTCTGCGCTTCATCAGCTTCCGCAGGATCTTCTGATACCATGTGGTAAATTTCTTCAACAGCTTATCGATGGGCAGATTTTCTTTTTCCTTCGGTTTAAATACTGTGTAGAACAACGGTACCAGCATCATAGCTGCGATCAGGGATGCCAGCATGGCAAATACAATGGTGAATCCCAGCTGCTCAAACATCTGTCCGGACAGGCCCTTCATAGTGGCCAGCGGCAGATATACCACGATGGTGGTGATGGTGGAAGCGATAATAGAAGCCGTCACTTCCTTCGTTCCCTCTAAGGCTGCCTGTTTCAGATCCGGTGTACTCTTCTGTCTTCGGAAACAGCTCTCGATCACAACGATGGAAGCGTCTACCATCATACCGATGGCAATGACCAGAGATCCCAGTGTTACAATGTTCATGGAGAATCCCATCATGCTCATAAGGATCAGAGTCAGGAACAGGGAAATGGGCATGGAGGCTCCGACGATCAGGCTGGCCTTGAAATCGCCAAAGAATAGGAACAGCACCGCCATGGTCAATACAACACCCAATAACAGGGTCTCGGCTACACTGGTCAGGGAGCTGATAATGGAGGAACTGGCATCATAAGTAACTTCAAATTCGATGGCCGGGTTCTCCGCCTGGATCTGTTGTAATTTTTCCTTCACATCCTTGCAGGCATTTACCGTACCGGCACTACTTTTGTTCTTAATGCCGATGCTGACATTGTCCTGTCCGTTGTAACGGCTGATACTGGTGGCATCCTTGGATGCCGTAGTAACATTTGCAATGTCCTGCAAAGTAATGACCTGTCCCTTGGTGGTCATCAGTGGCATCTCACGCAGCTTCTGTACGGTATTGTACTCCATGGACGTCGCCACGCTGATGTCCTGACTGCCCTGGGTCACGCTGCCTGCAGGATAAGTAAAGTCTACGGTTCCCAGCATCTGTGCCACCGTGGACATGTTCAGACCGTACTGCTTCATCAGGGTCTCATTGAGTTCTACTTTGATATAATCCTCGGAACCACCGGTGACGGATACCTGTGCCACACTGGACAGGGATTCCAGCTCCGGAACCACAGCTTCGTTGACTACTTTTAACAGGTCCACATCACCCTTTTCCACCGCAGAGATCGTCATGACATCCATACTGTTCATGTTCATTTCGATGATAGTAGGCTGATCCACGTCATCCGGCAGACTCAACTTTGCAGTCTCCATGGCGGCACGCAGATCATTGTGGCATTCATCAATATCCACACCATATTCATAGGTGAACAAGACCATACAATAATTTTCAAAGGAATAGGAATTCACGGAATCCACACCGCTCAGGGTGGAACCGGAATCTTCGATAACGGATGCCACGAGTTCATCCACGCTCTCCGGGTCTGCGCCGGGATAGGTAGCCATGACAATGAGCATGGGCATCTCAATGTCGGGCGTCAGTTCCATCTTGAAACCAAAAATGGAGCTGATGCCGAATACTGCCAGTGCCAGGATCACAAGGAAACAGGACACCGGTCTTTTCAGAGCTAGCTTTGTCAAATTCATTCTGCTGCCTCCCCTACTCTTCTGCCTTCACCGGTGCGGTGACATCCACACCGTTCATCAGCTTGGGAGACCAGCTGGTGATCACGGTATCTCCGGGCTGTATTCCCTCAGTAACAGAAATCTGTGTATCATCAAACAGATCTGTGGTCACATAGGTCTTCACGGCCTTGCCGTCCACACTTAAGTATACATAAGAACCGATATTATCATAGTACACTGCATCATAAGGGATCAGCACCGCACTGTCGTTCGTATGATAGGTATCGGTAGTCAGCTTCACGGATACACCGCTGGGCAGATCGCTGCCATTGGCATTTACCGCTGCCTTGATCTGGAACAGGCCGGTCTGCTGATTCACTGCCACACCGATTTCGGTGATGCTGCCGGCGTAGCTGGTGGTTCCCCGCTCCACGGTCACTTCCTGCCCTATGGTCAGTGTATTTTTCACAGCTTCGCTGACCTGAAAAGTCACGGTCATCATATTTTCATTGGCAATGGTGTACGCAGGATTGCTGCTTCCGGCAATGCCGTTGACTTCCACTCCCTTGCTCTGGATTGTACCGGAGATGGGAGCCTTGACAGTGTAGTAGGATAATGCCAGTTCCGCACTTTCCACGCCCACATTTGCCAGCTGTTCACTGGTGGACAGTTGCTTCTTCGTATCCTCCAGTGCCTGTCCCTGGGACAATGCCTGGGAACGATCCACAATATTCATGCTGCTCTTTGCTGCATTGTAAGCGGATTCCGCCTGCTGTAATCCGGCCACCAGAGAATTTCTGCTGGACTCCAGCTGTTTCTTCGTTCCTTTCAGTGTCTCGATCTGCGTCTTCATCTGCACAACACTTGACGCATTTCCGCCGCTCACACTGGATGACGCTGCTTTTATGGCATTCTCCAGCTGTGTAATATTTGCATTGCATGCGTCGATCTGATCTGAAAGATCATCATAGTTCTGGTCATAGGCATTTTTCGCCTGGACATACGCGATCTGTGCCTGATCATACCCGGACTGTGCCTGCACTCTGCTGCTATCCATCTGGATATTGGCGGATTCCTGCTGTGTGGTCAGGGCACTGTCTGCCTGCTGCCTTACATTGGCCGCACTGAGCTGCGCCTGTTCTAACTGTAATTTTGCTGCGGAATCATCGATCTTGAACAGAACATCCCCGGCATTGACCTGATCCCCCACCTCAAAATAAGTATCCGTCACCGTGCCGGAGGCAAAGGGAATGACATAGACCAGCTCCTGGGGAGAAACCGTTCCCACAAAGCTGTTCTGCAGGGTCAGTTTTCCGGTCTGGGCCTGCTCCATATCTACAACGACCGCAGAGGTCTCCGCAGTGTCCTGCACCGCATTGCTGCCACAGCCTCCGAGCAACAGGCTGCCTCCCATCAACAACGCCATTCCGACGCTGCAATTTCTTTTCCATGTATTGTGCATGATCTTTTCGCCTTTCTGAATAGTTATGAAAATGTATTTGCTTTATTAACCGACCGGCCGGTCGGTCAGCATTTGCAGTATACTCCTATGCCGGGTTTTAAGTCAATATTCCAACTCTGCAGATTCTATTAAAAAACTATAAAAAACACATTCCTGAAAAATTTTTTCAAGAATGTGTTCTCTTCTCTCATTATTTTGCATCACACCAGTTTCCGGATTTTGCTCTTCAGACGCTGTAAGGCATTGTCCGTAGACTTTTCGTCTCTTCCCAGCACCTTGGCGATCTGGGTATAGCTCATTCCCGTCAGGTACAAATCCAGCACCTGTTTTTCAAAGCTGCTGAGTTCTGTCTCAATAGCTCTCTCCAGATCTTCCACCCGCTCCTTGTCCAGGAACAGTTCCTCCGGACTCATCTGGGTTCTGGCCGCCAGAGCCTCAATAAGATTTTTCTCCTCATTGTCCGTGCCCTCGCTGCTTCGCTCATACAGAGATACATAGCTGTTGAGCGGTGAGTGCTTCAGGCGCTTGGAAGCCTGCACTGCCGTGTACATCTGTCTGCTGATACACAGATCTGCAAAGGTATAAAAGCTGGCATCTCTGCCGCAGTCATAATCCCGCACTGCCTTGAACAGCCCGATCATCCCTTCCTGGATCAGATCTTCGCTGTCTCCGCCCAGAATATACATGGATTTTGCCTTGCTTCGCACCAGATTTTTATACTTGTCGAAGATGTAATCCATCACCTGTCTGTCACCTTCCCGCAGCTGGTCGATGAGTTCTTCATCCGTCATCTCTTCATATTTGAAATGCTCTGCCATGCTTTCCCCTTTTTTTCCACTCCTATATTACGCCTGTAATCTCTGACGCACGATCTCATAAGCCAGTACGCCTGTTGCCACGGAAGCATTGAGGGAATCGATATCCCCCTTCATGGGAATGGATGCCACCATATCGCATTTTTCCTTCACCAGACGTCCTACGCCCTCACCTTCATTGCCGATGACCAGACCAATGGGGCCTTTGAGATTCAGATCATACATGGTGGTACCGCCCATATCGGCGCACACGAACCACAGTCCTTCCTTTTTCAGTTCTTCAATGGTCTTGGCCAGATTCGTCACCTTTGCTACCGGCGTATAGTTCAGCGCTCCCGCGGAGGTTCTGGCTACCGTCGCGGTCAGTCCTGCTGCGCGGTTCTTCGGAATGATGACACCGTGGGCTCCTGCCAGATTGGCGGTACGGATGATAGCTCCCAGATTGTGTGGATCCTCGATATTATCCAGCAGGAAAATAAAAGGCGGCTCGCCCTTTTTTCTTGCTGCTTCCAGAATATCGTCCACCTCTGCATACTCGTAAGCGGCCGCATAGGCGATAACTCCCTGATGCTTTCCGGTCTCGGATAATTGATCCAGACGCTCCTTAGTCACATATTTTACTAACGTGTCATGTTTTTTTGCTTCTCTTTTAATAGTCATCATGGGGCCATCCTGACAGCCATCCAGAATAAACAGCTTGTCAATGGGTTTGCCCGCACGATAGGCCTCGATCACGGCATTTCTGCCTTCTATGGTAAATTCCTGATATCCCATGTTTGTCCTTTCTATTGTGAATTTTTATTACAGTTCCATGCCTGCCAGACGGATGCCGTCTTTGATCAACTGCAGCATCCGGTCGATCTGTCCCGTCAGGTACAGATAGCCCATCAGTGCTTCAAAACCGGTAGCTCTGCGGTAATCTGCCACGGAAGCGTTTTTCGCGGTGGTGTATGATTTGGCGTTGCGTCCTCTGCGGTACACCGCTTCCTCTTCCTCCGTCAGTTCCGGAAGCAGTGCCTCGATCATGGCAGACTGCGCCGGTGCCTTTACATAACGTGTCGTCTTTTTATGCAGATCATTGGCGGAACGGTTAGCTCTCTCCACCACCACGCTGCGGATCACCAGCTCATAAATCCCGTCTCCGATATAGGCCAGTGTCAGCGGAGAATACGCCCGGACATCCTGTCCTTCGCAGGCAAATGCTTCCTTTATTTTCGTAAGAAGGGTTATGCTCTCTTCCATTTTACACCCTCTCTGGTATCTTCCAGCACAATGCCTTTGGCTAACAGCTCGTCACGGATCTCGTCGGCTCTTGCGAAATTCTTCGCCTTTCTGGCTGCCTGACGCTCTTCAATCAGTGCCTCGATATCGCTGTCCAACATTTCCGCTTTCTTGTCTACGATCAGTCCACAGATATCGGACAGAGTCACGATTTCCTGTTTCAGAGCCTCCAGAAATGCCTTGCTGCTGTCTGCTTTCGCATTGGAGTTGACGAATTTTACCAGCTCGAAGATAGCTGCCAACGCATCCGCAGTGTTGAAATCATCGTCCATAGCTTCATCGAATTTGGTCTCAAAGCCCTGTGCCTCGGTAACTAACTGCTTCTCTTCTTCGGACATTTCGGCATCTGCTGCCTTTTCCAGCAGGAACTTCAGGTTATCCACGCTGGTAACGATTCTCTCGTAGCCGTTCTTTGCTGCTTCCATCAGATCGGCACTGAAATTCAGCGGGCTTCTGTAATGTGCGGACAGCATGAAGAAACGAAGTACCTGCAGATCATACTGCTCGCTGATCTCACGGACAGTACGGAAGTTTCCAAGAGATTTGGACATTTTTCTGTTGTCGATGTTCAGGAAACCATTGTGCATCCAGTATTTTGCAAAAATCTTTCCATTGCAGCACTCGCTCTGTGCGATCTCATTCTCATGATGAGGGAAGATCAGATCTTCGCCACCGGCATGAATATCTATCTCCTCACCCAGATAACGCTTACTCATAACAGAGCACTCGATGTGCCAGCCGGGACGGCCCTGACACCAGCAGGAATCCCAGTAAGGCTCGCCTTCTTTCTTCGGCTTCCAGAGAACGAAATCCAGCGGATCTTCCTTGCCTTCTTCACCGTTAACCTTGATTTCTCTGTGGCCGGCTTCAAGATCATCAATGTTCTTCTTGGAAAGCTTGCCGTAATCCTTGAAGGAACGGGTTTTGAAATAGACAGTGCCATCCACGGCATAGGCATGACCTTTGTTGATCAATGTCTGGATCATATCGATCATACCGTCAATCTCTTCTGTTGCCTTCGGATGATGTGTAGCCTCTTTTACGTTCATATCTGCCATATCTTTCTGAGCTTCCTTGATAAAGCGTTCTGAAATAACAGAGGCATCAACGCCCTCTTCATTGGCCTTTTTGATAATCTTGTCATCTACATCTGTAAAGTTGGAAACATAATTCACATCGTATCCCTTATATTCAAAATAACGGCGTACAGTGTCGAAAACGATCATCGGACGTGCATTGCCGATATGGATATAATTATATACAGTCGGTCCGCAGACATACATGCGCACCTTTCCTTCTTCAATGGGAACAAATTCATCTTTTCTTCTCGTTAATGTATTGAATATTTTCATGATTTCCTCCATAAATAATTGCATTTATCTGAAGTTTAGTCTATGCAAAAAATGCAGGTTTGTCAACCTCTTTATGTCAGATATTGGCATCTGTCTACACGATTTCATTGATCATCAGACCATGCAGGACAGGAATCTGTTCCAATGTATGCATGGCGTCGTTTTCCTGCCAATCCGTGCGCAGCAAAATCCGGTGCTGACGGATGAGTTCATCCGCAGGAATGTATCCTGAAAGCCATTGCAGAAATGTGTCAATATCCAGGCAAATGTCCCATGGCCCTTCCGTACGTTCAAATGAATTACCCTCCGGACTTATCTGCCAATACCATGTGCTTTCATTCTCCGGAATCCATCTATCAATGATACTGATAGCTATATCCAGTGAAATATTCCGGATCGGCATACATTTGATCCATTCTGCAGCATCAATGATGCGCCCCATAATGATCGGACGTTTCATACCGCGGACATCCACCGCATCGGCTATAAAAGGTGCCTGAACCAGGGGAAGAAGTTCTCCTTCTTTGTCCCGGAATGCCTGAAGCACCCATTGACCAACAGCAGACTGCCATTCGGGTTCACAATATATTTCGCGAATTTCCATGATTTCTTCGCAGGCATAAGAGACATAGCCGATCTGTTTGCCATTGGCAGATAATAGCAGTAAATCACCGCCGTCTGCCTGATTCTCCATCTGCAGTCTTTCAAAATAATAGGCATCACGCCGGGTAAAAACATCATAATGACGTGAAAGCAGCGAATTAGACCAGTCTGCCAGCTGCTGCCTTTCTGCTTCCGAAGAAACAGGATGTGCGGAAATATCCCTCACAATTGCTATATCAACATTGTTGATGGATGAAAAAGGCGTATGCGTTTTCTTTTCCACATACTGACTGTAAATGTATGCAAATTGAAAAGGTGTATAAATAGCCTCATTCGCAGGCATCAGATAGATCAGAGGTATTCTACCGGCATAGCAGTCGGAAAAAGTCCGCTGCAAAAGCCGTGTCATGGCACCGCGATGTCTGAAGTCGGCATCAGTGGCAACGCCGACAACATATAGGCTGTTGACCTTCTTTCCGCAGACAGATAATGTGTACGGATTCAGATGGATCATAGATTTCAGCTGATTTTTCTGCTCCAATATAAGAATCCGGTTATCTCTTAAATAGTAGTCAAAATAATAGGCCATAAAGGCATCTGTATCATGGAAACATTCTTTCCACAGCTTATATAATGCATCCGTATCCCTTCCATCGGCATAACGGACCGTCAAATTACTTTTGTCTGATTTCATATTTCTCTTCCAGATAGATTGGATTGTAAGACATTTTGGACTTACGGAGTCCTTCCAGCCCCATATCATCTTCACGGTTTACAAGTTCGGCATCTGGGAATTCATGGCACAAAAACTGCTGGCAGATCATCGGATACAGACCGCGGATATCCGGATTGGCCTTTTCCACATGGATAACGGCCATTTTCTCCACTTTGCCATAGACACCCAGGCTGAAAGCCTGCAGCTCACCATCAATATAAATACCGCCCATTTTGTAATCAAGATAACCGCAATTGGATAAAAGATAATCTATTCCGTTTAATTCATATTCATCGCGATGGAAAGGATCCTCAAGATCTCTCTGGGTTTCCCATTTCCTGAGAAAAGCCATAATTTCATCATGATGGCATCCGCAGGAAAGACTTCGGTATTCATATCGGCCCTCATAGGCTTTTTTAAATGCGTTGAGATGATTCTTCTTTTTGTGATACGCTTTGCCACTGAATGTTCTCAGTTTCTCGGCGTCATAAACATAATCATAATAATCACGGACAGTCAGAATGTCATATTTCTCATGATCAAGATCAAGAAGTTCAACGGCCTCTTTGTCGGCCAGACATACTGTCAGTTTGCTGTGGAGAACTTCATTAAAATAAGCCTCTGCCACATCAAAATAATGTTTCAGATCTTCTTTGGCACATACAGGCACCATAGTCACCGGTTGACCATCGACTTCCATCAGCCAGATCAGTCCATGATCATCCCGGATATAATGGGTATGATAATAGTCTTTCCACATAAAATTGCTGACAAGGATGTTCTCGCATGTATGGGAGTAACGCATCTTAAAATACGGAAGCAGAATATCATAAT
>ENA-OPDD01002616-OPDD01002616.1-human-gut-metagenome-genome-assembly--contig:-NODE-2616-length-10825-cov-2.032962_pt1 | contig 10825 bp, 10 predicted proteins | sample MGYA00241574_ERZ501499 | MGnify/ENA primary metagenome ERZ501499 (study PRJEB25962, sample SAMEA2042576) | human gut metagenome | biome: human gut; feature: human-associated habitat; material: faeces...
GGCTATATCAGCTGGGGGATTGACTCCCACCACTGATACCAGCTTGTTTCTCACCCTATAGAGGTGGGAGTCATCTCCCAACTGATATAAAATATCAGTTTATGTATAGAAAAGGAGCTGCTTTTTGGCAACTCCTTTAGTAGTTTTTTAGTAAATCTTTTAGTAATTCCCTGTTAAATTTCTTACTGTTCGGAAGTCTCTGTACCGCTACATTCCTCGGCGGCCTCATTGGATTCCGCATCAGCTTCTTCAGCTTCTTTGGCAATCGCTTCGTCTATATGTTCTTCGTCAGCTTTGTAAGCTTCCTCAACAGCTTCAGGAGCTTCTTCATCATCAGAAGCGTCTGCGTCTTCAGCCTCTTTTTTAGGTGTAAGCGGAACGTAGCCGCGCTCGCCAACTGGCTTCAGATCATTATCTAAATCAAAATCATCATCGTCCAGTTCATCATCAAAATCATCAAGATCAAGCTCTTCTTTGCTCTTAAGATAATAAACAAGACCTGCTGCAGCTCCTCCAATTGCTGCGAGACCTAATAATTTCTTTCCCCATTTAGCCATAATAATAAAATCTCCTTTCGTGCGATGAAATTTCTACTAATAGCAATATTGTAATACTTTTTTAACAAAATTGAAAGGGAGAGTCTATAAAAAATATATTAATTTCCCGTAACATATTTAATAAAAATGTGAGAAATATGTCGAGCCGGGGTTGTTGAGACAAATGGGAAAATGTGCTAAAATATAGAAAGAGTATTTGTGAGAAATGACGAAACGACAGTTGAAAGGAACGCGAAGAAGGAGAAAGACATGAGTAGTGAACAGAATTTTAAAAAGTCAAAAGTAGCAAAAGTAGCAAAAAAGGGTCTTTTTCGAATTGTTTTCAGCCGAACTGGTATCATGTTGCTCCTGATTCTGATTCAGCTTGGAATCTTTATTATGATTCCGTATTATCTGAATGCTTATACAACTTACATATATGGAGCATTCCGCGCAGTGAGTCTTTTGGTACTGATCCACATCATCAATTCCAAGGGGAATCCAGCGTTTAAAATGACGTGGACACTTTGTGTTCTTGTGTTTCCTGTAGTGGGAAGTTTATTCTATCTGTTTGTCCAGTTTCAGATAGGAACCAGATTTTTGAAAGCAAGACTTGCGGAACTCAGGATAGAGACAGACCCGTATATGCAGCAGGATCAGGAAATCGTAGAGGCAATTTGGGCGAGCAAATCAGCCAATGCACATTTGTCCTATTTTCTGTCACATCAGGTAGGATTTCCGACATACCGTAATACTGCAGTTAAGTATTTCCCGTTGGGAGAAGATAAATTTGTTTCCATGGTCCAGGAATTGAAAAAGGCAAAAAAGTTTATTTTTATGGAGTATTTTATCGTAGAAGAGGGATATATGTGGGAGACGATCCTGGATATATTAAAGGAAAAAGCGGCAGAAGGTGTAGAAGTCCGGTTTATGTATGATGGCATGTGTGCCATTTCGATGCTCCCTTACGATTATCCGGAACTCATCAGAAGTTATGGAATCCAGTGTAAGATGTCTAACAAGATCACACCGTTCTTATCTACTTCACAGAATAATCGGGATCACAGAAAAATCTGTGTTATTGACGGCAAAGTAGCATATACGGGAGGTGTGAATCTCGGTGATGAATACATTAATCGAAAAGTCCGTTTTGGACATTGGAAAGATACCGCGGTTATGTTAAAAGGCGATGCTGTCCAAAGCTTTACTATGATGTTCCTTCAGATGTGGAATATTGAGGCTAGAAAACCGGAAGATTACCGCAAGTATCTGACACCGAAGGTTAAGGGGCTCAGACGGGAACTTGGATATGTTATTCCGTATGCAGATAGTCCATATGACGATGAGAACGTGGGCGAGGAAGTATACTTCCATATTTTAAATCATGCAAAGAAATATGTGCATATTATGACGCCGTATCTGATATTGGACAATGAGATGATCACAACATTGACTCGTGTGGCAAAATGCGGAATCGAAGTAATTATTATAATGCCGCATATCCCGGATAAATGGTATGCTTTTGCAGTTGCAAAAACTTATTACAAGGAACTGATCGAGAGCGGAGTACAGATTTATGAATATACACCAGGATTTGTGCATGCAAAGGTATTCGTATCGGACGATGATACTGCGACGGTAGGAAGTATTAATCTGGATTATCGGAGTTTGTATCTGCATTTTGAATGTGGAGTATTTATTTATAATAATTCTGAAGTTGACAAAGTGGAACGGGACTTTCAGCAGACACTTGCAAAAAGCCATAAAGTGACGCTTATGGAAGTAAAAAAACAGACACTTGCAACCAAAATATCCGGTCAGGTATTGCGCCTGATTGCTCCACTTATGTAAAAATAGCGGATTTCTGTCAGTTTTTGTGAAAATCCATTGTACAAGTGGAGAAAAATATAGTATAATGCATAAGGTGATTTATTATGTTAATAACACAGGAGGAATAGATATGGTTAAAGCAGTAGTAGGTGCAAACTGGGGAGACGAGGGTAAAGGTAAGATTACTGATATGCTCGCTCAGGAAGCGGATATCATCGTACGTTTTCAGGGAGGTGCCAACGCAGGGCATACCATTATTAATAATTATGGAAAATTTGCGCTTCACACATTACCATCCGGTGTGTTCTATGGACATACAACAAGTATTATCGGTAATGGTGTAGCACTTGATATTCCTGTATTGATGAAAGAGATTAATTCTATCGTGGAAAGAGATGTCCCGATGCCGAAGATCCTTGTATCTGACAGAGCACAGATGGTAATGTCTTACCACAAGAATTTTGACGCATATGAGGAAGAAAGACTTGGAGGAAAGTCATTCGGATCTACAAAGTCCGGAATTGCTCCGTTCTACTCAGATAAATATGCTAAGATTGGATTCCAGGTCAGTGAGTTATTTGACGATGACTTGTTAAAAGAGAAAGTTGTACGTGTGGCAGAGCAGAAGAATGTTCTTCTTGAGCATCTGTATCACAAACCGCTGATCAATCCAGACGATTTATATAAAGAGCTGCAGGAGTACAAAGAGATGATCGCACCGTATGTATGTGATACATCATTGTTCCTTCACAATGCAATCAAAGAAGGAAAGAATATCTTGTTAGAGGGACAGCTTGGTTCATTGAAAGACCCAGATCACGGAATCTATCCGATGGTTACATCATCTTCTACATTAGCTGGATATGGTGCAATCGGAGCTGGAATCCCACCATATGAGATTCAGAAGATTGTAACTGTATGTAAAGCATACTCCAGTGCTGTTGGAGCAGGAGCTTTCGTAAGTGAGATTTTTGGAGATGAGGCTGATGAACTGAGACGCCGCGGTGGAGATGGCGGAGAGTTCGGTGCTACAACCGGACGTCCGAGAAGAATGGGCTGGTTCGACTGTGTTGCTTCCAAGTATGGATGCAGAATGCAGGGAACAACAGATGTAGCATTTACAGTTCTTGATGTGCTTGGATACCTGGAAGAGATTCCGGTATGTGTAGGATATGAGATTAATGGAGAGGTTACAACAGACTTCCCGCCGACACATTATCTTGAGAAAGCAAAACCAGTTCTTAAAAAGCTTCCAGGATGGAACTGTGATATCCGTGGTATCAAGAAGTATGAAGAGCTTCCGGAGAACTGCAGAAAATACATCGAGTTCGTTGAGCAGGAGATTGGATATCCGATTACAATGGTATCTAACGGACCGGGACGTGAGGACATCATTTATCGTGAGTCACCACTCAGTAAATAGTGATTGAAAATCAGAGATTGCAGACTGAGAACCGAGAGTTATAGTCATGGATCTTATACTGTAAGACGAAATAATAAGAGATTACTTCGAATGGGAGGTAATCTCTTTTTTATATGTTAGGAAAGTTCTTTCCTAACATATAAAAAACGCTACGCTAGGGATGCGCACTGCGGCGTACAAGGTAGGTGTCGCAAGCGACCGCCGCAGGCGCAAGAATGTGCCGAGGCACATTCTTTGTTCTAATCGGAAATTGCATTTATTTTATAAATTCATAAGGTTTTCTTTAGATTCCTTCCACAGGTCGTACACATTTTCCTGTTAATATTACAGATGTCAGATGAAAAATCATCTGGCGGGGAGTTCATAAACGTTGCAGAGACAAAAATGTATGGAACAAAAGCAGTCATAAAAGCAGACATAGCACCATATAATAGTAAAGTCGGGATAAACAGACTGATTAACAGGTGTTGTAGGAGGTATTGCAATGGAGAACAATAACAGGGAAACGAAAGATTACCAGCAGCCAATATCGCCGCTGGAGTATTTGAACAAAAGAAAAAAGAAAAAAGAGAAACGAAAATATGGATTTACTTCGGACTATTCTGGTCGTCCTGGTCCTCTGAGTTTATGTCAGTGTCTCTTCTAGTAACACGGTACACAAGAATATAGGCATAAATCAATACCGGGAGAATAATCGTGCATGCAATGGAAGCCCTGAGGAAAGTCAGGGATACATCCGAGTCGATAAATGCAAATATAAGTGTGCTGGCGTAGAGTGCGAATAAAAGCATGGCACCGGCAAGAGCAAGAATACGTTTTACTTTTTTCATAAGAAAGTCCTTTCAATTTGATCAACTAGCATCATTATATAAAATCGGCAGTAAAAAAGCAAACAGGTCTTTGAAAATATGAAAAAATGTTATATAATAAGACGAATAGGATGAAAAGATACAAAGGAGTATATTAAGATGAGTCGTACATTATTAGAGCAGTGGAAAGATATTGCATATGACGAGAGCGCTGACAGAGCAACTCTGCAGAGATTCTGGGGAACATATTTCCAGATTGAGAAAGAGATTTATGAACAGCTTCTTTCTAATCCGGACGAGGAAGTAAAAGGAACAGTAAAAGAACTTGCTGAGAAGTATGGACAGGAAGTTCTGACTATGGTAGGTTTCTTAGATGGAATCGATGAGAGCTTAAAAGAACCAAATCCGATTGAGACAATGGATGAGGATACAGTTGTAAGCCTTGCATTTGATAAAGAGAAGCTTTATAAGAACATGGTTGCAGCAAAAGCTGACTGGTTATATGAACTTCCACAGTGGAAAGAGATTTATTCTGAGGAAGAGCTGAAGAAGCTTTACAAAGAGCAGAAAGAATCCACAACAATCCGCAAGGAGAAGAAGATTGGAAGAAATGATCCATGTCCGTGTGGCTCCGGTAAGAAATACAAGAAGTGTTGCGGTAAGAATCTGTAAGAACTTCTTGACAACCACATCTTCGATGCTATAATGAGACATATGAAAACACGGTGAAGAGACGAGTAAGTTGGGAACGTGATACCAGAGAGAGAAGCCGCAGGCTGAGAGCTTCTTATCCACAGAACCTTCTGAAGACTACCTCTGAGTGGCTGTAAAGCAGTCCGGTGACTCCGTTATCGTCAAGAATGAAGTGAATCTGATTTTATTTATGATCAGATTAAGCAGGGTGGAACCGCGAGAAGAGAACTCGTCCCTTACAGCATATTTGCTGTGAGGGACTTTTTGTATAATGAAAATTACATCTTCTATTATACAAAAGCCTCCGGCAGGATGCACCAAGACACATTCGTTGTTTTTGTATTACTTAGAAAATTCAGGCAGGTGATAAGATGAATTCAATGAAAGATTGTTATGAACTGGCAAATGGTGTGAAGATTCCGTGCATGGGGTATGGCACCTACAAGGCAGCAGAAGGAAATAATGAAAGCATTATAAAAACTGCGATTGAAGCAGGATACAGGTATTTTGATACAGCATCTTTCTATGATACAGAAGAAGCGCTTGGAAGAGCGATTCATGAGTCGGGGATTCCAAGAGAAGAATTCTTCCTGACTTCCAAGGCATGGAAGACGGAGATGGGATATGAAGAAGTAAAGAAAGCATTTGCACAAACGCTTGAAAAACTAGGAACAGATTATCTGGATATGTATCTGATCCACTGGCCGCTTCCAAATCCAGAATATAAAGATTGGAAAGAACTGGATGTTGAGACGTGGAGAGGATTGGAAGAATTATATAAAGCAGGTAAAGTAAAAGCAATCGGAGTCAGCAATTTCCTTTTGCATCATTTGGAAAACCTGATTCAGAATTGTGAGATCATGCCAATGGCAGATCAGATTGAATTCCATCCGGGATTTACACAGGAAGCGACAGTTCGTTATTGCCAGGAAAAAGGAATTTATGTGCAGGCCTGGTCACCGCTTGGAAGAAAACGAGTTCTAGAACATCCACTATTAGTAGGACTTGCAGAAAAATATAACAAATCAGCAGCGCAGATCTGTCTTCGCTATGAGATACAACGACAGGTCATACCACTTCCGAAAGCATCGACAAAGGAACGGATGGTACAGAATTATCAAGTGTTTGATTTTGAGATTGAAAAGGAGGATATGTATCGGATCGATTCTATGCAGCCGGCAGGCTGGTCAGGAGAGCATCCGGATTTTCCAAGAGTAAAATAAGGAATATTTAAGAAGCATAAGATGAGTGAACAGACAAAAACATGGAATAAATATATCCACAAAGTACAGAATTACGAAACAGATCAGATGGGAATCGTACATCATTCCAATTATATCCGCTGGTTTGAGGAAGCAAGATGCGACCTTTTAGATTATATGGGCGTCGGATTTGCAGATCTGGAGAAACAGGGGATAATCAGTCCGATTCTTTCGGTGGAAGCGGATTATCTGAGAATGGTCTATTACGGAGATACGGTCAGTATTGACGCATACATTAAGGAATATAATGGAATAAAACTAACCGTTGGATATGAAGTTAAGGACGATAGAACAGGAATGGTTCATTGTCGTGGAACAAGCAAGCATTGTTTCATAGATAAGACAGGAAGACCACTGGTACTTCGAAAGTCTTTCCCGGAACTCAATGAAGCATTTGAGGCTGGGGTAAAGATACATAAAGAAAACAAAAAAGCATTAATAAAGAAGAGAGAGGATAAATAGCATGAAGATCACATTAAAAGATGGCTCTGTAAAAGAGTATGAACACAGCATGTCAGTTATCGACATTGCAAAAGATTTAAGCGAAGGACTTGCAAGAGTTGCAACATCAGGAAGAGTCAATGGAGAACTGGTAGATCTGCGTACAGTTGTAGATTCTGACAGTGAAGTAGAAATCCTGACATTTGATAATGAGGAGGGAAAAGGAGCATTTTTCCATACAACATCTCATATCATGGCTCAGGCAATCAAGAGACTCTATCCGGAGACAAAACTTGCGATTGGACCTTCCATCGAAAATGGATTTTATTATGATTTGGATCGTGAGACGCCATTTGTGGCAGAAGATCTTGAAAAAATCGAGAAAGAGATGAAGAAGATTGTTAAAGAAGATCTTGAAATCACAAGATTTACGAAGCCAAGAGATGAGGCTATCGCTTACTTCAAAGAGAAGGATGAGCCTTACAAAGTAGAATTGATCGAGGATCTTCCGGAAGATGCAGAAATCAGTTTCTATCAGCAGGGTGAGTTCGTTGATTTATGTGCAGGCCCACATCTGATGACAACAAAGCCGGTAAAAGCAATCAAGCTTACAAGTCTTGCAGGTGCTTACTGGAGAGGAAATGAAAAGAACAAGATGCTTACAAGAATTTATGGTATTTCTTATCCTAAGAAAGCACAGCTTGATGAGTATCTTACAATGTTGGAAGAAGCTAAAAAACGTGATCACAGAAAACTCGGTAAAGAGCTTGGACTCTTTATGATGTGTGAAGAAGGACCGGGATTCCCGTTCTTCCTTCCAAAGGGAATGGTTCTTAAGAATACACTGCTTGATTACTGGAGAGAACTTCACAAAAAAGCAGGTTATGTAGAAGTATCTACCCCAATTATCTTAAGCAGACATCTTTGGGAGACATCCGGACACTGGGATCACTATAAAGAGAACATGTACACAACACAGATCGACGGAGAAGACTATGCTATTAAACCAATGAACTGTCCAGGTGGAATGCTTGTGTATAAAGCAGAGCCACGTTCATACAAAGACCTTCCACTTCGTGTCGGTGAGCTTGGTTTAGTACATCGTCATGAAAAATCCGGTCAGTTACATGGACTGATGCGTGTACGTTGCTTCACACAGGACGATGCACATATCTTTATGATGCCAGAGCAGATTCGTGACGAGATCAAAGGTGTTGTAGCATTGATCGATGAGGTATACAGCCTGTTCGGATTTAAATATCATGTAGAACTTTCTACACGTCCGGAAGACAGTATGGGAAGTGACGAAGATTGGGAACTTGCAACAGAAGGTCTTCGCGGCGCACTGAATGATCTTGGTCTTGATTATGTAGTAAATGAAGGAGACGGAGCATTCTACGGACCAAAGATTGATTTCCATCTGACAGACTCTATCGGAAGAACATGGCAGTGCGGAACAATTCAGCTTGATATGCAGCTTCCACAGAGATTTGAACTGGAATATACAGGTGCAGACGGAGAGAAACACCGTCCGATCATGATCCACCGTGTAGCATTTGGATCCATCGAGAGATTCATCGGAATCCTGATCGAACATTTTGCGGGAGCATTCCCTACATGGCTTGCACCGGTACAGGTTAAGGTACTTCCAATCTCAGATAAACATCTGGAATATGGACAGAAAGTACTGGATACATTGAATGCAGCAGGTATCCGTGCAGAGATTGATACACGTGCGGAAAAGATCGGTTATAAGATCCGTGAGGCTCAGATGCAGAAGATTCCATACATGCTTGTAGTAGGAGCAAAAGAAGAAGAAGAAAATCTGGTATCCGTAAGAAGCAGATTTGCAGGAGATGAAGGCCAGAAGAGTCTGGATGCGTTCGTAGCATCTGTTGCAGAAGAAATCGCAACAAGAGAAAGACGAGAAGTTGTAAAAGAAGAAAACTAATTTGTTTTTACAAATGTATAAGAAATAAAAAGAACTGGCATAATATATCTTGTATTTGAAAGGAGGATATATTATGCCAGATTTACGATGTACCGTACAGACTTGTACGCACAATCAGAATTATTACTGTAATCTTGACAGTATCGTGGTAGGAGGAAATTCTGCAAAGAAAGCTGCTGAGACAAGCTGTGACAGCTTTGAAGAGAGAAAAGGCGGAAGCACCTATGTGGATGCATACTCGGATATGGAAGGGAAAGAGGCATCGGCAAAGAGCAGTGTAGACTGTAAGGCAACAGACTGCATGTATAATAAAGAATGTCAGTGTCATGCCGGAAAGATCAGTGTAGAAGGCGGAAATGCCTGTCATTGCGACGAGACAGAGTGTGCAACATTCAAGTGTGGATGTGCATAAGATAAGACAGATGCCGGATACCGGCTTTAACGGATAGAGCGGCCGGGGCAGAAATAAAAAAGATCAGAACATAAGTTTTTATAAAAGTTTTATAGAAACAATTGTTCTGATCCTTTTTTGTCGGTTGACGTAAATTTACGGCAAGGGTATAATGATTTTATATGCGAAACAGGCAGGAAAGAAGTGGAGTTTATGAGCAAAGAAGAAAATACATATTATAAAGACCGTCCCAGTTTTGGGAGAAAGGGTCCATCCAAATTAAGGCAGCAGTTCAACCGCGGAATGACATATTTCCTGGTGATCGTTGCATGTATTCTGGTCTATTTTGCAATGCTGCGTGTGACAGCAATTTCAGATACGGTATTAAAGATACTGTCTATCCTGAAGCCGGTGCTGTATGGATGCGGAATCGCATATCTGTTGAATCCGATCGTGAGAACGGTAGATGCATATCTGGTGCCGGTTCTGGAAAAACATATGAAGAAAGAAAAAGCGAAGACGGTATCAAGATGTGCAGGAGTGATTCTGGCATTGGTCGTACTGATCACCATTGTAACAACGCTTATCAATATGCTGATCCCGGAACTGATCACAAGTATCCGGAATCTGATCTTTACGCTTCCGGCTCAGATCAACCAGCTGGTGAAGCAGATGAATCATATACAACTGGATGATTCGACGATGACGACAATGTTGAAGAATGCGATGAACGAGGCATCTACAAGCCTTCAGAACTGGATGCGTACGGATCTTCTGAACAAAGTAAATGAAGTGATGACCCATCTGACGGTTGGATTATATACACTGGTTATGGAATTGTTCCATGCAGTAATCGGAGTGATCGTATCTGTGTATATTTTGTTCGGCAAAGAGACATTTATTAATCAGAGTAAGAAAGCGACATATGCGATCTTTCCGACAGAACGTGCCAACCTGTTGATTCATATTGCAGTAAAGACAAATGAGATATTCGGGGGATTTATCATTGGTAAGATCATTGATTCTATCATTATCGGAATCCTGTGCTTTATTGGTACATCACTTTTGAATATGCCGTATGCAATGCTTGTCAGTGTAATTGTAGGGGTGACCAATGTGATTCCGTTCTTCGGACCGTATATTGGAGCAATCCCGAGTGCTGTCCTGATTGCGCTGGCAGATCCGATGAAAGGGATATATTTCCTGATATTTATACTGTTGTTACAGCAGTTTGACGGAAATATCCTGGGACCAAAGATCCTTGGCAATTCTACGGGACTGTCTGCATTCTGGGTAATCGTATCAATCCTTCTTGGGGGCGGATTGTTCGGAATTCTTGGTATGTTATTTGGAGTGCCGACGTTTGCGGTTGTCTATTATATTATAAAACTCCTTCTGGATAACCAGCTGGAGAAAAAGAAACTGCCGACAGATTCGGACTGCTATAACGGGGACAGTTATGTAGACAATGACGGTACATATTTTCAAA
>ENA-OPDD01002623-OPDD01002623.1-human-gut-metagenome-genome-assembly--contig:-NODE-2623-length-10799-cov-2.230920_pt1 | contig 10799 bp, 13 predicted proteins | sample MGYA00241574_ERZ501499 | MGnify/ENA primary metagenome ERZ501499 (study PRJEB25962, sample SAMEA2042576) | human gut metagenome | biome: human gut; feature: human-associated habitat; material: faeces...
CACGTGGAACACTGCCGCACCGATGCACGAAATAAAATGTTTCACGTGGAACACAACACCAAGAGTTAATAAAAGTTAAAACGAAAATAATTTGTGCGCTTATGCTTGTATGTTAGAAAAAAGTTGTATCTTTGCAACGTGTTACTTAAACAAGTTGAAATATGAAAGAGTTAATAAAGCATTTCAAAGAACAACCGAAAGAAGCGATTAAAGAAGTCGCAATGTGTTTAGCTATTTTTGTCGTATGTGGTACGATGTTGTTTCTATCTGCAATCTTGCAGGGTTGTAGCGTTTCAAAGGGTGTAACGATACGGGGCAAAGCAACGATAGTAACAACCGATACAACGGTAGTAAAGCACAACGGGGGGTTGAAATTCAAAAAATCTATGTTTAACAATTAAAAGTTTACTACAATGAACGAAGAAAGAAAAGCATTTGACGAGTTTTCGTTTGCCGCTTTGTCGGCTTTGGGTAGCCTTATGGCGTGTAATGAAGTTTGCCGCAACCAGCGTGCAGTTATGAAAATAAACCGCTTTCGTGCGTGGCTTATGGACTTGAAGCCGCAAGACAACCCCGAACCAAATTTGCCGTTTGACGGCGAACCGCAAGGACAGACAGCCGAATAACAAATAACAAGAAGTTTAACAATTAAAAGATTACTACAATGAAAAGTTTTGCAAGTAAATTTAACAAGACCACGTTTGGCATTGACACAACCGATTTTCAGTACACCAAGTTAGCCGATATTTTCAACTCTGAAAACGAGGGCGGCAAAGATGTGGTACACAAAATCAACGGGATTTATGTGCACAAATCACAGTTGGGCGACAGTCCGGTGATTATTGATGAGAAAAACAAACGGTTGGTGAACCTGCCGAGCCACACCGCCGAAATGGTAAGGGAAATACTTGCCGATGATGAGGCAGTACAAACTATCAAAGACGGCAAAGTCGGGTACACGATTTACGAGTACGAGAGCCACGGCAAGAAGTGTTACTCAATTTCGTTTGTGGACTTGTAAGAGTTTGAAAAGTTATGTTTAACTTTGTAGGGGTTGCAATGTTTGTAACCCCTATTTAATATAACAGCGTTATGGTAAAAATCAAGGTTAATTTTTCGCCGTCTGTATATGCGAAGACAAGCAAGCTAAAATTAAAGAGAGAGATTTCGCAAGCCGTTGAAAGCAGCCCCGAAATGCGCAAAGAGATTGCACGTGTCTTCCAAATGGCAAACCGCCGTATTCAAAACATTGAAGCAAGCGGGCAACTTTCGCCAGCCGTGCAAGCGTTAAACAAGGGTGATATAGAGGGGTACACAAAATTTTCAATGAAACACGATTGGAACGCCTTAAAAGTTGAGTACGGCAAGGCGATTTCGTTTTTACGCCAGCCAACCAGCACGGCGCAAGGTGCAAGGCAGTACGGGCAACACCTGCAACGTGTGTACGATTTAACGCCCGATGAGTACAACCTTATGGCGAGAAACCTGCAAGGCAAGTTAAACAGCGTTTCAGATAGTGATTTCGTGGAACGGTATTTGATGCGATACAAGGATTTCACGGGCGAAATGGAGCAAAGCGCACGGGATATAAGCACCCAAATAGAGAGCGAAGCCGAAAGCATTTCACGGGCGATTGACGATGAGATAGAGAGATCCGCAAATGAAGCGGCAAACAAAATTGACGATGATATAGACCGAATACTACAAGGTTTTAACAAGTTTGGGTTATGAAAAAAATACCTTTTGAGTTACAAGAAAGAATAAACAGCCCGACCGAAATAAACGAAATACTGAAAGCCGCCGTAAACGAAAAGAACATTATCGGAAACAGCAAAGGCGAAAGGTTTTACAACATACCGTGCGCCTTTGATATTGAAACAACAAGTTTTTACCGTGATACGGACGGACGGGCGTACACCTACGAGCAAGTGCAGCGTATGCAGGACGGGAACGGGCGCAAAGCGAAATTAGAGAAAGCCGCAATAATGTACGTTTGGCAGTTTGGAATAAACGGTTATACGATAATGGGGCGCACGTGGGGCGAGTTTGTCACGATGACGCAGACCTTAAGCGAGGTTTTAGGGCTGAATGACAAATTACGCCTTATTGTGTATGTGCATAACCTTTCATACGAATTTCAGTTTTTACGCAAGTGGTTTGAGTGGCGACGGGTTTTCAGTATTGATTTGCGCAAACCGATTTACGCAATAACAACGGGCAACATTGAGTTTAGATGCAGTTACTTGCTTTCGGGTTATTCGTTGGCGAAATTGGGCGAGCAACTTATGAAATACAAGTGTGCAAAAGCCGTTGGCGATTTGGACTACCAGCAAATAAGGCATAGCGAAACGCCGCTAACTGATGCGGAAATACATTATTGCATAAACGATATTAAAGTAGTTATGTGCTATATCCAAGAACGGATCGAGGAAAGCAAAGGGATAACGCACATACCGATAACAAAGACGGGGTTTGTGCGCAAGTATTGCCGTGCGCATTGTTTGCGTGAAAAAAGCGATGCAGGAAAGACCGTACCAAATTGGGATTACGTGAACTTGATGCAGGAACTACAAATTACGGGTATGAATGAATTTAATATGCTGCAACGTGCGTTTGCAGGCGGTTTTACACACGCAAACGCCGAATATACAGACGAAATAATGTACAACGTGGATAGTTACGACTTTACAAGCAGTTACCCGTATGTAATGATAGCGGAAAAATACCCGATGTCGCAAGGCGTTGCGATAACGGTCAAAAGCATGGCGCAATTTGAGTTTTTAATATCAAAGTATTGTTGCGTGTTTGATATTGAGTTTACAAACATATTTGCCAGCGAAACGCAAGACAACCCGATAAGCGCAAGCAAATGTTTTGTGAAAGAAAACCCTTGCGAAAATAACGGGCGTATTGTGGCGGCTGCAAAAATTGCGCTGACAATTACGGACGTGGATTTTAATATACTCAAAAACTTTTATTCATGGGAAAGTATGCGAGTGGGTGAAATGTATTGTTATAAGAAAGACTATTTACCGACACCGTTTGTAAAGTCTATCCTGCATTTGTACGAAAGCAAGACGAAATTAAAAGGCGTTGAGGGCAAAGAAGTGGAATATCTAAACAGCAAGGAAATGTTAAACAGTTGTTACGGTATGAGTGTTACCAACCCTTTGCGTGATGAGTTTACATATAACGGCGAATGGGATATTAACTCAATGACAGCCGAACAAAAACAAGAACTTTTGTACAAGTACAACACCAGCAAGAACCGTTTTTTGTTTTACCCGTGGGGCATTTTCGTAACCGCATACGCACGGCGCAACCTTTTCACGGGCATACATGAAGCGAAAGACGATTATATTTACAGCGACACCGACAGCGTTAAAATAATGAACGGCAAAGCGCATGAAGCGTATTTCAAGGCTTATAATATGCAGGTGCAAATGAAATTGCGAGCCGCCTGCAAGTACCACGGTTTGCCGTTTTCCCTTGCGAGCCGCAAACGATAAAAGGCATAACAAAGACTTTGGGCGTCTGGGATTTCGAGGGTACATATACACGGTTTAAGACGCTGGGAGCTAAACGGTATATGGTGCAAGAACCGAACGCACTAAAAGCAGGCGGACGGGCATACGATTTTAGTTTAACCGTTTCGGGCGTGAACAAAAAAGCCGCAATTCCCTACCTTATTGAAAAGTACGGGGAAAACGGTATCTTTGACGCTTTCACTAATTACCTGGATATACCGCCAGCGGCAACGGGCAAAAACATACATACGTACATTGACTACGAGATACAAGGCGAGATAACCGACTACAAAGGCAGCACGGCGCACTACAACGAACGCACGGGCGTACATTTAGAGCCGACAGGTTACAGCCTTTCCCTTTCGGTTATGTACATAAACTATTTGCGAGGTATCAAATTTAAGGACTAAAATAATAAGAGTATGACAACAAGAAAGACAAAGACAGACAAGCCGAAATTTTACGACTTGAAAGCGATTTTAAGCAAGAACGCCGACTATAATGTTATATTTGGCGAGAGGTCAAACGGCAAGACTTATGCAGCCTTAAAATATGGTTTGGAAAACTATATCAAGACGGGCAAACAAATGGCATACATACGCCGTTGGCGTGAGGATTTGAGGGGCAAACGTGCCGAAAGTCTGTTTGCAAATCACGTGGCAAACGGACTTATTGAGGAACTGACAGAGGGCAAATTTAATGAAGTGTTCTATATGTCTAACAAGTGGTTTTTATCTTTCTACGATGCAGAGAAAAACAAGCGGACACCCGACCCGACACCGTTTTGTTACGGGTTTTGCCTTTCAGAGCAGGAACACGAAAAAAGTAGCAGTTACCCGAATGTTACAACAATAGTGTTTGACGAGTTTCTAACACGGCGGTATTATTTGCCCGATGAGTTTATGTTGTTTATGAACCTTTTAAGCACGATAATACGCCAGCGCAACGATGTTAAGGTTTTTATGCTGGGGAACACGGTAAACAAGTTTTGCCCGTACTTTACCGAAATGGGTTTGAAGCAAGTGCCGTTTATGGAGCAGGGAACGATAGATATATACCGCTTTGGCGAACACGGCGCAATCGTGGCGGTGGAGTATTGCAGCACGATAGTACAGCACAAAGCAAGTAACAAATACTTTTGTTTTGACAATCAAAACTTGCAGATGATTACGGGCGGAAAATGGGAACTTGCAGTATATCCGCATTTGCCGTGCAAGTACAAGCCGCAAGACGTGTTGTTTGTGTACTATATCAAGTTTAACGATGTTGTTTTGCAAGGTAACATTATCCAAGTAGGCAACGAATGTTTCACGTACATACACGCCAAGACAACCCCGATAAAAGATGAGGAAAACAGCCTTATTTATTCGCTTGAAATGAACGGCAAACCGAACTACAAACGCAAGTTGTTAAGCACGGCAAGTTATGTTGAACAACAAGTTGCACGGTTTTTCGCAATAGACAAAGTTTTTTACCAAGATAACGAAATAGGCGAAATAGTACGAAATTATTTAATTACGAGCGCAAAAACAAACATAGTTTCGTTGAAATGAAAATTACGGGCGGTTTGGTACAAATTTCGTGCCGAACCGCACGTTTTACGAAATAAATAACTACCTTTGCGATAGGAACTAAAAATTTATTGATATGGACGCAAATACTATTATTCAAATCATTTCAAGTTTAGGTTTTCCGATTGTGATGTGTGGGGCGTTGTTCTGGTATATGGTGAAACAAAGGCAGGCGCACCAAGACGAAACGGAACACCTCAAGGACACGATTGCGGAAAATACGAAAGTGTTAGCCGAACTTACAACCCTAATTAAAGTTTTGACAGATGAACAGGAAAGATAACATTTACAAGTTGTATCAGCAACAAGTAAGGGACAAAGACACCGCCGTAACCGAATTTATGGCGAACACGTTGGCGAAAACTCAAAGTATGTTTGAGTATGAGGGTTTGCCCGACAGCATACCGCAAAAAGAATTGGAGCGGCTTTTGCAGACCACGGGCAACGCCTTTGTTACCAGCGTGGACGGGGTTTTGTATGCGCTTTCGGGCGGCAAAGGCGGCGAACCCGATGTTTACGGACGGGCAACGCTTTACACCGTGGCGAACCCTGCATTAAAGTTAAACAAAACCTACGATATTCAGAAAGACGGGGTTTTGATTGAGAATGACAGCAACGGCGAAAGCCTTTTGCCGCTTATTGGGCGTTATGCGGTATTATATACTGACGGGCTTATTTCGTTGAACACAGCGAGCATTTTAACCCGTATCACAATGCTTATAAGTGCCAGCGATGACAAGACGAAACAGAGTGCCGATGAGTTTTTGCGCAAGATACAAGACGGCGAGTTTTCAATTATCGGGGAAAACGCTTTTTTCAAAGGCGTAAATATGCAGACAGCACCGACCACAAACAGCGTGTATATTACACAACTTATTGAACTGATACAATACTACAAAGCGAGTATGTACAACGAATTGGGGTTAAACGCAAACTACAATATGAAGCGTGAACGGCTCAATTTGGGCGAGGTATCTATGAATGTGGACGTACTTTTGCCGTATGTGGATAATATGCTAAAAGAAAGACAAAATGCAGTTGAGAAAATTAATGCGATGTTTGACACCGAAATTTCGGTTAAACTTGCTTCAAGTTGGGGTTTGGAAAGGGATAATTACAAAGCTTTGGAGGCTGATTTGGAAACGGCAAAGGAAAACCCCGACCCGACAGAAGAACCCGAACCGACAGAGGAAACAACCGAAACGGACGGAAACGGAACGGAAACAGACGGAAACGACCCCGAAACGACCGAAACAGAAGAAACGAAAGAAACGGAAACGGAAACGGACGGTAACGATACCGAAACAGAGGAAACAGAAGAAAACGAAGAAAACAACGATAAACAATGAAATACAGCGAACTATTTACAAAGGGTAACGGGATATTCAGGGCGGTTTTCAAGACCGAATACCCGACAGAGTACGCCGCAATTTTCGGCGATACCGACCCGACCAAGTTAGACGCTTACGCCTTACTGATGTACGGCGGCAAGACCGTTGTAAGCAGCATAACCAGCGACAACGCAAGCGATGTTGTTTCGGCGGTGATTGCGGTAAACGTGCAAGGCTGGGAACGTGAAGCGGCGGCGATGTTAGCCGATTACGATGTACTGACACCCGTAACGGGGCAAGTTGAACGGACGGAAACCGTAACTTTGCAGGAAAGCACCGACAACACCGAAACGGGCGCAAACAAGGCGTTTAATGACACCGATTTTTCAGACAGCGACCGAAAGACCGCCAACGATGAGAGAAACCGCACAGAGAGCCGCAAAACGACCGAAACGAGCAAAGGAACGGGCGCAAGCAAATCAATTTCGACCGAAATTGCAAAAGAATTGCAGTTAAGGCGTGATAATTGGAGAAAAAACATTATCTTTGCACTTGTAAGCGAGATAACAACGAGTATTTACGAATAACTAATTTTAATTTTTAGCAATATGGAAGTAAAACAGATTTACACGCTTATTAACAGCGTATCAAAAGAAGTTTTGGGCAAAACCGACATTGTGCAGGAAGATTTAACGGGCATTGTGGATTTGGGCACGGAAGTGTTTAACCAAAATGCAGTGGATAATTACGTAAAATCACTTGTAAACCATATCGGCAAGGTGATTTTCGTAAACCGACCTTATGCGGGCAAAGTGCCGTCCGTACTTATGGATGCGTGGGAGTTTGGCAGCGTATTGGAGAAAATAAGTGCCGATGTTCCCGAAGCAGAGGAAAACGATACGTGGGACTTGCAGGACAAAAAGAGTTACGACCAAGATGTTTTCCACAAACCGACCGTTACCGCAAAGTTTTTCAACTCAAAGGTTACGTTTGAAGTGCCCGTATCAATCACCGAAAGGCAGGTTAAGGAAAGTTTCAGCAACGCCGCACAACTTAACGGCTTTATTTCGATGATTTATGCGGCCGTTGAAAAGTCAATGACTATCAAGGCAGACGCTTTGATTATGCGTACTATCAACAACATGATTGCGGAAACGGTTTTGGCTGATGCGCAAGCGTTTGGAGCAACGGCGGCAGGTGATATGACAGGGGCAGACCTTGCAAGCGCAAGCACGGCACGTTGTGTGAACCTTTTGAAGTTATACAACGATAAGTATTTCCCCGCAACACCTGCAACGGGCGATGGCGAACCGACCCCGAACCCTGACGCACTGACAGCGGCAAAGGCGATAACCGACCCCGATTTTATCCGCTTTGCGTCTTACGTTATGGGAACTTACGCCGACCGCCTGCAAAGCATTTCCACCGTGTTCAATGTTGGCGGCAAGGAACGGTTTACCCCGAAAGATATGTTACACGTTGTACTTTTGTCCGACTTTGCAAAGGCAGCGCAAACCTATCTTTATTCCGACACGTTCAACCGTGGCGATGTGCTTTTGCCGCAAGCCGAAACCGTACCTTTTTGGCAGGGCAGCGGACAGAATTACGACTTTGCCAGCACGGGACACATTGACATTAAGGAAAGCGGCGGCAAAGCCGTTGAAATTTCGGGCGTGTTGGGCGTAATGTTCGACCGTGATGCGTTGGGCGTTTGCAATCTTGACAGACGGGTAACAACCAACTACAACGCAAAAGCCGAGTTTTTCAACAATTATTACAAGTTTGATGCAGGGTATTTCAACGATACAAACGAAAGCTTTGTAGTATTCTTTATTGAGTAACTCAATAGGTATTAGATTGTTTAACTTTGGGCGGTGTGGGTGCAGGTGAAAGCGCACCGCACCGCCTTTTTTCTTTGCAGATATGACAACGATAAACTTTTATTCATACAACGGACACCCGAACACGGTAAACAAGCAGTTGGGCGAGTTTACGGCGATTGAGGGAGATTTGCGGCAAACTTTTGATGTGTTGCGCCCGACCGTAACACTACGAAAGCAGCCCCGACCGACTTTCAATTATTGTTATATTCCCGATTTGGGGCGGTATTATTTCGTGGAAAGGGTGAGTTTTGAGGGAAACAACGCCTACGAACTTGTATTGCGTGTCGATGTACTCAAAACCTACGAAAGCGAGATTTTGGCGGCAACGGGGCGAGTGACTGAAAGCGACAACCCCGACCCGTATATTTCAAACCGTGAAACGGTGTACAACCGCACCCCGAATTTCGAGAAAGTGCCGTTTGCAAATACGGGCTTACTCAATGAAGCGGGCGGAATTATTATGGTAACATTAAAAGGCAACGACAATACAAGTGACGGAACGGCGACAGAAACACCGCTTACCGTTGAGGGGAACACGGCTACCATACAAATAACCGATTTAGATGTTAACACACCCGTTATTAGTGGCGAGGTGGTGGAGATAGCCGAACCCGTGACGCCAACGGTTACTAACAACATAGACAGGACAGAGGAAAGCCACGAGTGGGACGGTGAAACGCTCACCGTAACCGTAAAAACCCCGTCTTATATTAGTGCAAGGCTTGATAATCCGCAAGTGCATTACACCAACACGGGCGGCGAGCCGATAACGCAAGATATGCAGGTAAAAAGCACGTCAACACGAGTGACGGCAACCGCCGTTATTACTGATTTGGGCGGCGATTATTCGGTTACGGTTACGGGCACATATATACGGACTTTGCCGCTTACAAAGTCGCTTACCAACTGCACGAGCAAAGACCCGTTACCCGATTATGTGGATTTTGACAGCCTTATAACGGTGGAACTTGAAGCGAACCCGAACACGGAATTTCACACGGACGGAACGACCTATTTAAGCGTTACGGCACGGGTAGGCGGACGGAAAACCAAAATACCGTTTACGATTTCGGGCGACAAGCGAAAGGCTACAATTTCGTACCAGCTTGCAAATAGCGGCGATTATAGTCGGGTTAATATAGTTGGCGAGTGTTTTCCCGTTGAGGTAGTGGGCAAACAATACGGCTCTATTAACGTGTATCTTGTAACGCTTGATAATCTGAAAGAATTTGCCGCAAAGCGTTATTTCACGGACGGCGGCGAAAATGTGGATTTGGGCGAGTATGTTAACCGTATCAAAAGAATTTACACGGATATAACGCCGTTTAGTAGTGATGTAATACGATGCGGCAACTTTAATACGGGCGTTGCGTGCCAGCAACCAGCGCAAGACAAAATAACGCTTGATTTCGGCACGGCGGTAGTACCAGCGCACAATGAGGATAACACCGACTACGAAAGCGAAATACAACTCTTTTTGCCGTTTGCAGGCTTTGTAAACCTCAATAATGATTATGCAGGTAAAACGATAGCTTTGCAGTACGTTATAAACGTGGTAACGGGCAACGGGGTTGCGCTTTTGAGTTGTGACGGCGTTGTATTTCAAGTTGAGGAAACCGAACCAAGCAGCGAAATAATATACCTTTCGCCAAGCACCCAAGTTAAAACCGTGGGCGGCGATGATTGGAACGAAATGTTATATTACGGGTTAGAACCCTACATTTACTGCAAGTGGTACGAGAGCGCAAGCAACGGGCGAAACACCGACCGACAAACGGGCATTTTAGGCGATTTCAGAGGGTTTAATGTGTTCGATGATGTTACACCCATACACACCGCCGAAATGCTTGCAGAGGAACAAGAAATGATATACACGGCTTTGTCTGACGGCGTTTATATTGAGTAACTGCAAAAAGAAAGGCGGCAACTTGATTGTTACCGCCTTTTCTTTTCGCTTGCTGATTGTTATTTGTCCTGCAATGTTTCAACGCCCGTTAAACCGATGTACAAGTTTGTGGGGTAACATTCACAAAATGTTTTGAAACGCCCGATAAGTTTTTCAGCGGCGATAAAGTCGTATGCTTGATTTTTGCAGGCGACTTCTTTTGCAAACTTGTTGCGTGTATCACGGTTAAACACGATTTGATTTTCCAAAATATCACACCCCGTTTGCAGGCTTTCGGCGATGCTTTCCAAACTTGTACGAATTTCGGGCGCATTTGCCGCCAAAAACTCAACGTGTTTTTTACTTGTAAGCAACATTTCTTGTAATGCGTTTAACACTTTCTGATTTTGATAAAGTAAATCGGTTGTTTTCATTTTGTTTAAGTATTTAATTGTTTAACACGATGCAAATGTACGCATTTTATTTTACCTACAAGCGTTTTGCGTGTTATTTTGTGTTAAATTATTCTTTTAACTTTGTTTAACAATGTGTTCCACGTGAAACATTTTATTTCGTGCATCGGTGCGGCAGTGTTCCACGTG
>ENA-OPDD01002629-OPDD01002629.1-human-gut-metagenome-genome-assembly--contig:-NODE-2629-length-10784-cov-1.708174_pt1 | contig 10784 bp, 7 predicted proteins | sample MGYA00241574_ERZ501499 | MGnify/ENA primary metagenome ERZ501499 (study PRJEB25962, sample SAMEA2042576) | human gut metagenome | biome: human gut; feature: human-associated habitat; material: faeces...
AGCGTAATGTAACATAAAGACCTTCCTTTCGGAAAACAGGATAAAAGAAAACACCTGCAAACATTTAAGCTTGCAGGTGTTTGTTTGTTGATTAGTCTCCTACGTATGGCAGGAAAGCAACGTGACGAGCACGTTTAACAGCTACAGTCAGCTGTCTCTGATGACGAGCGCAAGTACCGGTTACACGGCGTGGAATGATCTTAGCTCTGTCAGACAGATATCTTTTCAGTCTTGGAACATCTTTGTAGTCGATGTTTTCGATTTTATCCATGCAGAACGCACAAACTTTTTTTCTGCTTTTTCTGTTGCGTCTGTCGTTTCTTTCAGTTCTTTCTTTTTCCATGGAACTTAACCTCCTTAAAATTTAAAGTTTGTAATTACAAAGACCGTATCGGTTTAGAATGGAAGATCTTCTTCATCTTCACTGACTTCTTCAAAATCCTCTGCACTGCCGCTGGAATATCCAAAGCTTGCTGCAGGAGCATTTTGCTGGAAAGAAGTTGCCGCCGGAGCAGCTGACGACCCATAGGAGCGGGAAGGCGGTGGTGGCGGACCAAAATCGTCCACAGCGGAAGAGGAAGGAGCGGAGTTTTTGCTGTCAGCAAAGAATGCCTGGTCAACCAAAACTTCTACTGCCTGTCGTTTGTTCTCATTCTTGTCCACATAATTGCGAACCTGCAGAGAACCTTCCACAGCCATCAATCTGCCTTTGGAAAAATATCTGCTGATAAATTCCGCAGTCTGACGCCATGCAACACAGTTGATGAAGTCTGTCTGACGGTCCGCGCCCTTGCCGTAGTTTCTGTCTACTGCAAGCGTGAAGGAAGTTACCGAAAGGTCTGATGCTGTTTTTCTCAGTTCAGGGTCTGCAGTAAGTCTTCCCATAAGGATTACACGGTTCAGCATGATAAATCCTCCTAGTTGTCTTTCTTAACAATCAGGGAACGAAGAACGCCGTCGGTAATTTTGTAGTTACGGTCAAGTTCTGCTGGGAACTCAGGAGCGCAGTTGAAGGTAGCGAATACGTAGTAACCTTCTACTTCGTCTTCGATTGGGTATGCCAGTCTGCGTTTACCCCATTCTTCTACTGTTTCCAGTGTGCCGTGTTTTTCAATCAGAGCTGTGAATTTTTCAACCAGAGCTTTGACTGCATCATCACCGTTTTTGGTGTTGAAGATCATGATTGTCTCATAATTTTCGTTAAGCTTTGCCATTGTAAAAGCACCTCCTTTTGGACTTAAGGCCCTGCCGGTTATGCAGGGCAAGGTTTGCCGCAGTTTCGCGACAACAAAATTATTATATCAGAAAAAAGCAGTTTGTCAAGGAAATATGCGCCATTTTTCCTTCTTTGGAGGAATGGACAAAGAGGCAGTGCGTTTTATCCGATAAATTTAGAGTAATTGTAGGATAAAGAGAAAAACACCCGATGCTCAGCAGAATTTTTCTGATAAGCAAGGGGTGTTTTCAGTAGATCTTATAAGGTTAAAACGATAATAATGCTGGAAATCAACATCAGTGCAATGACACATGCCACGATCAAAATTGCACTGACAGGGCTTGCACCGCCAATGGAGGAAAGTGTCTGGTAATAAACGTTGTCGCTAGAATTACCGGAAGCAGAATGCAGATCCTGAATCTTTTTGCGACAGTGTTTATAGTAATGACGGTTTGCGGTAAAGCCGCAGTAGATTGCAACGCCGAATCGAACGTACATCAAAATCTGGGAGAGGATGACCAGCCATTCCAGACCGGTAAGGTCAAACTGGAAGGAGGACATCAGCATCGGGTCAGCCAGTGTCTGTTTTACCATGTGGTAAGAAAGAATTACCGATGGAATGTTGGAAAGGATATAGAATCCGAACAGGATTGCGCCGATCTTATACATTTTGCGGTAGAAGAAATAGGCGAAATTAAAGATAAATGCTGCCCAGTTAAAGACTTTGGCCTTGGCGCGCTGAGAAAAAATCTTAAAGACGCGCAGGAAATAAGCGTAGTTTTGATGAACCAGAAAAACAAAGTCTTTAGCAGGAATGCCCTCAATCTGGTCGTCTTCGTAAATGGCTTCAAACATGCTGTTTAGTCCCATGGAGTTTTGAGGTTGTCCTTCAAAAGGATTTTCCACAACAGGACGACCATGATGCTGCGGCTGGTCCTTTAGCGGGAAACGGCAGTTTGGACAGAAAACATCTTCTTCCTTGCAGAACAGTCCGCAGTTTGGACATATGATATTGCCGTTTTCGTCAGGCTGGATACCGGCATTGGAAGGAGCTTTTTTTTCATTGGGATTTTTCCATTCCAATCCCTTTTCGTGAAGCTCCTGCTGCAAAGCACAATGACCGAGCTGTTTATAACAGGAACGATGATGCGGAGCACCACACTCCGGACAAACAACGATGTCATCGCCCTCTTTGAATTCCTGACCACAGACAGGACAGGAAACACCTTTATAGTTCATTCTCATATCAACCTTTCTGAATTATGCGATATCATAATGATACTATATAACGCGAAAAAAATCCATAACCTAAAGGCAAGATTTACCCTTTATTTAAAGATAGGGAACAACTGGGTGCAGTCTTTACATTTTTTATCAATTCTACTATAATAAAAGGAAAGAGATCATTTGTTTTTCTATGAGAGCTTTTATAAATTTTGTAACAGGAGGAAGCATGATGCTTCAAATCGAAGATTTAAAACAGGAATTGCAGGCACAGCAGCCAAAGATTGAGTACCTGAAAGAAGCTTTGGGATACGAAAATTTGCTGGAAGAAAAGAGAGAATTGGACGAACAAGCTGCAAAACCTGATTTTTGGAATGATGTTGAAAATACAAAACAGGTATTAAAGCAACAGAAGCTGGTAAATGAAAAGATTGGCTCCTATGATGAGCTGATTACAATGTATGAGGATGCTCAGACCATGCTGGAGCTTGCAGAAGAAGAGGAATTTGCAAACGAAGAGGAACAGGAAGCTTTTTTGCAGGATATCAAGAAGAATATCCGGGATATCGTGGATAAGATTGAGGAAGAAAAGTTGTCTGCGCTGCTTTCCGGCGAGTTTGATGCAAATAATGCAATTCTGACCTTCCATGCAGGAGCTGGCGGCACTGAGGCACAGGACTGGGTTCAGATGCTTTACCGCATGTATGCCCGTTGGAGTGAGCGCCATCACTTTAAGGTAAAGGTACTGGACTATCTGGCAGGAGAGGAAGCAGGTATCAAGAGCGTATCCATCCTGATTACCGGAACCAATGCCTATGGCTTTTTGAAATCAGAGCACGGTGTTCATCGACTGGTTCGAATCTCTCCGTTTGATGCTTCCGGACGCAGACAGACTTCTTTTGCATCTTTGGAGGTTATGCCGGAGATCGATGATGATTACGATATCGAAATCAATCCGGCAGATTTGAAGGTGGATACCTATCGTTCGGGTGGTGCAGGTGGTCAGCATGTCAATAAGACCGAGTCTGCGATTCGTATCACCCATATTCCAACTGGCGTTGTGGTTGCTTGTCAGAATGAGCGAAGCCAGCATCAAAACCGAGAGGTTGCAATGAAGATGCTTAAGGCAAAGCTTGCACAGATTAAAGAAAAGGAACATCTGAAAAAGATTGAGGATATTAAGGGAGAACAGCAGCAGATCGGCTGGGGTTCCCAGATCCGCTCCTATGTCTTTATGCCGTATACGCTGGTCAAGGATCACCGCACCAACTGTGAAAGCGGCAATATCGGAGCCGTGATGGATGGCGATATCGACCAGTTTATCAATGCTTATCTAAAGGCAGCTTCCTTAGGAGAACTGTAATCAGGGAGGGGACAGGATGACTACCATTTATCTGGTTCGGCACGCACAGCCCGATTACAGCGATGTTCATGCAGACCCGGAAAATGCGCCGCCGACACAGCAGGGCAGGGAAGACAGCAAAAAGATGGCTTCCTTTTTGCACCATGAGCCGATTGATGTGATTGTATCCAGTCCCTATCCAAGAGCAAAGGAAACGATCCGACCGCTTGCAGAACTGCTGAATCTGCCGATTCTTTTGGAAGAAGATTTCAGAGAACGCAAGATCGGGTGTTGGGTGGAGGATTTTAACGGATACTGTAAACGGCAGTGGGAGGATTTTTCTTACGCTTTGCCCGAAGGCGAGAGTTTGCAGCAGGTACAGCAAATAGTGGTTCAGGCCCTTGAGGTACTGCTGAAAAAATATGAAGGAAAGACGATAGCAGTTGCAGGACATGGAACCGCAATCAGCCTTCTTCTCAACTATTTTGATCCTTCCTTTGGAATGGACGATTTTATGAGAATCAAAAGCTGGATGCCGTGGGTGGTGCAGCTTACTTTTGATAAAACAGAATATCTTGGTAAAAAGGAAGTTTTCTGGATCGAGAGATAAACAGGAAACCCCCTGGAAAAGAAAAAAGCTCTCTGTCCCAAAAAAGTCAGAGGGCTTTTTGTGTAAATTTTTGTTTTTGAATGCAATAATTTTTCGATTGTAGGACACCTATATGACAGAAGGACCAAAAGATGGCAAAAAGGTCGGAATTTTAAAACAAAACTGTGAATGAATGGTAAAGCTTTGTAAAAGGATGTAACAAAACGGGCCTTTGAAACGTCTTATTGGTAAAGGAGAAATTACTTTAGGCAAAGAGGAGAAGCTCTGATATTTTAGAAAGGAAGGAGCGTTTTTATGGGACCGAAAAAGTATGATAAAGCATTTTCAAAAACAATTGCATTGGCGTTGGCTCTTCTGCTTGCGTCAAGCACTTTGACTGGATGTGATCTGTTTCGTCCAAGACAGGAGGAAGCTTCTAATCAGGAAATTGAACTGGAAGCACCAGAACCGGATGAAGACAATCTGGGCGAAGACCTGATGGACGATTCCGAAGTGGAAGCGGATGTTGATCCGGATATTGAGGACACCGAACAGACAGAAGAAGTGGTGGAAGAACCGGAAACAACAGACTCTTCTGCAGCAACAGAAAATAAAGATACCGCAAGTGCAAGCAGCTCTCAGAAAGATCAGTTTGTAGACAGCTCAAATGTATTTCAGAATCAGGGCAGTTCTGCACAGAGCACTGTTACCACATCGGTGCTGACTCCGGAAAGCGTTGTACAGCCTGAAAAGGTGAGCAATGTAGTATATGAGCCGGTTGGCGAACAGCCAGTAGCAAAAGAAGAAGCAAATCTGATTGCACAGCCAACTTCTACAACACCGACTCCAACTCCAGTGGCGAACAAATCGTACAGCAGTGCAAGATTCAGTAAAAAAGGCACTTACAGCGAATCGAAAATTTACAAGAACGGTTATATTGATGTTGGTGATGTAACCATCAGCAATAAGACCTTTACCGGTGACCTTTATATCAAAGTCCCTTCTGATACAGTTACTTTGAAGAACGTTGATGTACAGGGAACTATCTATGTAAACAGCGGTTCGGATTGGGTAAAACTGTATGATGTTCATGCAGGAGCCTTGACAGTAGAGAATAAAAAAGGAACTTCCCGCGTATTTGCATCCCGCGATACCTCTCTGGACAACGTAAACATCAAAACCGATACTGTTCTGGAAGAGGGCGGATTGTACTCTCAGAGCAAGGGTTTTGTCAATGTGACAGTGAACGGTTCAAAAGGAACGACACTGACCATAAAAAACCTGAAGCTCAACAAGCTCAAAACTGTTACAGATTGTGATGTTGTCTATGACAGCGATACAATCATAAACTATGCTTACACTTATGCGCCGACCGAATTGTATGGCTATGGACAGATCAATCGTCTGTATTGTTACAGTGACGGCGTTTATTACGATGCAAAACCATTGTATATCGAAACTGGCAGAGGTTATGCAACCCCTTCCAAGCGCACTTCCTCGGGTGGTTCGGATTCAGGTTCGAGCAGCGAGGATAAGAAGGTAACACTGTATGACATCAACGACCAGTATCTGGATATCGGTGACACCAAGGTCGTAGGTATCGACCACAACGGCAGCTCACTGAAAGTAACAACCAGCAACTCGAGTGTTGCAAAGGTTACCTACAGCACCTCCAAGAGCCATATCACCATGACAGGACTCAAACCGGGCAAGGCAACGATTAAGGTTACTTCTTCCCGTTCCGGCTACGCAAGCAGCACAATCTCCTTTAACATTATTGTAAAGGATAATGGTTCTTCCAGCATCCATCTGTCGGGCATTTCCAATCAGTATATGGATGAAGGCACAACACGTTATGTCAGCGTCAATACCGATGCCAGCAGAATCAGCGTATCCAATTCCAATACCAGTGTAGCGGATGTCACTGCAGATGGCTTCCAGCTGAAAATCCGTGCAAAAAAACCAGGAACCACAACCGTTAAGGTAACAGCTTCCCGTTCCGGACGTACCTCCAAGAGCACAACCTTTAAGGTTACAGTACGGGATACTTCCAGTGACGATGATTATGTAACCATCAATCGCATTGATAACCAGATCATGAGCAATGGTCGAGAACGCATTATCAATGTTAATACAAACGGTACCTCGATCAAAGCTTCCAGCAGCAATACTAACGTCGCAAAAGTAAGCACTCGCAGCGATGATACCCTGATTGTGGAAGCAGTAAATCCAGGAAGTGCATATATTACCGTTACTTCCTCCCGCAGAGGATATAAAGACTCCAAGACAACCTTCCGCGTGGATGTTTACGGTGACAGCATTTCGGCACCGACGGTCTATATGAATTATCAGTACGGCGGCAGCTATCCAAACAGCAGCTGGACCAATCAGAACGTTGTATTTACCCTGACCGGTTACAGTACAAACCGCACTGCATATTCCTATGAACGTCCGGCAGGCGGAACCTCTTCTCAGTGGACCAATCGCAGAGAGCTACGCAACGGAACACTGACTGTCAGTGAAGAGGGTCAGAAGGATTACTACTTCTTTACTCGCGGAAGCGGTGGAGACAGCAGTGCAACCAGCATCTATACCGTACGTATTGACAAGACTCTCCCGATTATTTCCGAGGTCAACAATACTAACGGTACCCTCACTTTCAAGGTATCGGATAATCTGTCCGGCATTGCTTCGGTACAGGTGAAAAACAGCAGCAATATCTACTATACACCGGGTTACAGCAATGGCACCTATACCTTTAATGCTCCGGCAAATGGTAGATATACTATCGTTGTTAGCGATAAAGCCGGCAATCGTGCAGAATCCTCGTTTGATATGACCACACCATCTCAGCCGGATACTACCGCACCAGTTATTGAGATTCTGACAACTTCGATAAAACAGGATAGCTGGCAGAAGGAACCGACAGAGGTGCTCTTTAAGGTAACAGACAATGTCACAGTCCAGTCTGTCGCAGTAACACCAAGTGTTCCACTGACTCAGAATGCAGATGGTACCTACAGCTTCAAGACCAGTGTGGAAGGCAAAAATACCTATACCATCACGGCAAAAGATGCAGCAGGTAATCAGTCTACCAAAGAGGTTATCTATTATCTGGATACCATCGCTCCAGTACTGGGTGACATCACCACACAGGATACCACCGTTACTATCAAGGCTTCGGATGAATCTTCCGGTGTAACAGTAACAGCAGTTCCAGAAAATGACCAGACCAAACAGATGGTTGTAACCGATCAGAAAAATGGAACCTTTACCTTTACCGCAGAACAAGATGTAAATTATAAGATCACTGCAATGGATGGTGCAGGAAATCTCAGCCAGACCCAATACGTGATGATCAAGTCTCAGACTACTTCTCCGGCAGAGCAGACGGTTACCATTTCGGAACCAACGGTATCGGATAAGGATACTCTGACAACCAGCAAGGTCATCAGCTTTAATGTAGATGCAAACCTGGTAACAGGTCAGTCCTTGAGAGTCAGTGTTCAGAGCCCGACAAACAAAGAGTTAAGTCCGGCAAACACAGTACAGGGAATAAGCAATAGTTACTCCGTTTCTGTTAACGAAAACGGCACCTATACCGTAACAGCATCCATCATGAATGGGAATGCTGTTGTAAAGACAGAAAATAGAACGGTTAAGGTTGAAAACATTGACAGTACCAAACCGACAATCGCAGTAACGAAGAATGACAACGGAAATCTGAAATTTAATGTAACAGATGAAAACCTGAATGCTGTTTATGTGGATAGCGAGCAGGTATACCGCACTTCCAACAATGGCAGCACCTATCTGTATCAGAAGAGCGGTTTAACCGCAGGCGAGCACACCATCAGGGCAGTGGATAAAGTGGGCAACGAATCGACACAGAAAGTCAATGTCGTTCTCAAACAGCAGCCAACCATTTCAGCAGACACAACAAATCTGGTCAGCAGCAATCACACCAATGCAACCACAACTATTTTGGTTGATACTCATGGAGCAGAGATTGCATCCGCACAGGTAAATAAGAGCGGTGCATCTATCCAGCCGGCCGGCGCAGGTAAATACACCTTCACCGCAACAGAAAATGGTGTTTACCCTGTTATTGTTGCAACAAAGGACGGCATGGGTGTCAGCGTGGATCTGACTGTCAGCGGCATCGCAGAAAAAACGACTCCTCCAACCGTTCAGGTAGGGGAACACAAAGCAAACGATACTGCAACTCAGGTCAGTGTACCGATCGTCGTTTCTGATTCGGATAATACAGCTTCTGAAGTGACTCTGACCTCCGATAAGGGAACAATCAGCGGTAGCGGCAACAATTACACCCTGACTGCTACAGAAAATGGAACCTATACCCTGACAGCAAAAGATAAACAGGGAAATCAGGCGACTGCAACTGTCTATGTGGATGAGGTTAAGGGAAATATCCAGCCTTCCATCTCTGCCGGTACAGTTTCCGCAGCAAATGGCAGTGCATCTGTCAAACTGACTGTCAGTGATAATGGCGGTACCCCAATTGTTTCGGTTAACGGCACTGCAGCAGTTCTGCAGGCAGATGGCAGCTATCTGTTTACAGCAAGTGAAAACGGAAACTATGTCATTACGGTAAAGAATCAGGCAGGCAAGACAGCTTCTGTAACAGTGAATGTAACAGAACTGGATAAGACCGCTCCGGTTATTGCTCAGCCAAACATCACTTACAGCGCAGACCTCAAGACCGCAACCATTACCTGGACTGTAACCGATGCAGCGGATGGAAACAAAGATGCATCCAGCGGTATAGCAGGCGTTCCGGCTCAGACACAGGGAAGCGCATATCAGGCAACTGTCAGTGAAAACGGCAATTATGTTATCGGTGCATCTGATAACGCAGGAAACCCTTCCACAGTAACAGCAAGTGTTACCGGCATCGATAAGACTGCTCCATCTATTCAGGTTACCAGCAAAAACGACAGCTGGCAGCAAAAACAGGTTGTTACCTTCTCGGTAACCGATGAAAACAGCAGTGTGGCTTCGGTACAGGTAATCCATAACGGTAAACAGGTTTCATTGACTGAAGGAAACGGATACAGCTTTACCGCAACAAAAAATGGAACCTACACTATTATGGCAAGCGATACTGCAGGAAATGCTATCTCCAAAGATGTTGCAATCAATCGTATCGATGTGACCAAACCAGCAGCTCCATCCTTAAAAAATGATGACAAAGCAGTTTCTGTTTATAACGCACAGACACAAAAAGGAGAATATCAGGCAAAACCAAATACAACCTTTACTGTGGGTTATACAAAGGCAGCAGCTGGAGAAAGCCCAGTCAGTGTACAGGTAAAGATCGACAAGGAACAAACCTTTAAGACTTTATCCAGCGATACCCCAAAACTGACCTTGGCAGAAGGTACACATACTGTGGTTCTGAAAACAGTGGATGCAGCAGGAAATGAAAGTGCACCAGTTACCTACAAAATTACGGTAAAAGCACAGTCTGCAGCAACAACCACACCAAAAGATCCTGAGGAAAAGCCAGCAGAGGAAAAGGAAGAAACAGAATCCGGTAATGAAACAGAGGCTTTGCCTCAGTCGGGTGATGGAAAACAGGAATCTTCCGATCCGCAGCCAACCGAATAATTTTAAGGTATTCTGCAAAAAAAGAGAGGGCAACCGCCCTCTCTTTTTTTCTGTCCACAAAAGAAAAAAGACGCATGATTTTTGCAATCAAACGACACTATATCAGATGGTAATATTTTTTTGTATAAAATGTTACGGTCTTCTTTTTTGTACGACAAGTTACGGAAAATGAAAACATTTTGGAAATTGTTTTGAAACAATTTGTCATTTTTTAAAAATTGTGATATCATAAATCATGAATAGTTTTGATTATTTTTATGACATTTTTAGGAATGACACTCGATTGGCGAATGGAAAATCTTGCAGACGGCATATACTGCTTGTAAGGAAAACCATGTCGATGAAAATATGGTTAGGAGAGATGAATACATGGCACATTATGGAAAAACTTTAGCGCTGGCAATGGCGCTGGTGCTGGCTTTTTCGGCTGTTGGATGCACCACACAGAAGGATGAGACCTCAGCAGAGGCTCAGCCGCAGCTTTGGGTTGTGGACAATGCAAAGGACCCTCAGGAAGGTTATGTGATGGAAAACCCATCTGCATCGGGTGATCTGTTGACACCAGTTACTGTAAAAAATCTTGGAAACAGCCGCACTTCCTCTGAGGTGAAAAAGGAAGATCCGGAAGAAGTAAAGGCAATCTGGCTTTCCTATCTTGATTTAAAACCAATGCTGCTGACCACCGGCGATAAGAGCGTGGGAGAAGAGCAGTTTACCAAAAATATCAGCGAAGCTTTTGATAACATCAAGGCTTTGGGCTTAAATACTGTAATTGCACAGGT
>ENA-OPDD01002633-OPDD01002633.1-human-gut-metagenome-genome-assembly--contig:-NODE-2633-length-10778-cov-7.608319_pt1 | contig 10778 bp, 10 predicted proteins | sample MGYA00241574_ERZ501499 | MGnify/ENA primary metagenome ERZ501499 (study PRJEB25962, sample SAMEA2042576) | human gut metagenome | biome: human gut; feature: human-associated habitat; material: faeces...
CGCCTCCGCTTTTTTGGGTTTCTGGATTCCAGTAGAAAGGAACGGTTTGTCTATGAAATCTGACAAAAGCCGCAAACGGTTCGTGTTCCTCTGTGTGGCACCGGCCACCATCCTGTTTTTCATTTTTATGATTTTGCCAACCCTCAATGTGTTCCGCATGAGCCTGTATGAGCGTGGAGCCTACTCGCCAAACGAAACCTTTGTCGGGCTGAAAAATTTTCAGCATCTGCTGAAGGACACCCAGTTCATCCGCTCCATGCAGAACATGATCCTGCTGGTGGTGGTCGTTACCATCATCACCTTTGCGTTTGCGCTGGTGTTTGCAGCCATCCTGACCCGCGAAAAAATCAAGGGGCAGAATTTCTTCCGCATCATTTTCTACATCCCGAACATCCTGTCTGTGGTCGTCATCTCCGGTATCTTCTCTGCCATCTATAAGCCGGAGAATGGTATGCTGAACAGCATCATCGGGCTGTTCCGGGATATGACTGACCCTCTCCTCTGGAAAGGCGAAAAGCTGGTCGTTCCGTCCATCATCATTGCAATGGTCTGGCAGGCTGTGGGCTACTATATGGTGATGTATATGGCTTCCATGTCCTCGGTGCCTGCCAGCTTATACGAGAGTGCCAATCTGGACGGAGCGGGCCGTCTGACTCAGTTCTTCCAGATCACGATTCCGCTGGTCTGGACGAACATCCGTACCACCCTGACCTTCTTTATCATTTCCACCATCAATATGGCGTTCCTGTTCGTCAAGGCGATGACCAGCGGCGGGCCGAACGGTGCCTCGGATGTGGCTCTGAACTATATGTACAGCCAGAAAGATGCAGGTCTGTACGGTTACAGCATGGCAATCGGTGTGGTGATCTTCCTGTTCTCGTTCGCCTTGTCCGCCTGTGTCAATCGTGCCACCAGCCGTGAACCGCTGGAGTTTTAAGGAGGAAAAACATGAAGAAAACGGAAGAAAAATCCTCCCGTTCGGCGGAGGGCCTGTACAAATTTTTTATCTATTTTGTGCTGATCCTGCTGGCTGTGACGATCATTGTGCCGGTGGCATGGGTGTTTATGGCATCCATCAAGCAGAACTCGGAGTTCTACGGCAATCCGTGGGCACTGCCTGCCGGATTCTACTGGCAAAACTTCGTCAATGCGTGGAATGGAGCCAAGATGGGCGAATATATGCTCAACTCCGTTCTGGTCACAGCACTGGCTCTGGTGCTGCTGCTGGTGATTGCGCTGCCGGCGGCTTACTGCCTGTCCCGTTTCCGGTTCAAGGGGCGCAAGTTACTGAACACGCTGTTTATGGCAGGTCTGTTCATCAATGTCAACTATATCGTAGTTCCCATCTTCCTGATGCTGCGTGACGGTGATGTGTGGCTGAAAAACCATATTGGCAGCGGCTTTTTGCTGAACAACCTGTTCGTTCTGGCGGTCGTGTATGCAGCTACGGCACTGCCCTTTACCATCTATCTGCTGTCGGGCTATTTTGCCACTTTGCCCCACGACTTTGAAGAAGCGGCCTACATCGACGGTGCCAGCTATTTCTCTGCAATGACCCGTATCATTTTCCCAATGGCGAAGCCGTCTATCATCACCATTATTCTGTTCAACTTCCTGTCTTTCTGGAATGAGTACATCATCTCCATGACCCTGATGAGTTCCACCAACGCACCCCGTACTCTGCCGGTGGGTCTGCTGAATCTGATGCAGGCCCAGCAGAGCGCTGCGCAGTACGGCACCATGTACGCAGGTCTTGTGCTGGTGATGCTGCCCACTCTGATTTTGTACATCTGTGTGCAGAAGCAGCTGACACAGGGCATGACGGTGGGCGGCTTGAAAGGATAAGGTGACAAAACATGAAAACATTCTGGAAAACGCATCCTGCCCTGCGCATCATGTTGATGATCGTACTGTTTGTGCTGTCCATTGCATTGGTGGTGGCAGGCTGGAAAATGACCGGACAGCTGGCAGGGCTTGGCATCATGCTTGTGGGCGTGGCACTGCTGCTGGCAGTATTGGCCATCTACAACGCAACCTATCAGGATTGAGGATAAGAGAGGAAAACTATGGAAGATAAGTGCAAGACCGGGCGCGTTACCATTCCGACCGACCTGGATGTGGTGCCCGAAACGTTGGAGATTCTGAAAAAGTGGGGTGCGGATGCCATCCGTGACTGCGATGGTACGGATTTTCCGCAGGAACTGAAAAACGCCGATGCAAAGATCTATTCCACCTATTATACCACGCGCAAGGATAACGCATGGGCCAAAGCAAACCCGGACGAAGTGCAGCAGTGCTACATTATGACGGGCTTCTACACCGCCCCCGGCGAGACCGTGACCATCCCTCTGATGAAAGGCATCAGCCCGGAGCTGATGAAAGTAAACGATCACGATGACATCACCCGCTGGTGGGAGGTCATGGACCGCTCCACGGGTCAGCCTGTGCCGCCAGAACAGTGGAGCTATGCGGATGGCAGCGTGACCGTGCAGGCGGTACCGTTCCATGAGTATACTGTGAGCTTCCTTGCCTACCTCATCTGGGATCCGGTGCATATGTACAATGCCACCACCAACGGCTGGACGAATTTCGAGCATCAGATCACGTTTGATGTGCGCCAGCCGAAAACCCACAAATATTCCATGGAGCGTCTGCGGAAATTCATTGCAGAGCATCCGTATGTGAACGTCATCCGCTATACCACGTTCTTCCATCAGTTCACCCTGATCTTCGATGAACTCAAGCGGGAAAAATTCGTGGACTGGTATGGCTATTCTGCTTCCGTCAGCCCCTATATCCTCAATCAGTTTGAGCAGGAAGTGGGTTACAAGTTCCGCCCGGAGTATATCATCGACCAGGGCTACTACAACAACCAGTATCGTGTGCCCAGCAAGGAATACCGTGATTTTCAGGCGTTCCAGCGGCGCGAAGTAGCAAAGCTGGCCAAAGAAATGGTGGACATCACGCACGAGTGCGGCTGCGAGGCGATGATGTTCCTGGGCGATCACTGGATCGGCACCGAGCCTTTCATGCCGGAGTTCAAGACCATCGGGCTGGATGCCGTGGTGGGCAGCGTGGGCAATGGCTCCACGCTGCGCCTGATCTCTGACATCGAGGGCGTGAAGTACACGGAAGGACGCTTTCTGCCTTACTTCTTCCCGGACACGTTCCATGAGGGCGGCGACCCGGTGAAAGAAGCCAAAGAAAACTGGGTCACAGCCCGCCGCGCCATCCTGCGCAAGCCCATTGACCGCATTGGCTATGGCGGCTATCTGAAGCTGGCATTGCAGTTCCCGGAGTTTGTGGACTATGTGGAAAGCGTCTGCAAGGAGTTCCGCGAACTGTATGAGAATATCAAGGGCACTACGCCTTACTGCGTCAAGCGTGTGGCGGTGCTGAACTGCTGGGGTAAAATGCGGGCATGGGGCTGTCACATGGTGCATCATGCCCTCTACTACAAGCAGAATTACAGCTATTCGGGCGTGATCGAAATGCTGTCCGGCGCACCGTTTGATGTGAAATTTATCAGCTTTGAGGATATCAAGAACGATCCGAAGCTGCTGGAAACGGTGGATGTCATCATCAATGTAGGCGATGCCGACACCGCCCACACTGGCGGTATCTGGTGGGAAGACCCGGAAATCTCCTCCGCCATTCGCCGGTTCGTCTGGAACGGCGGCGGCTTCATCGGCGTTGGAGAGCCGTCCGGTCATCCATATCAGGGTCATATCCTCCAGATGGCCAGTGTTCTGGGCGTGGAGGAAGAAAATGGCTTTACCCTGAACTACGACAAGTACAACTGGGAAGAGCATCCGAATCATTTCATCTTGCAGGATGCTGACCAGCCCATCGACTTCGGTGAGGGAAAGAAGAACATTTATGCCCTGGAAGGCACGGAAGTGCTGGTGCAGCGGAATAAGGAAGTGCAGATGGCGGCGCATGATTTCGGCAAGGGACGTGCCGTATACATCAGCGGTGTACCGTATAGTTTTGCCAACAGCCGCACCCTTTACCGAGCCATCTTGTGGAGTGCCCACAGCGAGGATGAACTGCACACTTGGTTCAGTTCCAACTACAATGTGGAAGTCCATGCTTATGTCAAAAATGGCAAGTATTGCGTTGTGAACAACACTTACGAGCCGCAGGATACCACAGTTTATACGACTGATGGCAACAGCTTTGACCTGCATCTGGATGCCAATGAAATCAGATGGTATGAAATTTAAGTTCTCCTTCTTATCAATCTGTGCAGTGAACGACCACTGCACAGCATAAGAGAAAACGGTGACTTTCCACAATGCGGAACGTCACCGTTTTTTCGTTATACTCTTCTATGCTGAACCAGATAGGCTCGATAAAAAGTTGTTCCTACGACCAGTTCTTTTTGAAGAGTGTTAGAACGAAGCCTTATACCAGTACCAATTGTTGCAAATCTTTTCTATATACAACAAAATATGCACAAAATTGAAGTGTTTGACTGAAATGCAAAAAGATAAGCCGCCGATGTGGAAAAATCTGTAAAGAACGGTGCGAAAAACCAGTTGACAATGTTGAAAGCTGTGGCAGAGATGCCGGGACAGAGTGCAAAAGAAAAAGAGCAAAGGCGAAGATATGCCCTTGCTCTTTGGCATTGAAAAAATTTCAGGTTTCAGTCGAGGTGTCCAATATGCGCCAGCCATCCATGAGAGTATCGTTTTCCAGAATAAACGGATGCGCCGTGTCCTGTCCCCATGCAGTGTCATACTTTAACATGAGATAATCGCTTAACTCCGTCCGATTTTTGAATTTCAGAAAGCGGTATGGTTCCTGAAACGCAACTTTTTCCACAAAGTACAGAGCATCTGAAGCCGGGAGCAGGATGCCCGTGTGCCCGATCATCAAGGTGTTGTCGTCCTCACCAAAATTGTCGTGAAAAATAACGGAGATCAACCGAATCTTTGTGCTGTCGCTAAAAGTGATGCCGCGCTCTTTCCATGCGTTCTGAAAATTCTTTAAGTGAACCTGTATATCTGTGGTACTGGTTGTGGCAATAGGTGAAAACCATGCACTGAACTTTTGCAGGCTGTCGCCGCAGAGTGAATCGGAATCTTCGTCCAGCGTTTCATAGTCCATGAACAGAGTGTCCGCACCAGCGTCCACAGAAATATCTCCATGGAAAGAGACAAAATCTCCAAACAGACCGAATGCCGTGATTCGGCAGTTCCATCCGGGGAAGGAGCCTTCTTTTTCGGCCCACGAATCCTGCATAGCATAAGGATCGTATTTCAAATCGGAAGGCTCAGCGGTTTCAAAGCCCGTGGTGAGCCATGCAGAATCCATATCCTGATTGAATCTTTGAACATGATCGGCAAACAACCGGATGCGGGCATCCGATACAGCAGCACCCTTTAATATCCCGGTCAGGAGCGTTTGCGTGTTCTCATCGGTCAGATTGCTGTACTCAATTTGCTGAAGAACAGGCTCATCGTCTGTTTTTTGTGCGGAGCAGGATGTGGCTGCACCACAGAGAAGCAGTGCGGCCGCACCCAGAAGAAATGTACGACGTTTCATGGAATATCAAGTCCTTTATGATTGAAGTATATGTTCTGCGGGTACAGTGGTAATGTCACGGTAAAACGCTGCCCACGCCGCTTCCTCATAGGGACGCACGAAGAAATATCCGATGCTCAGCGGAACAGACAACAGCAAAACAAGAGAAATGCCCATAGCATCCGAGCCGTGGAAGTTGCTCAGAAGCAGATAAAAACCGACCCACATGGGAAGCGCACCAAGCAGTTCCCAGCCGATAAAGCTGAAATCCAGACAGAGCAGCCGCCACTTGTTTCCATCCATAATACGGCGCGATTCCGTGATAGCTTCATTGGCAGTCAAAAACGGATGCTCTGCCATGATATACGGGGTCATCGCATAGCTGTATGCTTTTACAAGACCCGGAATGATGAAAAGCAGTGTCCAGAGCAACGTGTACACGCTTATCAGCAGGTTCATACAAAAACCGTCCTTCAGACGATTTTTCTGAGAGAACAAGTCCGAAATAGTCGCATCCTTTCCGTCTACCAGATTCAGATTAAAGCGGGCGTAGCCCAGACGAACAAATCCGCCTACAATGAAGGTGACGACTGCCAGGATGACGATGCAAATCACAAGGAATGTCAACAGTTTTCCGCCATTCGGATCTGAAAACAAGTCCATGCTGAAACTGGAATTCTGATTGGAGTGAGACGGAATGCTCGATGAGCCGCTTACAATGTTGGCTCCAAATGCGCTGGCGATGATGCCAGCCAGAACCGCCGTTTTCCATTTTCCCCGCAGAGCGTCAAGGGCAAGAGCGCGATATTCCTCAGAAATTTTCATGGAAGTGTCCTCCTGTCAGTAAAAGGCAAGATTCTGTCGGCAGCAGAAAGAGCTGCTTAATCGCAGGGTAAGAAATCCACACAAACAGAACTTCCTATTTGCGATATGCAAACCAACGATGTTGCCAACGAATTAAAAAGTTGGTTTGCTATAATTTAGATACGTTCTTAGGCAGTTAAAAATTGCAATTTTGACATAAAAAAGTGGATAGACACGCATCGTCCATCCACCTGACAGGCAGATCATTCTTTCCGGTACTTGTACGCGCCCTCAATGGCGTGGATGAGGTCAACGATCAGACTATTGTAGGGCTCCGACACGTTATAGCGGCGGGCCTGCTCCACGATGGCACCGTTGATGGCGTCGATTTCGGTAGGAATGCACCGCTTCACATCCTGATACATGGAAGCGTAAGCACCGTACAGGCATCCCATAGCACCGGCGCCGATCACAATAATCTTCATACAGCTTTCCTCCCAATCCAAGACGACTTTATGCCAAAATTCCCGTGGATTGCAGGAACAGTACCAGCATCATCACCGGGGCAACATACCGCATCATCACGCGATAGAGCTTTTTGCGGCGGAATGTTTCGCCGTTCCGCTGCATCTCATCAATGACATAATCCGGGGTCATCACCCAGCCGATCAGGATGGTGGACAGCAGAGCGATAAAGGGCATCATTACGCTGTTGCTGATGTAGTCCATGATGTCCAACAGCTGACCCACCGAGCCGTTGGGCAGCTGCACTTCAAAGTAGAAGATGCTGTACCCCAATGCAATCACAGCGGATGCGGCCAGATAGATGACTGCAAGCACCAGCACGGTCTTTTTGCGGTTGGTGTGGAAGATCTCCATACAGTTTGCGGTGATGGATTCCAGCACCGAAATGCAGGAGGTCAGGGTTGCAAAAATCGCTGTGACAAAGAACAAGATGCCCACAAAAATGCCCGCTTTGCCCATGGCGGCAAACACTTTCGGCAGCGAAACAAACATCAGGCTGGGGCCGACGCTCATGCCCTCTGTACCGGAAAAAACATAGACCGCCGGGATGATCATGGCACCTGCCAGCAGAGCCACGCCCGTGTCGAAGATCTCAATCTGGTTGACGGCTTTGTTCAGGTCAACTTCCGGCTTGACGTAGGAGCCGTAGGTGATCATAATGCCCATCGAAACGCTGAGGGAGAAGAACAGCTGACTCATGGCATCCAGCAGAATTTGCAAAAAGCGGCTGACGGTCAGCCCTTCCATGTGCGGGGTCAGGTAGTAGCGCAGTCCCTCCAGACCGGTACGCAGCTGGCCGGAAGCATCCTCATGCCGCAGGGTCAGAGAATAACCCGCGATGATAACGACCAGAACCAGCAGAACCGGCATCATATAACGGGACACCCGCTCGATGCCGTCCTGAACGCCATTGTACACGATGAACGCTGTCACGCCCATGAACAGCAGCGCGAACACCACCGGAGAAACGGGCGAAGTGATGAAGTTGGTAAAGTAGCCATCCTCTGCTGCGGCAGCGGACTGACCGGTGAGATAAACCACGGCATATTTGGTGATCCAGCCGCCGATGACAGCGTAGTAGGTCATAATGAGAACGGGCACCAGAAAGGTCAGGATGCCGAGAAATTTCCACTTGGGCCGCATTTCGGCATAGGCAGCGATGGCGCTCTTTTTTGTGCGCCGCCCGATGGCGATATCCGAGGTGAGCAGCGTAAAACCAAAGGTCAGCACCAGCACCAGATAGACCAGCAGGAACAGACCGCCGCCATCCTTTGCGGCAAGATACGGGAACCGCCAGAGGTTGCCGACACCTACTGCACTTCCGGCGGCAGCGAGGACAAATCCAAGCTGCCCTGAAAAATTGCTCGTTTTCTTTTCCATGATTCTTCAAACTCCTATCCAAAAAACATCTTGTAAGTTAGGATAGCACATGATAGTATATCAGTGAACCGAATGATTTTACTACTGCCTATAAATTTTTGTAATGGGAGAAAACCATGCGTGAGCAAAAAGACCGGTACGAGATTTTCCTGAAAGTGTGCGAGACGGGCAGCTTCTCGAAAGCGGCGGAAGCGTTGAACTATACGCAGTCCGGCATCAGCCAGATGATGGCAACTCTGGAAGAAGAACTGGAGGTGCAGCTGTTCGCCCGTGTCAACCGGGGCGTGACCCTGACGGACAACGGCACCCGGCTGCTGCCTTATATCCGGGAGATGGCAAACCAGAAAGCCCGGTTGCGGCAGGCGGCGTTCAACATCAACCACAAGGTAGAGGGCAAACTGCGGGTGGGCAGCTTTTCCAGTATCACGACCCTGTGGATGCCGCAGGTCATCCACTATTTTAAGGAGAACTATCCCAAGGTGGATGTGGAGATTCTGGACGGCAACTATGATGAGATCCGGGACTGGATCATCCACGGGCAGGTGGACTGCGGCTTTTTGTCCTCCATCGTGGCAGATGATTTGAAATTTTATCCGCTCTGGGACGACCCCTTGTGTGCCGTATTCCCGGAGAATCATCTACTGGCGGCACAGCAGAGCGTGACTCTGCCCCAGCTGTTCCGATATCCGCTTATCATCGAAACACCCGGCTGCGACAACGACATCCAGCACCTGATGCTCAAATGTCCGGTCAAGCCGGACATTGCGTACAGTTTCCGGGATGATACTCTTATCATGGCATTCGTTCGCAGTGGGCTTGGCGTGACCATCTCGCAGGAACTGGTGATGCAGGCATTCGGCTGCCCCGGCGTGGTGTCCCTCCCCTTGGAGCCTGCCTGCTGCCGGACGCTGGGGTTGGCGTTTTCCAAAACAGCAAGCTCGGTGGTGAGCCAGACATTGCTGAAGTATCTACAAGGGCGGAAGGAATAAAAATACCGGGCACCCTGGGATGCCCGGTATTTTTGTATGCCGTACCTCCTGTGCGGCACAGGGGGTACGGCACAGGGGGTACAGCTTCTGATTTCAGGATAGCGCCAAAGACTTTTCACCGTGCAAGGAGCCGATTCCTCTTTACACCTTTTACCTGACCTTCACTTTTGCAATCAAGGCTTTGTCTGGCCCCATTCTACAAAATACGGTGTCCCATAAATATCTCTTTCACGCATTTTCCGGGACAAATGCACTATTTTTTGCGGTGTTCCCGCGGGGTCAGACCAAAATGCGCCTTGAATGCCCGGTTGAAATAGGAGAGGTTCTCGAACCCGCAGCGGGAAGCGATGCTCAGCACCGTGTCATCCGTTGTGTGCAGGGCTTCGGCAGCGGCATTGAGCCGGTATTCCTTGAGAAAAGCAATGAAGCTCTGCCCGGTCATCTGCCGGAACCACCGCATAAAGTGGCTCTCACTGCAGGGCACCAACTGCGCCGCATCAGAGATATGCACCTCTTCGCCATAATGTTCCGCCACCCATTGCAAAATCTTTTTCAATCGCCGGGAGTCGGCGGTCTCCATCGGCGGCAGGTTCTTCCCCTGTGCAATGAGCAGCGCCAGAAAGCGCAGCAATGCCCCTTTGATAAACAGCTCATAGCCCGGCTCCTTGGCACGGTTCACATCCTCGGTCTCCCGCAGGCAGGCGGCGGCACGAGCATAACATGGCTCGTCCGGGGTCAGGCGCTGGATCAGCGACAGCCGCCCACTTTGCAGCGGCAACAGGTATTTTTCGGCGCAGAGGTCGCCCGCGCCGCCCAGCAGTTCCAAATCAAAGATGATGTTCTCATATTCCATGGAACAGCCCTCCTTCTGCCGCAGGGCATGGAGTGTCCCCGGCGAAAAGACAAAGATATCCCCTGTATGCGCCGGATAGGCCGCTGTGCCCATCTGCACAAGGCCGCTGCCGCGCTTGACAAAGACCAGTTCCATGCTGTCCTGCCAGTGCAGTGCCACCTGCGGGAAGTCCCCCGGGATGGTGCAGGGATAGATATTAAATGGAAAACGCACGGCACCGTGTTGCTTTGTTTCCTGCAAAAAAGATGGATTTTCCATGTCTGTTTCCTCCTGATGATAGGATTGTATCACAATTTGCACTGTTTAGGCAAGATTTTGCACGTTTTGTGTGGTATATCTTGAGACACAGATGTCAAACCTGCTTTCCGTATCAAAGGAGGATCCTGTTATGAACTTTACCGAAACCTTACAAAGCCTTACCGGCAAACCTCTTTCTGCCTGCACGAATCAGGAACTGTATCTTGCCCTGCTGGAACTTGTCCGGCGCAAGAGTGCTGACCGTGTACAGCCGGTGACCGGCCGTAAGCTCTATTATATCAGCGCCGAATTTCTCATCGGCAAGCTGCTGTCCAACAACCTCATCAATCTGGGTTTGTACAACGAAGCCCGCGATGCGCTGGCTGCTGCCGGGAAGAGCCTTGCAGACATTGAAGAAGTGGAGCCGGAGCCGTCTCTCGGCAACGGCGGTCTGGGCCGTC
>ENA-OPDD01002634-OPDD01002634.1-human-gut-metagenome-genome-assembly--contig:-NODE-2634-length-10775-cov-6.866418_pt1 | contig 10775 bp, 10 predicted proteins | sample MGYA00241574_ERZ501499 | MGnify/ENA primary metagenome ERZ501499 (study PRJEB25962, sample SAMEA2042576) | human gut metagenome | biome: human gut; feature: human-associated habitat; material: faeces...
TGGTATCAACGCCGTAGCGGCGCAGGCTGTTGACAGCGGCCTGACCGATGGCGTGTGCAGGCAGCTTGGTAACAAAAGCTGCGTCCAGACCGTAGTTGGCCAGAGAAACAGCAACGTTGGCCTCGCCGCCGCCGAAGCTGAACTCCAGGCTGTTAGCCTGAACGAAACGCTCGTAGTTGAAGGGCTGCAGACGGACCATCAGTTCGCCAAAAGTAACGACTTTCATTGGTTATTCTCCTTTATATCAGGTGTTTCATCATCCTGCCGCAGGGCATACCCGCTGCGGCGGGGCTTTTACGGGTAAAAGGGGACAGGCGCTTATGCCTGCACCAGATGGAAGGCAAAGCCGGCGATCTCGTCTGCCATGTAGCAGGCAACGGTCTTGCCGTTCTTCACGTTCTTGCTGTCCAGATCGAACTTCACGCCGCGCTGAGACAGGTGGTAGATGGCGCGGTCCACGTTGTTGCAGCCGATGGCGATGTGGCCATTGGTGCCGCGGCCGGGCTTCTTCATGATCTCGAACTCCTTGTTGCCGACAAAGATGCTGGAGTTACCGGGAGCGACCTTCATGTTCAGCATAGCGCCGATCAGGTTGGCCACCTTCATGGCCTCCTCCTCGTTGTCGGTGTTGATGCCGACATGCAGCAGCTTCAGGCCCAGCATGGTGTCAACAGCTTCCTTGCTCTGTGCGGTGATCTTTGCCCAGTCGCCGGCCTTGATCACATCGCTCTTGCACATCCAGGTGCCGCCGACAGCGAAGATCTGGTCGTAGCTCAGGTAATCGTTGACGTTCTTGGCGTTGACGCCGCCGGTGCACATCCAGCGAGCGCTCTTCAGAGCAGCGCCGATGTTCTTCAGCATGCCCACGCCGCCGTTTGCCTCAGCAGGGAAGAACTTCAGGGCCTCGCAGCCCATGTTCATAGCCTGCTGCATCTCGCCTGCGGAGCAGGTGCCGGGCATCATGATGCCGCCCTTGTCGATGACGTGCTTGCAGACCTCGGGGTCAAAGCCGGGAGCAACGATGAAGGATGCACCGGCAGCCATAGCGCGGTCAGCCTGCTCGGTGGTCAGCACGGTGCCGGCGCCCAGCAGCATCTCGGGCATCTCCTCGTGGATCTTGCGGATGCACTCCTCAGCACATGCAGTGCGGAAGGTGACCTCAGCTGCGGGCAGGCCGCCCTCAGCCAGAGCCTTGCACAGGGGCAGGGCCTCATCAACGCTGTTGAAAGCGATAACAGGGATAATGCCGATCTGATAGACCTTTTCTACGATGGGATTCATAACGCATTTCTCCTTTTATATTTGAACTCTCTCGGTGCGTCGGGTTTGCTCCAGTGGGCGCAATACCCCCATACGCGCTTATGATACTAGTATAAACGAACAGTCCGTCTTTGGTAATACTCAACAAGCACAATGTTTTGCATAAGAGCTTGTATACATTGCACAAAAATGACGAATGACCCGAAAAATCAGGGCAAATGCCGGTAAAAATGCTGGAAAATTGCTGCAAAAACTGGCTCAGATGCCAAGGGTTTCCAGTATCTCGGCCACGCCGTCGTGGTCGCAGTCGGCTTTGCTGACAAGGTGCGCCAGCGCCCGGATCTCCGGCATCCCGTTGGCCATTACAGCGGCCACCCCGGCCTTTTGCAGCATGGCGCGGTCGTTCTCACTGTCGCCCACCGCAAGGGTGCATTCGTGGGGGACGTCCAGCCGGTCGGCCAGTGCGCACAGCGCCTCGCCCTTGTCCACACCGGCGGCGGTCACCTCCACGTTTTTCGGCGACCCCTGTACGATCTCCACGCCCGGGACGGCGCGGAAGCGGGGCAGCGCAGCCGCAGCCTGCTGCGGGGTTTCAAAGAATACGCAGAGCTTTTCAATGGCAAAGGCGTTGCGGCTCATCCACTCGGCTGCGTCCCGCAGAATGGTAAAGCGGCCATCGTTGGGCTGGCGCGCTTCGGTGCCGTCCTTCTTTGCTGCCCGGGCAGCGGCCAGCGCTATGCTGTGGGCATCGGTGCAGGCGTATCCGTCCGAGAAAATGCGCAGGTCGGCGTGGTAGCTCTCGCAGACGGCAAAGGCTTCGCGGGCAGTCGCCACCGGCATCAGGCTGTGCAGCAGGCAGACCGGGGTGCTGGTGCGGTGCTCTTTTGCGTTGGAATAGCGGCTGTACACTGCGCCCACGGGGTCGGTGCCCAAATCCCACACGGCGGCACCATTGCAGGTGATGACGTAGCGGATGCCGGGCAGCTGCGCCACCTCCGGCGGCAGACTGGCCAGCGGTCGGCCGGTGGCGGGCACGATGTACACGCCTTTGTCCACGGCAGCTTGCAGGGCGGCGCGGGTGCGGGGGGTGACGTGCCCCTCGCGGTTCAGCAGGGTGCCGTCCAGATCCAGTGCGACCAGACGGATGGCGGGAAATTCTTGTGGCATGACGTACTCCTTTTATAAATAAGATGCAGCTTGTTTTTATTGTATCGCAGGGAAAACATTTGCGCAAGTGGACGGAATGTGCTATAATAACACGTCAATTCACATAAAAAATAGGAGAAACGACATGAAACTTAGCCAACTGCGCAGCCGGTGCCGCCCGCATTTGTGGTACCAGCTGTACTGGGTGGTGTACCTGATCTGGTTCTTCTGGCTGGACCTCACCGTCACTGCCCCGAAATATATCCTGCACAGCCCGCTGGACGATCTGATCCCCTTTAACGAGTGGTTTGTGCTCCCCTATTGCAGCTGGTTTCTGCTGCTGGCGGGGGTGACGGCGGCACTGTGGTGGTGCGATACCGCCAGCTATGATAAACTTTGCATGACCATGTTTTCCGGCATGACCTTCTGCCTGATCGTGTACATGATCCTGCCCAACGGGCTGGAACTGCGTCCTGCCGTGGAGACTCTTGGCCGGGATAACCCGGCGCTGCGGATCATGCAGCTGCTGTGGAAGGCGGACGCCGCCGTGAACGTCTGCCCCTCCATCCACTGCCAGAGCTCTGCCTGCATGGCAATGGCCTTCAGCCACAGCAAGCTGGCAGAGGGCAAGCCTCTGCGCAAGGTGTTGGCATGGGTGTGGGCGGCGCTGATCTGCCTGTCCACCGTGTTTACCAAGCAGCACTCGGTCATTGACGTGGCCTGCGGCTTGGCGGTGGCTTTTGTGTGGCTGCCGGTGGTGTACCGCCCGGCGCGGGCACTTCATTGAACAAAATAGCAAAAAATTGCCCTTGATTTTCGGTTGCTCCTGCTATTGACAGTTGCCCGACAGTTGGGTAATATGGTCGTATACTAGTATATCACCAACTGACCCCGAAGGGAGAACACTGCAATGGCATCTTTGAGTGCGAGGGAACAGGCGTATCAGACCATCCGAAGCCGGATCATCACCATGGAGCTGAAGCCCGGCGACCCCCTGAACGACAGGGAGCTTGCGGAGCAGATGGGCATCAGCCGCACCCCCATGCGGGAGGCGCTGATCATGCTCAACATTGCCCACATGGTGGACATCAAGCCGCAAAGCGGTACCCATGTGGCGCCCATTGACCTGAAGCGGATGGAGCTGGAGCAGTTTGCCCGCTTCACCCTGGAAAAAGAGATTTTGAACCGCGTGCGCGGCCGCTTGACAGACCAGCAGGAGCAGGAGTACCGGCAGATCATCGAGAACTACCGCTTACTGGAAGCCGACCTGACCCAGCCCAACCGCGAGACCCGCCTGCTGGAGCTGGACAACCAGTTCCACCGCAAGGCCTTTGAGATCACCGGCATGGAGGCGCATTTTGACCACATGCTGGGTGAGCTGCAGCATGTGGAGCGTATCCGCAAGTTCAGCCTGCAGACCAACGAGAACAAGTCCGTCTGCGCCGCCCACACCCGCATTTTGGAAATGGTGCTGCACGGCACCGCCGATGAACTGGGCGAGGCGCTGGAAAGCCACCTGAACCGCTATAAGCTTTCGGTGGAGCAGGCCCGCAGTGTCCACCCGGAGTATTTCACCGAGGGGTGAAAAGAAAATGTAAAAAGCCCGCCGGCAGAGCAGTGCATCGCTGTCTGTCGGCGGGTTTTCTGTTAAGCAGCGGGGGAAAAGGTTAGTTCTGATTGCCGGTCTCGGCTTTCATGGCGTTGTAGCCGATGAGCACGGTCCAGACGTAGGCGCAGGTCTTGGGGATCATCAGCATACCGATCATGGGGTTGACGTCTGCCCACAGCACCACGGGGATATAGAAGCCGAAGCTCAGCACGATGGTCAGCCACATCCAACGGAAAGCCTTGTCGTTGTTCTGCTTGGCGCTGCGGTAGAACAGCACGATGATCAGCAGACCCAGCAGGGCAAAGGGCACATTGCGCAGGATGCCCCATGCCAGCGGGGTGTGGTTGGTGAGCCACTGGTTCTGCGGCATCATGCACAGCACAACGCGCACAGCAGACAGGGCGTACACGGCGGCAGTCACGTTCTTCTGCCCCTCGATCTGGTAGCGCTTGCGCCAGACGTAGTACAGCAGCACATAGAACACGGTCATGGTCACAGAGGTGATCCACTTGCCCAGACCCAGCGGCACGGCGTAGTTTTCCAGACCGGTGGTGCACAGTGCCAGTGCGCGGGGCACCAGATGGAAGGAGTCGCCCGCGCCCAGTACAACGGCCATCAGACCGAACAGGCGGAACTGGGTGCCAGCCTTGCTGCCGCGGATCATGCGGATGCCCACCGTGAGCACGGTGACCAGATAGAAGATGTCGAAAACAGTTTCAATAACAGCTCTCATACGTTTTTCTCCTTTATTTGTTTTGATTGCAGTTTTTTGATTTTATAGCGAACCGGCGCGGCAGAGCCGTACCGGAAGCATCGAAGGGAAAAGGGCTTGCAGTAGTGTGGTCTGCAGGGGGCAGAAACCAAATTGAACTATGTTCACATTCGGGCTTAAAAAACTCCCACAAGGCTTGTGGGATGTTTTTTTGCTTAATAAATGGTCCTGCGCACGATCTCCAGCACCGCAGAGGGGTCGAAGCTCTGCTGCACCACTGCGGACAGCATCAGGGAGAACAGGATGCCCGCAAACTGTTCCGGGGTGAACTGCTCGGTAAAAGCACCCGGACGGATCTTGGCATCGTGGCGCAGCACGTTGCACAAAGCATCCAGAATGTGCTGCCATGTCTGCCGCATCTGCTGCTTGCCGTCGGCAGTGTCCTGCTGCACAAAGCCCAGCGCGTGGTGGGTGAAGAAGCCGGGATACTGCTGGCAGCCGTATTCCATCTGCCGGTACATCCACCGGATGCAGGACAGGGTGTCCTGAAACACGGCTTCGTCCTCCGGGTGGTGGAAGATGTCGTTCCAGATGCTTTCCACGGCCGCGCTTACCAGCTCGGTCTTGGAGCCGAAGTAGTTATAGATGCAGCCCACAGAGACCCCGCAGGCTGCCGCGACCGCACGGATGTTGACCGCTGCCCAGCCGTTCTGCTGGATCAGCTCCCGGCTGGTTTTCAGGATGTCCGCCTTGGATGTTGCCATTGGATTCATACACTCACCCTCCAACATGAACACTGTTCATGTTGTACAGTATACAGCGGCGGTGGGCTGTTGTCAAGGGAAAAATAAAATTTTTTGCAGCTCTATTTCGCCGTCTGCACAGCGGCAGGAAACGAAAGCTGTATATATGCAACCTGTTTCATGTTTCTGCCACCTAAAATGTGCCAAATTCATGTCAAAATGGTAACAGTTCTTATTTCATCGTTGATTTTTGACGAAAAAAGCTTGCTTTTTTTGTCAATGTGCGTATAATAAGAGAACATCAGCCCAACCAAGGCAGTTGGTATGCTGCCGGGGGCTGATACCAACAAAAGAAGAAAAAGGAGATAATCCCTATGAAGCTCAAGACTGTTGCAATTGCCGCTGCCGCTCTGGCACTGGCTGTTGGCATGACCGCCTGCGGCGCTGCCTCTACCGCTGCATCCTCCACCGCATCCTCTGCTGCTGCCTCTTCCGAGGCTGCTTCCTCCGAGGCTGCTTCCTCTGAGGCTGAGGCCACTTCTGCCGAGTACACCGTGTACAACACCACCGGCAGCAAGGTGACTGAGCTGTACCTGTACGATGCAGGCTCTGAGGACAAGGGCGAGAACCTGGCAGGCGAGGGTCTGGCTGACGGCGAGAGTATCGTCATCACCCGCGATGTCGAGGCTGACAAGCAGGATGACGTTGTCTACGTTCTGGAGTTCACCACCGAGGACGGCAGCACCCAGAGCTTTGACACCCTGCACTATGAGGTGGCTCCCATCTCTCTGAAGAGCGTGGACGCTGCTGCCGGTGCTACCGCTATTGCTTTCGAGGCTCCCCAGAAGTAAGAGCAAACCCTTACATCCGCAAACAGAAAAAGGCTGCTGCACCGTGCGTGCAGCAGCCTTTTTTGTATAAAATCATATCACATCCGGAACCCACGGAAGCCCCAGCCGCCGCAGCAGCAGTTGCACAGCAGGTTCAGCAGGATCATGCTCCAGCACCAGCTTCCAAATCCGCCGGGCTGGGCGTAGGTGGTCTGGGTGCGGTAGGTCTGGCCGGGGTTCTGCATCCGGCGCAGGTGCATCTGGTACTCGGTGTTGTTTGGGTCCAGCTGCACGGCGCGGCGGGCGTCCTGCAAAGCGTCCACGCTTTTGCCCAGCCCCTGATTGGCCAGCGAAGAGAGGTAATACCACCGCGCATTGCGGCCGGTCATGCCGTCCAGTACGCGGCGCGCCTCGGCGTAGCGGCCATTGGCCACAAAATTGCGGGCGGCCTGCATCTCCGGGGTGTCGGTGCCGGAGGCACTGGGCCCGGCCTGCTGGTAGCCGCCAAAGCCAAAACCGAAGCCAAAGGGGTCGAAGCCTTCAAACCCGTCAAAGCCATCAAAGCCGGTGTAGCCGTAATTCTGCTGGCCGTAGCTCTGCCGGTTGTAGCCCTGTTGCTGGTAGCCGCCGTAGGGGTTGCCGCCCATCTGGGGGCCGGTATCGCCCTTGGTAATGGCATCGTAGGCGGCCTGCACCTCCTTGAAGTGCTCCTCGGCCGTGGGGTCGTTGGGGTTCAAATCCGGATGCCAGCGTTTGCACTTGGCGCGGTATGCTTTTTTGATCTCGTCGTCGCTTGCGCCGCGCTGAACGCCCAGCACCTCATAGGGATCTCTCATGCTTGGTATACTTCCTCACTCATTATACTAACGGTACAGCACCGCTGCACCGCATCCGTTTTATTTTACCGGAACATCGGCACAAAATCAAGACGCATCGGGCTTTCCGGTGCGTTTTGCGTTTTTGCAGTTGTATTTCAGCCACACGCCGGAATACAGGATGTTGCGCAGCAGATCTGCGTCCTCCACGCAGGGCAGACGCTCAAAGTTCTGCGCGCAGCGTGCCAGCAGCAGCTCAAAGATGTCCAGCATCTCTTCCTCATAGTCCGGGTGGGTGCTCAGCTCCCGCAGGGGGTTGTACGCGCCCCGGCGCTTGTCGCGGGGCAGGTCGTCGTAGGCGTCCAGCAGGTAGATGAACTTGCCCAGATGAAAGCCGATGCTGCGCAGCTCCGGTGCCCAGCGATCCTGCCGGTAGTCGAACAGCTCTGCCATCAGCGCACCGAAGCAGCCGGACACCGCGTCAAGGTCGGTGCTGCCGGCGGCCTCGTACTCAGCAAGCTTTGCGAGACACGCGCGGATGGCATTGCACTGACGCGGCCAGCGCTGGGCAGCCTCGGCAGTGCTGTTGTCCAGCAGGGTGCTGTACCCCAGCGCCAGCAGATTATGGTCATCCTGCCATTTGTCCTGCGCATTATAGTAGTGCAGCGCCACGCTCAGGTCGGCGCAGTAGTCGGTGGGGTCGGCGCTGCGCCAAAGTACACCGTGTACCGGGTGGATGGGGCAGCGGCTGATACCGCTGTCTGCGGGGGTCTCGCCCTCGTACAGGCTGCACAGCAGGATATTTAAAAAGGTCAGGTCATAACTCAGGCTGAACCGTCCCCGCAGCCCGTGCAGAGCATCGATGCGGCGGCACAGCCCGCAGTAGGCCGAGCGGTAGCGGCTCTGCGCCTCGGGGCTGAGGCTGGCCCGATCCGGGATCACATATCCAAACATGGCGGCTCAGCTCTTTTTGATGAACTGGGTGCCGCAGCGCGGGCAGGAGATCTGGATGCGGCCGCGTCCCCGGGGCACGCGCAGCTTCTGACGGCACTGGGGGCAGCGGTAGTAGTGGTACAGTTTGCGGTTGGCCCACTGCTCCTTCAGGCTGCGGAACTTGTTATTGAACCGGTCCTTCAGGCTGTAAAAGCGGTAGTTCTCCTCGGTGCGCTTGGAGATGTTGCGGCTCAGGCTGCGGTAGTAGCACAGGATCAGCAGTGCCGCGCCCAGCCATGTGAACAGGGAAACGCGGGTGAGCAGCGATACCAGCAGCATCACGATGGAGCTCATGCTCAAAAACTGGTTCAGGCCATCGGTGCCGTAGCGCCCGATCATGAATTGACGGAACTTTTCTCTCATAGGTTTTCGCATCCTCTTCTCTGGGGCTTTACACACGGAAACGCAGGGCAGCAGCGCCGCCCTGCGGAATACTTTGTACTTTTAGGATATCAGCCAACCATGATAAAATTTTGAACAGACTGCAAATCTATCATGAAAGGACGAAAATTAAACGTTTTGCTCCTCCCGACTGCGCACGGTGAGCACCGCTTCGGTGTCCAGTGCGCCCTCCATGCGGCAGTGCAGCACGGCGCGTCCGGCCTCGCCAGTGGTGGCAAGGTAGGTGCCCGCCATGCCGCCCCGCAGAGGCACCACGCTGGGACCCAGAATTTTCAGCGGCCCTTCCACGGACAGGCAGACGGCCTCGCCGCAGTAGGGCAGCAGGTTGCCGTTCTGGTCGATGGCGCGCAGGCTGACAGCGGCACAGTCCCAGGTGGGGCCGTCGGTCAGGATGGGGTTGTGCACCACGCATTCCAGCCGGACGCTCTGCACCGGCTCCCGCACCACGGTGCGCACCGCCCGGCCGTGCCAGACGGCCTCAAAGCGGTATTCGGCGGCGGGGCTGCCCAGCACGCCGATGTACTTGTAGTACATCCGCAGCACATCGTTCCAGCCCAGCCGCAGCGAGAGCATCCGTGCCCGGGACAGGGGCGAAGGCTCCATGGCGTCCCGGCGCAGCTCGTTCAGGATGGCAGCTACCTGCAAGGCAGAAGCATGGTCCATCCCCTCATACTTTTCCAGCAGGGAGCCCACAAAATCGTTGATCTCGATGGGCGGGTGAGGCAGAGCGGCAAAGCGTCCCCGCCGGTCGGGGGTAAACTCAGCCACAAAGTCGTTGCCGCGGTACAGCCGCACGCTCTCGGCGTTGGTGAACACCCAGCAGGCGGCTGCTGCGCCGCCGGGCAGGTCGCCCAGTGCCATGCCGGAAGAGACTTCCAGCACGATGTCCGAAGGAGCACGGGGCGTTTTCTGGCTGGCGTACACGGCGGCGGAGAGTTTCGGGTTGCGGAACAGATCCATCACACCGTGGTAGCAGATGCGGTCGCCGCTGCCAAACTCCCGGTGGGTGTTGTAGTCGGTCATGCACCAGCCAAAGCTGCCGGCCACGCCCTGCTGGGCAATGGAATCGTTGAGCACGGCGGCAAAATGCAGGGCCTGCACCAGCCGGTGGGCCTCATCGTCAAAGGGCTTGGCCGGGAAGTTCTGCCCGCCGAACTCGCTGATGAGGTAGCCCTTGCGGGTGTCGGGGGTCACGGCGGCGCGGTTCTCGCAGCCCGCGCCGCGCCCGGCGTAGGAATAATCGTTGTAGGCGTAAACATCCTCCAGCAGCTGGCTTTTGCGGGTGCTGCGGCTGCCCGCTGTGGGGCGGGTGGGGTCCAGCCGGTGGATCGCCTCGTTGGTGCGCTTATAAAAGGCTTCGTTGTCGGGGCTGCCGCTGATGCGGGCACCCCACAAAAACACGCTGGGGTGGCTGCGGTACTGGCACACCATCTCCCGGCAGTTTTGCAGTGCCTGCGCCTGCCAGACCTCATCGCCGATGTGCTGCCAGCCGGGCATTTCGGGGAACACCAGCAGACCCAGTTCATCGCAGGCGTCCAGAAATGCCGGGCTGGGGGGCGCATAGCAGGTGCGCACGGCGTTGCAGCCCAGTTCCTTTTTCAGCAGCTGAGCGTCCAGCCGCTGGATGCTGTCTGGCATGGCATAGCCCTGATAGGGGTAACTCTGGTGCCGGTCAAGGCCGCGCAATTCCACCCGTTGGCCGTTCAGGTACAGCCCGCCTGCCACGAACTGCACGGTGCGGAAACCGAACCGCACCGTTTTTTCGTCCAGCACCCGGTCGGGCAGACCGCCGGTGCCGGGGCGGATGAGCCGCACGGTCAGGGTGTACAGGGTGGGGTGCTCCAGACTCCACGGGTGCACGTTGTTCAGTGTGCCGGTGATGGGCAGGGAAAGCTCGCCGCTGTACACTGCCCGGCTCCCGGCGGGGCTGCGGATCTCGGCCTGCAGCGTGCAGCCGACCGTCTCGCCCACGGTGGCGGTGTAGATGCGGAAATCGCCCTCCGCCTTTGCTTCAATGAACACGTCCCGCAGATAGGCGGGCTCCTTGATATCCAGACTGACGGCGCGGTAGATGCCGCCGTAGGTCAGCGCATCCAGCTGCCCGCCGAAGGGCGGGATGTTCAGATCCTCCCGGCAGTCGCAGCGCACAGCCACCACGTTTTTCTGTCCCAGACGCAGCGCACCGGTCAGGTCTACCGTAAAGGCGGTGTAGCCGCAGCCGTGGTGGAACAGCCGCCGCCCGTTGCAGAACACGGTGGCGTCGTG